>ENA-OPTA01000355-OPTA01000355.1-human-gut-metagenome-genome-assembly--contig:-NODE-355-length-32291-cov-3.821690_pt1 | contig 32291 bp, 27 predicted proteins | sample MGYA00241813_ERZ501917 | MGnify/ENA primary metagenome ERZ501917 (study PRJEB25962, sample SAMEA2042408) | human gut metagenome | biome: human gut; feature: human-associated habitat; material: faeces...
TGGAACGGTTCATTTTGCCGTTCTCGTCTTCGAAAACGCGCAGGTTGGCGATTTTGCGGGCGAGCCAGTCGATTTGTTTCGCTCCGTCCGTATCTTCCACTCCGACAAGCAGCACATAGCCGATGCCTATATGCTGTGGTTCGAATGTGGTGTCGACTTCTCCGCTTGTCTCGTCGACCACGTCGACGGATCCTTCGCTGACCTTCTGCAATACGATGCGCATATTCCGTCCCGTTCTTTTCAGCCGGCGTAGTCGACGATGGCCTGCGTGACCTGTTTCAGATAGTCGAGCGATGTCTGCCAATCGTCCGGCACTTCGATGGAATGATTGGCACCAGCATACGTGCGCACATGGTCGGTGAGCAGATGCGCTTTGGCGTCATCGTAGTATGGGTCGGCGTCACCTGCGCAGATTAGCGGCATCGGGCTGCCGGCAGTTCCCGGCAGCGGCGCGGGAATGACCGACTTGTGCTTGTCGAATGGCGGCGGATTGAGTACCGGGGTGAGCAGCACCACGCGCAATCCTAGCTTTGCGGAATGCGGATATGAGAGTGTGGAGAGCGATTTGGTGACGACCAGCAAATGCGGCTTCTCACCCGATTCGGCAGCATGTTCGAGTGCCGCCTTGCGCCATTCGTCGATCACGCGTTCCATGCAGGCGATCATTTCCGGAAACTCGACGCTTTCCGTCAGTTTCAGGTCGAGCCGGTCCACGACCCATCCGTTGGCCGCAAGCGCCTGCGCTGCCCAGTACAGCAGCGGTCGGTCTACGGTGTAGCCGATGCCCGGCATGATGAGCACGTGCTTGCCGGTTTCGGTGTTCTTCACACGGTTCTTGCCCCATGGCGTGACCGCGGGCGTCACATTCTTCGTTTTCGTTGACTTTGCGCTGTTTTCGTTGATTTTGCCCATGCCCTGCCGAATGTCTTTCGATGTCTTCGTATGGTTCGACCACCGTCTCGGTTTTCCGAAGACCGGTTTCCTTCAACGCATCATAGGGCACATAGGCTACATGGGCCCATATCCTTCCATATTGCGTTCATTCCGTTCGGAGAATACGGAAGAACCGTCACGAACGGTCGGTCGCCACGCGTCTGGTGGTGTCACGCAACATCAGCGTGGCCTCCTGCGATTCATAGGATGCGTCTGGCGTCTGTCCACGCAGAAGGGACAACGTCTTACGGGCGGCGTTGCGTCCCATTTCCAGCGGATTCTGTCGAACGGTGGTCAGATTCGCCGCCTGTGCGATGTCGGCATCATCGAACCCTATGACGGAGATATCTTCAGGAACATGCAATTGTTGCTTGCCGAGTTCCTTGATGACTGCGATTGCCACTTGATCGGTTTCGGCACAGATGGCGGTTGGCATGTGTGGCAATGACAGTAATTTCGCCACCAGTTGCGCAGCAAGGTCCGCTTTCGACAATGGCGCATCATGCTCGTCCGCGGTTATGACGTAGGCATACTCATCGTCGTAACCGTTTTGTTCAGCCGCTTCCAAGAACGCTTCCATACGCTGGCTGGTGCTGTAGACCATGTCGTCGGGAATGTAATCAACGACGAAAGCGATGCGCCGGTGTCCAAGCGATTTGAGCAGACGCACCGCCTTGGACATGCCATCGTAGTTGTCAACACCGATGGCTGCGTCGCAGAACGATTCGGCTGGAATGTTCACACCGACCGTCGGCATATCGGTGACACGCAGTTTCTCACGTGCGGATTCGTCGAGTTGGAACGACGAAATGATGATCGCGTCAGCATTGCGATTTTTAGGCAATTGTGCGAAGTAACGCTCCGTCTCCTGTCTGCCTGTGACAAATGTGGGCGACACGTCGTAGCCTTCCGGTTCCAACACTTCGCACACGCCCTGCAACACGTTGGCGTTGAACCATTCGTTGAGTTTGCCGGAAAACAGCAGGACAACCCGCATGGTTTTCCCGGACGCCAAAGACGATGCGCTTTTAGATAAGGTAAAGCCCAACCGGTCCGCAGCTGCCTCAACTTTGGCACGCGTTTTCGGAGCGACCTTGCCAACACCTCGCAATGCCCGCGAAACCGTCGCCTGAGATACTCCCGCCAGTTCCGCTACTTCGGCGATGGTGGCTCGTGCCATATCCACTCCAGTTTCCCATTGTTTATCCAGCGCTTTCATATTAGCAGAATCGTTGATTTCACAAGCAGACACGCCATAACAAAACAATTATTGCATTCACAGAATGAAAGCGCTATCATTTTAAGCAATACGAAGACGAGAACGAAGTGATTCTAATCGTCAAAACAGAGCGTTCTCACCAGAATGAACTAGTGAAAACGCTTCCATAAAAAGCCATAACAAAATCACAATGCATCCAATGAAGGAAGACAACCCAATGAGCAACGAAGCCAACGAGCGGCACATCGCTGACGATCCATCACTCTGGTGGAAGCAGGCGGTCGTCTATCAGGTCTACCCGCGTTCGTTCAAAGACACAACCGGGTCGGGCCTCGGAGACATCGCAGGAGTCGCACAACAAATCCCATATCTAAAAAGACTCGGCGTGGACGCCATCTGGCTCAGCCCGTTCTATCCGTCTCAACTGGCAGACGGCGGATACGATGTGGACGACTACCGCAACGTCGACCCGAAACTCGGCACCATGGACGACTTCGACCATCTCACCAAAACCGCACATGCGGCAGGCATCAAAATAGTCGTCGACATCGTACCGAACCACTCGTCCAACCAGCATGAATGGTTCAAGGCCGCGCTTGCCGCAGGCCCCGGCTCACCGGAACGAGACCGTTATATTTTCCGTGACGGCAAAGGACCGAACGGCGACGAGCCACCCACCAACTGGATTGCCAGCTTCGGTGGATCCGCTTGGACTCGAGTGCCCGACGGACAATGGTATCTGCACATGTTTACCGTCGAACAGCCCGATTGGAATTGGAAGAATCCGGACGTGCGCGCCGATTTCATCAAGACCTTGCACTTCTGGCTCGACCATGGAGCGGACGGCTTCCGCGTGGATGTGGCGCACGGCCTGGCTAAGGATCTCGACCGTGACGATCTCGATGATTTCAAAATCATCGGAGGCGAGATGCATTGCGCCGACGGCACGCATCCGCTGTATGACAGGAACGAAGTGCACGACATCTATCGCGAATGGCGCAAGGTGTTCAACGAGTATGATCCGCCGGCATTCGCCGTCGCCGAAGCCTGGGTACCTCCGGAGCATCAATACCGGTATGCCTCGCCCGAAGAACTCGGCCAAGTGTTCAACTTCGAATTCGCCAAGAAAGACTGGATTCGCAACGACATGCACCTCGCCATCGAAGAAGGCATCGCCGCTGCGGAACGATCCGGCTCCACCTCCACATGGGTAATGAGCAACCACGACATCCCCCGCCACGTCAGCCGCTATGGGCTGCCGCAGGTGCCGGCTGCAGCCCACCACCAACTTGCCAAGGATTGGCTGCTGCGCAACGGTACCTCTTACCATGAGGATCGCGAACTCGGCACGAAGCGTGCGCGTGCGGCCATCCTGATGGAGCTCGCGCTACCAGGTTCCGCTTATATCTACCAGGGTGAGGAGCTTGGCCTGCCAGAGGTCGCCGACATCCCGTGGGACGAGTTGGAGGATCCGACCGCGTTCAACCGCGTCCGAGACCAGATCGAAAAGGGCCGCGACGGCTGCCGCGTCCCGCTGCCTTGGAAGGCCGGGACGCCGACCTTCGGCTTCTCCCCCGCCACCAAGCATGAAGGCGCCGGCGTGGACGCGAACCATTGCGGGTGCGAGAAGCCGCATCTTCCGCAACCGCAATGGTTCGCCGACTACGCCGTAGACAGGGAGGACACGGACTCCGGCTCCATGCTCAACCTATACCGCAAGGCGCTCGGACTGCGTCACGAATGGATGACGGCCGACACGACCCTGACCTGGCTCGACTGCGACCGGTCCTCCGGCAAGCCGGACGGCGCCGAGGGGCACACCGGCGGCACCATCGCCTTCCGTAGGGCCAACGGCTGGGCCAGCGTCACCAACTTCGGTGCGGAACCGGCCGAACTGCCGGCAGGCAATATCCTGCTCGTCTCCGGACCCCTCACCGACGACGGCCGTCTGCCGCAGGACACCACCGCGTGGATCGCGCTCGGCTGACCGGACCCCATCAACCGCAATTCGCATTCAACAACCAAGCAAAGGAGCACATCATGAACCGCAACATCACACGAATCGTCGCCATCGCGGCGACGCTCGCCATGGGAACATCGCTGGCGGCCTGCGGCGGCAGCAGCGCCGATTCCAGCAAGGGCCACGTGTATTTCATGAACAACAAGGCCGAGGTCGTGGACCAGTACAAGGAACTGGCCAGCATGTACACCAAGAAGACCGGCGTGCAGGTGGACATCCAGACCGGAGCCGCCGGCACATACGATGCCACCATGAAGTCTGAGCTGGCCAAGGACAACGCACCAACCATGTTCAACGTCGCCGGCTTCGACCAGTTCGCCAAGTATCAGAAGTACGTCGAACCGCTGCAGGACACCGACGTGTTCAAACTGCTCAACGATACCGGCAAGGTTTACTCGTACACCATCGACGGCAATTCGTACACCCTGCCGTACGCCGCCGAATGGTACGGCATCATCTACAACAAGAAGATCATCAAGGACTATTGCTCCAAGAGCTACGCGGTGATCAAGTCCGCCGATGACATCAAGGACTACAAGACCTTGAGGCAGGTGGCGGAATCCATCGAGCAGCACAAGGACGACCTCGGCGTCGACGGCGCGTTCGCCACCCCGGGCTTGGATGCCTCCGACACGTACCGATTCGCTGCGCATATGACGCGTCTGCCGCTCTACTACGAGTATCGGGACGCGAACACCACGTTCTCGAAGACCATCAAGGGCACGTATCTCAAGAACTACAAGGACATGTTCGACCTGCAGCTCAAGACCAGCCCGACCGAGGCAAGCATGGTGAGCTCCAAGACCTACGATGACGTGACCTCCGAATTCGCGCTCGGCCAGGTGGCGTTCTACCCGAACGGCGTGTGGGCGTATTCGCAGATCAAGGGCAATGACGTGGCCGATGAGGACCTGGGCATGCTCCCCTACTACATGGGCATCAAAGGCGAGGAGGATTGCGGCCCCGTAGGAGTGTATGACGCGAGCTGGGCGGTGAACAAGAACGCCTCCGAAAAGGACAAGAAGGCCACGCTCGACTTCATCAAGTGGATGATCACCGACAACGAGGCCAAGAAGATCCTGTCCAAGGACATGGGATTCTCCGTACCGTTCACCACGTTCACCGATGACTACCAGCCGGACAATCCTCTGACCGAGGCTGCCCGAGCCTACAGCAATGACGGCAAGACCGAAGTGCGTAGCTTCACCATTCCGGATCAGCAGTGGCAGGACGACATCGCCTCCGCGCTGGTCGAATACACACAGGGCACCGGCAAGTGGGACAAGGTGCAAAGCGCGTTCGTGGACGGCTGGTCCACCGAATGGAACAACAACGAGGAATCGCTGGGCTCCGTGCCGGAAGCGCAGAAGTTCGACGCAAAGAGCTGACGCCATCCGACTCGTGAAAAAACGGCTGGACACCGGTAGATAACACCCCAATCTACCGGTGTCCAGCCGTTTTTTCCATGCGACGGTCGTCCGATCCGCTGCCGTACACTTGGTCGTTATGAAAGTTTCCCTGCAACGCGTGACCGAAGCGAGCGCCATCGTATTGAACGAGTTGGGCACACCGGATCCGACATTCGACATGGTGCAGATCGGGCCCGGATTGGTGCTGACCATTGAAGTGGAACCTGATGATGATGAGGGAACGCTTGCACGGATGGCGCATCGTGTGCTCACCTTGCGCTGCTTCGACGGTCCGCAAGGCCAACTGTCGTCGTCCGTTCAGGAAATGCACGGCGAGATCCTGTCGATTCCACAGCCACTCACCATACTGCGGCGTCCCGCGATCGGCAGGCCGCAGCTGGTATCCCATAACGACGATGACGAGCATGCGAATCTGATGTGGATTCGGTTCAACGAGGCGTTGCGCTCAGGTAATGTTCCTGTGCGTGAAGGACGGTTCGGCGCCCGCATGCGCATCGGTTCCATCGCCGACGGCCCCTTCCAATTCACGTTGCAGGAATGACCGCAACGCTTGCCGGCATGGATTCCAAAACGATTAGCTTCCGCGCTGATCCAGCGATCAAGCAAGAGGCAAAGGAACTTTATGCCAACAATGGATCTATCGACGGCAATCAACATTTTTCTACGCCAATCGATTCGTGAAAACGGCATGCCTTTCAAGATCACCAGGGACAATCCGTCCAGCATTGAGGCACGTCGCCAGACGGAAACCCATACTTGGCCATGCTCCATCACTCGTCCAGGCACAAGGGGCAAGGATGCGGTGCGGCCCCCGCACTATCAAAACATGAGCATCAGGAGCCTGTAACTGCATCTCGGAACATGCGATAAGGTGGAACCAATGGCAGAAAGGCGGTGCGGCTATGAGTGCTTGGATGATTCGCGCGGGACACGGTGGGGTGTACGCGGAAGATTGGCTTGACAAGGGGAAGATCGGCATCGGTTGGGATTTTGGAAGCAAGGATATCGCTTCCATGGAACGCGAGCAGATCCGCGCCACATATCTAGCCGAACATCCCAATGAAAGCAAAAACAGGGTGGCTGCGATCGTCGGCCAGGTATACCGTTTCGCACATGAGATGACGCAAGGACAGACCATCGTCATGTACGATCCGGCGAGTCGTCTTTATCATATTGGCGTCATCACCGGTGATTGCGTTCCCACGCGTGATGAAGATGACCCCGCCTATACCCGTGCCGTTCGTTGGGAGACATACGCATCACGCGATGCGCTCAAGCAATCCTCCAAAAACTCCCTCGGCGGCATCCAGACTATTTTCGTCGTGTCGGACGAGGTCATGGACGACCTCCAATCAGCCACGGGGACTTCGCAGCCGATTCCGGAGGAAGCGGCAGGCGAAGACGCCTCCGACGACAATGAGGACGCCCGCGCCGCCACATATGATAATGGCATCGAACTTATCAAGGACCGCGTGAACCAACTTGACTGGGAGGACATGGAACGCCTCGTGGCAGGACTGCTCAAAGCCATGGGATATTGTGCTCGGATCACGCCGAAAGGGCCGGACGGCGGCCGCGATGTCATAGCATCTCCCGATGCCCTTGGACTGGAATCGCCACGTATCGTGGTCGAAGTCAAACACCGCAAGGGTGCCATGGGAGCACCTGCGATCCGTTCCTTCATTGGCGGCCTACGCACGAACGACCGCGGACTTTATGTCTCCACCGGAGGTTTCACCAGAGAAGCCCGATACGAGGCGGACCGCTCCAATGTTCCCATGCGTCTGCTCGACCTCGACGGATTCGTCCGCCATTATGTTGATGTGTATGACAAGACCGATGAGGAGACGCGCGATATTCTGCCGTTGACCCGTATTTGGTGGCCTGCGTAACCGGAAAGCGTCTCAGCCGGGATTGCGTTCCGACACGAAAGGTTCAATTGAGCCGTGCCCACACGAGTAGCTGCGACGAACAAATTTCAGAAGAAACATGGATGATTACTTCTTCAATATTGCCTTGAGTGCCATGAAGGCCGTCTTGCCGACTTTGGGGCCATACTTTCTTATCAAAGCGACCATCAAGGTTCCCATGGCAATTCCGGCTGTTTTCACGTAGCCGGTGATTTCCTCCCAGCAAGCCGGGCAGAACGGCAGCTTGTTGTCAGAGGCCAATTCCATCTTGCATTTGACGTTGACGCAGGAACGCTTCTTTAGTGCAGGCTCTTTTTCATCGGCTGTTTCTGCAGCATTTTCAGGCTTTCGCTTCATCACGTTGCGCGTCATCATGATGTGCATCCTCCTTTGATTCACCAGAATTCCCATCGTCGGCGTTCCCGATGATAAGTTTCGGAGTCACCGTTTCACCCAATTCGAATGATTTAGTCACCTTCTCGATATTTGCCGAGACCTGCAGGAACCCATCGACCAAGCCATCGGTTCTGTCCCGATGTTTCACGCTGCCTACGAGATTGAGCATCGTGTCCCTGTCATTGAGATTGTGCATTTTGATGAACCTGCCGAAATCTTGCAGACAATACATGGCTGCGGTCTGTTCTCCTAACGTCGCATGCGCCTGCGTCTGCACATTCACCGCATTGGTGATCGCCACAAGATCCTGCATAGCCCTCAGGGCCGCATCCGATCTTTTGGAGCCTCCTTTTTCCAAGAATCGTTTCTGCTGAGTGAAATTACGAACCAGTAAGGCTTTCGCACGCGTAGCCTCATTCAACGCTTCCCGCAAATGCTCATTCCGGTCACGAATTCCTTCGATATAACAAGCCTGATGGAACATATCCAACGCGGCATCAACGCGGGCCAATCGATCCTGCTGGATTTCCTCGCCGAGTTGCCGCACGGCATGGTCAACCTGTTCGATCTTCGCCAATGCCAAAGCAACGGTGGCCTGTGTTTCAAGATGTTGCAAGGATGGCAGCAGCGCATCATTTTCCACGACTTTTTCCAGTCGGACCTGCTTGTAGATCTTATTACGTTCATCGAACACTTCAGCGAGAATCTCGCCGTTTCTATCCGTGACGAAATGAAGCTTGCCCTCCTCAACCATGCGCATGATATATTCCGGAAGCTTGGCTTCAAAATGCACGGTTCCACCGAACATGCTTTCCAGCGTTTCCGCCAAGGCCGGAATCATGGCCGAAAGCCACTTCCAATTAGTTAAATACCGAAACAGATTCCTATTATCTTCGTCGGGCAACCGAATCTCACAACTCCGACCATCGTCCATCACGATTTCGCACGGCACGATCGGCACAAGGTGATATTCCCCCTGCTTACATATCGGCTGATTCGGATCATCGCCACGAAAGCCACAATACGGGCACATGGTCGCGGTCTCTGCCACGTATGTACCGCAAGCCGGACATTGATTCATGTTTTTGCCTCACTTCTCGTCAGTCCGTCGATATGTTATCTTGCATTCTTTGACACGACGAAGCTGCTGGTGGCGCAACAACGGGTTAAGCCAGTCGCCATCAACGAATTTCTGGAAGATGTCAAGCCCGCGTCCGGGAAGAATCTCCCAGCCGGTATCCGAGGTAATAGAACGATCGTGCAAAGTGTCTCTGAATTCGTATGTGAGATTCACGCCCAACTGCGAGAACGTCGATGCCAGTTCATCCAAACCGCTTTGCTGCGCATCCACGAATTCGGGGTCATTATGCCCGGTCACCAAGTGAACGGCCACATCCTCATCGGGATTTTTGCATCTGAGCACCGTCTCCAAGAATTCGGCCAAGTTCCGCAGCTGGTAAGGCTTACGCACATACGCATCTTCTATGGCAATCTTCTTCGCTCCAGCCAAGTATGGACCGAACAATCCAAAATAAGTGATTCCACGCTGGTTTTCGACCAGCTCCTTCTGCTTTCCGTCGGCCTTCGCCGCAAGACGTTCAATCGGAGTCAGCGTAAGCGTTTCCTGCGGCTGTGCTGAAGGCACAGCGCTAGCTTCCTCGGTGGGAGCGCTTGCTTCTCCCCCATTGGCCGCAGTCACTCCACCAATTGCTGTGGCATCATCCGTAACCGGCGATTCCGTCTCATCCTCATCTTCCGTCACACGGCCACGCCAATACAGTCGCGGGTAGTCGAGTTCCTCCAACGTCTGCACGGCGACTACTTCGCCATCGCTCGCACGCTTGTAAGTGAACTCGACTTCCTCCATGGTGGAGTCGATGCGGCACAGCTGGTCTTTGACACGCTTGCGGCCCTCGATGGCACAACGCAGTAACGGTTCCATCTGTTCGGGAGTAGCATTGCCGTCCGGGTAGATAAGCTTCATCAATCCGGAAAATGTCTTTTTAATGCCGTCCTTATCTCGTGTGGACAGTGTGGAAGACAGCTCGAAATACTCTTCAAACCGGTCGCTGTAATCGGCATCGCGAAGATTGTGCAGAATCTCCGCCAGATAGTCAACTACAAATCCGAATCCGCTGGTGAACATCTCAGAACGGATCTGTTCGAACTCCCAACCCGGCAGGTAGAAATGGATACGGTCTAGGAACGCCGGATCATGGTATTGCTTCGGCAGCTCTTCGAACAGGTCAGAATTTTTCAGCATGTACGGCACGTTATGCGAGGTGTTGCCTACGAACGCCATGCTCGCCTCGCCTTGGAACGTCTCGACGCCACGGGAGAACGACTTGTTGGCCATGTAGTTCTTCATGATGTCCACCAAATCCCGGCCGGCCTTCTTGGCCTTGCCTGCGAACTCGTCGAACGCCACCGTATCCCAATAGCCCACAAGACCCAACTGTCCATTGGAATTGTTCACGAACAGTTTGGCCACTGTCACTTCCCCGCCGGATATAAGCATGCCGTGCGGTGAGAATTCCGAATAGATATGCGATTTGCCGGTACCTTTCGGCCCGAGTTCGACCAGATTGTAGTTGCGCTCCACAAACGGCACCATGCGTACCAGATGAAGCAGTTTCGCCCGGTCGGAGAATAGATCGGGATTGAACCCAATGGACTGCATCAGCAGATCGATCCATTCGCTATCGGTGAATTGCGAACGTTGATTCATGTAGTTCTCACGATCATCACGCGACATCTGCACAGGCTTGAGCTGCAGCAACTGCCATGGTACTTCGCGCGGGTCGCCGGAATATGCGTAACCGATCTGACACATGCACCAGATGCCCGTCACCAGCAGTTTCGGATAAGCCTTTACAAGGCTCGGATCGACAATGACCTGGCTGATGCCGAGATTGGAGAATGTCGCCTCATACAGGTCGGTCTTCTCGTTAAGAGCCACCTGTACACGGTCGATAATCCTATGGCTGCCTTTCTCGCGGATTTTCGACTGGATAAGATTGGCTTCCTCGCGATGTACATAGTTGTTCGCAAGAATGGCACGCACTCGATCCACACCCGACTCGATACTGGCCTGGTCGGTGTTCGTGGCATATGCGCTGAGCAGGAACTCCAGCACATATGAGGGCACCAGCGCATTGCCCTTGACCTTGTTCACCAGATCCTTGCGGACGGTGACCCCGGGGAACAGGTCGGTGATCTTGACATCCAACGCGGTCAGGGAATTCCCATCCGCGTTGTGTTCAGGACTTTCAATCCAACCGTTCTGGCTCATACCCTGCTCATTCATTGTGTTACCCCTTACGGTCGCTTTCCTCTATGCTCATCCAATTCAGTCGAAGAATCCAGCATCGTCGGCCACCACACCCTGTTTGAAGAAGTATCGTGCCTTCTGATCAAGCATGACCAGCACATTTGACCCATCTGTCTTCTCACGCAGACGCAGTTCGATATTCGTTCCATTGAATCGTTCCGCGTCACTGGTCAGCATGAGCGTAGCCTTCACATGGCGTTCGCTTTTCTCCTGACCAAGCAGATCGAAGGCGACCGGCGTCTCATTGGAGATAAGCACATCATTGCCTGCCGCATCACGCCCCCACAATCCGGCCAGCACGGTACGCGCACGGATCTTTCCACCGACAGGCTCATTCTGAAGAAACTCCACAGTCAACTGTCTGCTGGAAAGTCTGTCGGTCCGTTGCAGAATGGTGAATTCCACAGGTCTTACGTCGTCAGCTGCGGAACGTCCTTTACTGACATGCAGTACAGGAACGACTATTTCCTGCAACGCAGCCCCTCCATGCACGTATCGCACACCTGTGCCTTGCATACGCAAACGCATAATGGAGTTCGGAACTTGAATGCTCACACCCTCATCCTGAGAATCATCCATTCCTATCTGCGCAGCGGTGAATGTCACAAATGCGCGTCCTGGAGCGAGATTGGATCCGATGGAGAAGCGCCTCTTTTTCACCCATACTGCATCGCCCTTAGGCTGTTCGCTCAGCCATTCCGTACTACTCAAATCCCGATCCTGATAGAGGAACCCATGATCGGCGGTGATGATCATGTTGTATACGTTGCCGCTGGCGAGTTTTTTGACTAATTCGCCGAGTTCTTTGAATGTCTTTTCACATGCGTCCACCGTTTCCGTTTCCGTTTTTTCCGCATCACCGGTGGCATCGATATGGTTGTGATACACATACAACACATTGCAGGATTTATAAAGCTCTTTGATCTCACTGACTTTCAGCTTTATCAGATCATCGTATCTAATCGCTTTACCGCCTACATCCGAAAGAATCGCATCACGCGCTCCGACTCCTCTGGTGCTGCGTCCATCCGACAGAACATACAAACGATCCTTAGGCGTGGGATTCTTACTGTCGAACTCAAGTGAATCATGCGGCAGCAAGGCCGCCATACCAAGCTGCGTATAGGATGGCAGAACGCTGTATTGCATATCCAGTTTTGTGCTGAAGCGGCTTTCTCTATCGATGCGTTCGGACAGCTCCTGCGCAGCCTCATATCGCAGTGCATCGGAAATGATCACAGCGATTTTTCTGTTGGCCTTCAAGGTCGGCGCAACCTCACGGTCATAGAAGTCGGTTTGCGCATTCGTCCCCACGAACTTCCATTGGCTGAGGGTATCGACCTGCTTCTGCCAAGCCTGTCCCAAATCCTGCTGGTAGGTTTCATAGGCGTTCTGAAGATCATCGTTCACGCTCACCGCATCCGGGTTGGCCTGATGCCATGCGAGCACATATCTTCTGTATGTGCCATCAGCTTTATACAATTTGTCGGCATACAGTTCCATACCCTGCTCCGGCGAGCTGATAGCGCCGATGAGTCCGCTGCATTCAGTCAAAACGGCACGAAGCTCGCTTGCTGCGGCAATGCATTCATACTGGTCGGCGTAATCCGCATACCAAAGCTTCTGCTTGCGCCCATTGATGATCCGCTGCACTTGGTCGTCCGTAATGGATTGTTCTCCCAGTCGTTCGTACAGCTTGTTAACGATCATTTCATCCACGTCGCGGAACAAATCACGGTCGGCAAGTTCCTCCACGCTCATGTCGGCGATTTGTGCGGACAGCTGCAGTTCATCCACTACATTCTCGGAGAGATTCTGAAGCACCGCGCGCATATCGATGTTCTTATACCAATCGTCCCAGTCGCGAATAATGTTCGCATATGAGGAAAGCGCGTTCTTCCCATCGGAAAATCCGTTCCATGCCAGCTGAAACAGCCACAGCACGAAATCCTTCACCGTCGGTTCGTTTCCGGAGTCAGTATCCACATCAAAATGGTAGATGCGTCGTGTTCCCGCCCAATGGAACGCGCTCAATCCCATGCGCTCGATTGCCGTGATACCAGAGTCATCCCCCTGCGAATATTGCGTGAGAAGTTCCGCCCAGATGTCTTGCATGCTGTGTCGGTCATCTTTCAGGTGCAACAACGTGGCGATCATTTTCGCCTGAAAATCCTTAATGTCGTCATGCGCAGTGAGTCGTTTCGCGAAGCGCTTGACACGTTCCTCACTATCGAAGAACTCCGGCGCACACTTCATTACCTCCATCCACTCTTTTCGAGTGTCGTCGGAAGTTTCCGGCAACATTTCCGTAAGAGTCACGGCGAGCTTATCCATGGTGAATGTAGGCCCGTATGCCAGTTTCAAATCCAACAGCCAGTCATCTTGAAGCGCCGGGGCCGGTTCCGTCAAATACACAAGGAATTTTTGATTCGGCTTTTCGTGGAACATGCGGTAGCGCACAGTGAACGGGATATATCGTCTGTCGTTCTCATCCCCTATTTCCGGGGTGATCAGTTCGACTTCGCGCAGTGCCTCATCGGCAGCGTGCTCGCCTACCAATGTTGCTACAACATCCGCATATTGCTTCTTGTCGTCAAGCCAAAACACGATGCGCCCATGCTCGTCTGGCTGGCTGAAGCGTTTGGCAAGCAGCCTTGTTACTTGGCTATTCTCACTCATGCGATTCCGTCCTTTTCTTTGCTTCGGCGTATCGAGTGGCACGGCCAGCACCGATTTTCACTGCGTTACCTTCTTCTATCAGACTCTTCAATATTCGCTGAGCCTGCCTTTCCTGCACGCCCAATATCCGGATAGCGTCTGAGATGGAAATGCTCGCATTATTACGCAGCGCATCAAGAATACGCTCCTTCTGGGATGGAACTACCGTAGTGTCGGCGCTTGCAATGATGCTCGTCTTTGAAATTGATTCTTCATCAACCCCGTCATCAGAAAGCGAATCCCGTCGTAATCCCGTCATAATCCCGTCATCAGAAACTGTCTCTGATTCATTGCGATAGATGTTGATGCGCAGATCCGTATCACCGCCAAGAAATTCCGGTTCCGGCAATCCGGCATCGCGAACCTCTTGCATGACACGCAGAATACCGCTTCCCCAATGTTCGATGTATCCCATGTATTCGAAAGCGGAAGCCAAGGCCTCATTACGTATCTTCGAATAGCCCTGCTTCATACGTTCAATGGTCTGCCCCATCGGCAGACGCCCCGGCGAGGTGATCTCCAAGCGATCATCATAGATTGCGATCTGAATGCTCGAACGATCGATATAGCTGCGATGCACTATTGCGTTGACGATCAGTTCTCGAATGGCATCCGGCGGAATCTCGTACACATCCTGCCGGTATACGCCCTTGAACCGGGCTCCCATATGAATGTTGCGCAGCACATACTGGTAAGACTCTTCAATAAGTTTCTGTGGCGTGCCGGAAAACTCCCTACGGTCCACGAATATGGCCTTGGTGCTTCCTTTGAACACCCCGCATTGCACTACGGAACGAACGGCCTCATTGCCCGTCAGAATCGCATAGGAGTTAGTAGGAGCCAATCGCCCGTCTTGTTCCGTCAGCACGCCCCACTGCAGCAGTTGCTTCTCTGTGACGGTTTTGACCTTTTCGGGGTCTTCGGCGTTATCCTTCGCGGTTTTCGTCAGACTTGCGCATAATGCTTCAACGTCTTCCTCCGTTATGGACAATCCAAGGCATTGCACCTGGTCGAAACTCCGATTGCTACCTTCAATGGTCAATTCCCGGATAGTAGGCTGATCGGCCTGACGCGTGGTGCCAGCTACACGAACGAACGTTCCTTGTTCCTGGCCGAGCGACTTGATATGGTACGGACGCTGCAAACCGGGAGCGATTTCAGCCACAATGACTGTCTTACCGTCCACGTCATGCATGGTGATATCGGGGATGATTAACGGCTCGCAACTATTGACAATGGCATCCGAAATAGAGTCCATTACCGTGAACACTTTGTCCTCGGCAATACCAACCACACGGAGCGTTTGATCTTCGACGCCGAACACCAAACATCCGCCTTGCCCATTTGCAAACGCCACTGCGGTTTTGGTGTAGTTGATACTCTTAGAGGGAGGCGCGAGCTTGTACTCCACATTCTTTGATTCGCCGTTTAGCAATGTCTCAATGCTCATGCACTAATTGTCCTTCATAAGTCTAAAATGTTCTCATATTTTTCAGCTGAACCGATTGCTCTCTGTATTATTCTGGTTTGAATCATCGCTCCCATAGGCAAGCCAACGAGCTTTAGCGAATAATTCATCATATGTGATGATTTCAGGAGTGACAATATTAGATCGGAAAAGTTCAAAGGATCTAATTTTCTTCTTGTTTTTTCCACCGCTATTCTTATTGATGAATTCTTTTGTTGATCCAATAACAAGATATGCTCTAGGACGGAATAAAAAGACCTCTGAAGACGGAATATCGCATCCTTCTTCATCCTGTGCCGTTACAACATGTCCAGAAACCTCATCCTCAGCAGCTTGAATGGTTGCGTGAACTTGAAAAATTCCACCACTTAAATCTTTCGACGCAGCCCAGCACCCCGGCCGATATTCATTTTCAGTGAGTAGTTTAGTAGTCGGTTTCTTAATTTCAGCAAATACGAACGATTTGACAATTCCACTTGTCCGATATAAAGCATCCACACGTTTACCTTCGCCCGTGAAGGAGTTACCTCTTACAACTGTTTCTAATTTGTCTGAATTCCACGCTGTAAAAAGCGGCACACCAAGGCCCGCTCCCAAAATCCAGGGATTGCTTTCAAAAAAATTCTGCCAATCACCCTCAGTAAGAGAATCATTCTGCATCATTTCTTCAAAAACTGTTACGGCCTTTCTCCTTGACGCAATAGCTGCAACATCTTCACCGCTTGGATCTTTTTCGATTAATTCACGCACTTTATCCGGCTGCTGAGAATAAACTTGCCCCAATGCTTCCCCATTGTCGTCAAGTATTCTCCGAAGAAGCGTTGCATCTAAACGTTTAGGCAGATTCCCGTCCGCAGGATCCCACATACCTACGCAACGAATCAAGTTTAAAAAATCATCAACCTGTTTATCCGTTAACCGCAATAGATTAGAGAGTTTTTCCGGCTTTTTAGGATCAACCTGTTGAATCACAAGTTCTTTATAGTGTCCGGCTTCCTTGGCAATACTTATTTTGATTTGCCTTCTTGGGCTCAAATCCATACTCTGAGTCTCCCATCCTGCCTCAGAAATATCAATTTCTGAATCAATATCATCACAATCAAAAACTTGATTGATATTTCTTGCCGGCGAACCAATATCCTTTGAATTCGGACGATTATATGCAAATACATTGGAAATATATGTTCGTCCAGGAATTCGTCCTTGGAAATAACCAATCTCATCATTCTGAGATTCATCCAAATCAAAAAAACTGCTCATGCTAGATCCTTCAACGGATGAACGGGCCAGGTCCAGGTGGAGACTTCTTTGCGCTTTCGCTCAATGGAGGGAACGGCGCGAAGGGCTTTGCCCATGCGCAGGTAGTTCACCAGCACACCGTCATCCAAATCCATTTCCAGGTTGCGGGTAGCCAATGGGTACAAAGTCTGGTCCTCATAGTCCTTACATTCCAGGATGGCCTTGCGTAGTTTGATGGCTTCCTTCTGGTCCGCGGCACGATCCGAATGTTCCAGCCCATCGGCGATGTCGGCGATTTTGTTGATGTAGTCACGTAGATAATTGAGCACCGTACTCGTAGTTTTCGGCGTATACCGATGCAGATACACCAGCGCCTTGAACGCTCCCTTGTTGTTGGTCTGACTGGAGTACTGCCAGTAAATCGGACGACTCGAATACATCTTCACATGATCGTTGTAGAAATCGTTCACGAAATACTTGCGAATGCTTTTGCCCAACACCTGTTCGATGTAGGCGATGTTCGCGGCCAGATTCTCCTTGCCGAATGCCACGGCAAGGAACCTGCGGAACCGTGTCACAATATCATCCTCAAAGCAATCGGTTTCCGTAACCGGAATGACATTGTCCGCATCCGGCTCAAATGACGGGTTCGGAATCTGCGCGTGGAAATCATCAAGGGTTTCACCCTGTGACGCGAGAATCAATCCCGGCTTATCGAGCGAATATCTGCCGAACATGCAACCCACCGCATACGAAATGAGCTCCTTGGCGACATCTTGGGCGAATTTCTCGTTACGCACTTCCGGAGTATCCTTCGGATACGCGAATGCGACGTTGCGCTTCAACGACACACGTTCCAACGGCACATCGCATGGCACCTCGTCTCGCACACCGTATGCGTCCGCAACCAGCTCATTATTGCAGATCTCGCGCTGGCGCTGTTCCTCAGATACGCGGTTCCAGTACTCACGCAAATGCAATACAGCATCTTCCAATAAATCATTACACTGCGCACCTTGCTTGGAATCAAGCAAAGCAAACTGATGATAATTCCAAGATGATTCAAACGAATCCCAGTCAGCTTTTGATACAGCAATCAAATCATCAACGTTTCGCTCGGCATCCTTTGAATCATCATTCACAATTGGAAGTGAGGCAATTTGTCCAACTTCAAAATTCAATGTGGGAGCGATGGCAGTAAGTTGCGCATATGCGAGAGAGGAATTCGTGTAGGCTATGATTCCTTTTCTTTGTTCATTAGTGCAGAAAATAGAAGTTCCAGCGACATCATAAATGAATCCCTGGGGGAAATAACGGAATGCTGGTGCGCCACTGCTGATTTTCGACCATGAAATAGACGGCTGAAAATAGGTAATTGTATTTTGCGGACGAGATCTTGGACGGCCACCATCTTCTGTACCGAACGACCGAATCTCCTGACCGTCATTTTCCCAGTTAACAACGAACTCCTGGTTGCCATACCATTTGCGGTATTCACCACCTTTGTTGTAGGGGAACCATTTTGCCTCGCGCTCAATCGATTCTTCGCGCGATTCACAGTCAAAGCCAGTTTTATAGTTACTTGGTTCCCACCATTCACGTACGAATCGAGCATTGTCTCCCGTTTGAAGACCTACTTTTGGCTCTGCAATTTCCTCGAGTGCTTTGTTCTTAGCAAAAGTATCTAGCATAGACTTGCTGAGCCAGTAGACGATTGGCGAGCCGGGAATCTGCGCGAACTCGTGCTGCCCCACCTCGAAGAAATACTTGCGCATATCCAAATGAGCAGATTGTTCATTATTGTGTGCATCGATAATTTCCAATGCACGAGGACCTTGTTGCTTCGCTCCCACAAAATCACTAAGTCTGACGAATGCACTCTTCCTATCGCTGTGGCCTTTCCCAAGAATGAAAGTGCAAATAGGCACAGTAGCACCTTCGAAGCCGGAATATTCCAATTGAATCAGCGAACTGATGTGTTCCTGTCGGATAATCCGTTGACGCATCTGCTCATAGGAAGATATGAACATCCACACGTAAGGAGTCATGAAGCCAAGCTGTCCATGTTCGGGAACCAGATTAAACAACCGGTAAATGAATGCAGCGAAGAGATCTGCTTTGCCATCCTCATAATGGTCCTGCACGAACTGTTTGAGCTCGACGCTCATATTCTTTGCACCCATATATGGCGGGTTCGCCACCACTGCCGCGTATTTACGTGCGAGGTACCTTGTCTGAGCGAAAACCTCCTCCACGCGTTCACGCAGAAGCGAGTCAAACAATGTGGTTTCGGCTTCAGTATCTTCTGCCGATGCGGCAAGATCAACAAGCTCCTGTGGCGGCTGAATCAGCGAACCGTACACATCCGCCTTCGCATAGGTATTCCATACCGTGAAGTCCAAATCCACTTGGTATAGGTCATTCAGATCGGCGACATCGCCTTCCTCGAACGAAATCGGAGCAATGCGCTGAATGTTCGGCTCCACCTGTTTCTTGAAGAATCTGCGGGAACGGGAGCGTGCCTTCATGGTCAGGGCAAAGGCGGCAAGGCTTGCGGCTCTCTCGTCGATTTCCATGCCGTATAAGTTGTGTTTGAGAATCAATCCGGGAATATCGCTCGGCGCATACCCTTCTTCTTCGTAGATCTCATACAGCAGGTCGAACGCGTAGGTGAGCATGTGGCCGGAACCACATGCGGGATCGCAGACGGTCAGGTCTTCAGGCGCTTGGATGTTGAGAATATCCTCGTTCCCAGCGGAATCATCCTTCGAAGGCTGAATATAGTAGTCCCAGTTCTTGTACAGCTGGCTGTCTGGATGGGACTGCATCCAAAGCCTGCCTACCGTGTTCTGCACCAGATAGCGCACGATCCAGTCCGGTGTGAACAGCTGGGTAGCGGCGGGAATCTCCTCGGCTCCGGCCTTGTGATTCTTCTTGAACCCGTCCATCACCTCGTTCTTGCGTTCCGAAATGTAGTACTGGTACAGCCAGCCGATGATCTCCACATTGCCGGACGGATCGTCAACACCGCAATCCTCCGGAGTCATAGCCTCCACCGCATTCCTCAACACGGAACCCTCGGCGAGCAGATCGGCTGGCATGAGCAGTTCATCCACTCTGCCGGCCTCCTTGCCGACGTTTTCGAACATGAACGGCAGGTTACGATTCCAGAACCGGCATTCAGATTGCAGCAGCAGACCATAAGCCAGGCCCTGCGGATCATCCGCCAAAATGGAACCACTCAGCAATCCTTCGATGCGCTCTTTGGCCTTACCATTCACCCGCAACGAGAACACCGTGCTGTCGTCATACTCGCCTCGCTTCGCTGCTGCAAGCACTTCCGGCAGTCCATTCGTGCTGGTCAGACCGGCTGGGGAGACCACCGGCGTGCCGGTGAACCCGTGCACATCCATGTAACGGAATGCGATGATGCGGTTGAACCATCGGTACGCATAACGTTCCACCACATGCTTGCGGCCCTGTTCACTTCCGCCGGCCTGTTCAATCTCACGCTTCAGAAAAGCGAATGCACGCGGGTCGTCAACCTGGGCGTCGGAATTCGGCACCAATGCGGCGTCAAGCCGTGCCTGTACCGCATTCATGAGCTGGCGGCGCGCATCCGTTGCGAAGGCTTGCAGTTTCGACGTGTTCATAGCAGGATCTTCTTTCCATTCTCAATGGCGGCGATAAGCTCACGGCGGTAAGCGTCAAGGAAGTCATCCACATCATCCTTGGTTTCCAAGGCGTCCTTGGTATGCGGCCTGCTGATGGTGGCGAACGACACGGCCACGCGCGGAGTTACCTCTTGCCGCGATTCAGGAGTGTTCACATCCGTCGTCATAGCGGTTGGAGCCTGCGCCTCACCTGCGGGCGCGGTCTTCGGTCTCGGCGCGGAGGCCGATAGTCTGTTGATGAGTTGCGGGTAGGTGCGTTCGCTCAGCTCGTGTACGCTTTCGCGCATTTTGTAGATGAACAGCATGTTCTGCATGCGTTCCGCCACTTGATCCAGTTCTGTCTCGGCCTCGGCTTGCGCAGCCTGTGCGGCATGCTGGTATTCGGCGGAATCGTGAATCTTGGCACGAATACCTTCCACATCTTTAAGCGCGTTGGCGCGTTCGGTTCGAATGGCTGCGTCTGTTTCCTCGCGCAGATCGTCAATGGTGGTCTTGAATTTGTTGGTTTTGCGGAAGATGTTCGGATCGTTTGCCAGCTGTTCCGCGGATTGATACAGGCTGGCCGTAGTGCCGGAGGCATAGTCGATGTTCGGCTTGTTGTTCTTCAGCCATTCCAATCCGTCCGCAAGAATTCTGGATTGGGAGCCGTTGAGGAAGACGACGATCGGGTCGATTATGTCTTCCTTGAGTTCAAGCAATTCTTCGGAACCGTTTTCGGTTTCCTGTGCGGTGAAATCGCCGAGCAGCCAGTCCTCGCCCATTCCGGAGGCGTAGTTGATTTGCTCAATAGCATTGTCAAGCTGCTGCACGAAGCCGAATTGGGCATTGCGCACACGCAGCTGGGTCAGGCTCTCCGCCTCCCGCTTAAGCCGCACGGTAACGGCCTCCGCCAGATCAATCGCGTTCGATGGCAGGTCCGCGGCGGTAAGCCCAAGGAAATCCCTGGCGAAGTCACGCAGCTGCGTGACTTTTCTCGTGTCGAATACGCGCGGTAGATCCACTCGGATGGAATCCTGCTTCTTCGTTTCCCTAAGCAAACGGGCGGCCTCGCTGCGCTGCACCGGCTTGCCATCCAGCGTCAGCGTGATTCTGTCGGAACCATACAGGTGGCCGACGCATGCGAGCGTGGCGGCGTACGGCCAACCATAGGGAACGCTGCCGTAGGCATCAAGAAGGCTCTTGACGGTGGCGACCATGCCTTTGCCTTTGTCACGACTGACGGCGGCGAACACATCATCGGCGGGAACGTCGAGCTTGTCCTGCACTGCGTTCATGCCGTCAAGCATGCCAGGCTGGTGCTGCGAAGCGTTCATGATGATACGGGCGAGATCCGTTTCCTCATATCGTTGTCCGCCAAGCAGGGAGAAGTTCGTGTAGTACCGGCCGATGAGCGTTCCAAGCCCTTCCGCCATACGGGCCTGCACCTCGGTGGATTTCACTTCCACTTTTCCGCCGTTATAGTCGAACTCGCCATTGGCTGCGGCCTTGGCAACGCGGGTGCGCAATTCCGCATAGAGCCTTTCATTGGCGATGCTCTTGCGGGAGATGATCTGCTGACGTACCTCCGACTGGGTGTTCTTGTCGGTGCGCATAAGGTACGTATAGGTCTTCACGTACATGCGCAGGTCGTCAAGCAGGGTTTTGTCGGACATGTCCAGCAGCAGGGTGATGGTGTCGCGCATGCCCATGCCCATGCGAATGGCGTCCGCGCGGTCCTGAGCATTGGTTGAGGTGACCACGTTCAGCCAGATGGGCTGTTGCGCGGACTGTTGCACCCCATCGATGCGCAGACCGTAGCGGAACTGGGCACGCTGTTCGCCGTATGCCACTGTCATCTTGCCAAGCACGTCACTGACCAGGATCTTCTTCAGCTCGTCGATCTCCTTGGTGGAGTCGACGTCCGTGTTCTTGATCTCTTGCTCGATATCCTGCTCTTCGTTGGTCAGGTAATTGTAGGTATCTCCCACACGCTGCACATACGTGTCTTTTTCCAACTCTCCCAGAACATACTTGATGTTCCGTTCCAGTTCCATCACGTCCATGTCAAACTGGTCGGTCAGCAGAATGCGCAGGTTATGCGGTGTGGTGGGGAATCCGTCGACATGCTTGACCAGCAGCAGCACCTTCAGCAGGCGCACGCCCAGCTCCTTTGTATCGGAGCCGAGTCTCTTTTCGGCTTGGTTGATGCGGAAGTTCGAGGTTGATTGGATGGCGTCGGCGATGCCGTCATACAGTTTGTCGAACGGCACCAGACCTCCGACCGTCTCATTCTGGCTGGATCGCAGCGTGCTGCTGATGGTGGAAAGCATGGACCGTTCGCCCACGGATGCGTGGCGCCCTGAGAACATGTTGTATCGGCTCATTTCCCGCAGCACGTTCTGGAACAGCTCGAATTCGTAGTTCACGAACGGGTACGATGCGATGAAATCGTCTTTGCCGTACGCCTTGTTGCTGCTGAATTTCGAAGTCTCGCGCGTGAATTCGAACATGGTGCGCAGGTTCGCGTTCTGCTCATCCCACAGCTCGTTCATCACCGAATCATATTCCGGTTTCTTGGTCAGCAAGCGCTTCTGAATGACCTCCACCACGTCGGCGCTGTTGAGCTTCAGTTTGATGGAGAATCTGCCCTGGATCTTCGAGAAGTCGTAGCTTTGTTGCTTGGTCCGATCGCCAACAATGGTATCCATGTCTTCCTGGGAAGTGACCACCACCCATGCACGCCCGTTGGTCTTGACGGCAAGATCCTCGGCGATGGATTGCAGTGACAGCATGAGCTCTCTGTTCTCACCGATGAACTGGCCTACCTCGTCCACGAGGAACAGGATGCGGCGGTTCGATTCCTGATGGGACAGCCATGCATTCACATCGTCGGCAAAATCGCCGACCGTCATCGTATACGTATCCTCATAACGCTGGATAATGCTGTCCTGCTCCGGCTTACCCGTCACCGTGGCATAGGCTTCGCAGATCTCATCATCCCATAACACGGCCTCGTCGCGTCCCTCGCTCCACGGTTTGCCAGCCGCGTGTTCGAATGCTTGTTTGAAATCGTCAAGGTAGCCGTTGTTCGCCAGATCACGTTCGAATTTCGCGACGAATGGATTCTTGCCATAGAAACCGCGCGCCTCATCGAATACGCGGACAAAGGCATACAACAGCGCATCGGAGGCATTGGATTTATCCGCCTTCTGATCGATGTTGAACAGAATCGACGTGGCGGGAATCGTCAACGTCTTTTCAAGCTGTCCCGCAAGCATCTGATCGTCCTGCGATTCGGCCTTGCCCATGAAGGCGCGAACGATCTGCTCACGGCTCATGGTCGGCTTATTGCCCTTGTCGACGAGTTCGGCCGGGACCTCGCCCAGAATGTGCGACAGCATTTTCAACAGGTGTGATTTACCGGAGCCGAAGAAGCCGGAGATCCATGCGCCGTTCTGTTCATGATTCGACGGGTCGTTGTACGCATCGAGGAATTCGGCCAGATTGCGGCAGATCTCCTCCGTAAGCACATACTCGTTGACCTCATCGTCAAGATTCTTCTCATCATTGGCCTTGATCACACCGTTGATGTTGCGGTCAATGTCCTTGCTGAACAGCTCCTTGAAGCTGATAGCGCTTTCCCCGTTCATCTGCGTTCCCTTCTTCTTTGAACGAATACTTCGCAATCGTTACCCGCGTTCCGCCTGAATCGGCCAGACGACCCGTGAACCGTCATTCCTGTCATTCCTCCAACCGCACGCTCATCTCACGCAGGTTTTGAGCACGATAATAATTGTCTCCAGGCAAACAGCCGAATAGCGACATGACCGACCCCGCGGAAGCGCTTCTCGTAAACGTGCCCGGGTAGAACAACACCAATGGGCGGTCATCGATGCGCCCTTGCAACGCGTTAAGCAGTGTATGCGCACGAATATACGGGTAGACCTTGCCGATTCCCGTAATGAATACGATATTGGCTCCGTCCTCGCTCTTGGCCTGCTCGTAATGATCACGAATGGTATCAGGCAACTGAGCCGTATCCGCACCCAACACGTTATCGAGCAGTCCTAAAAACTTATCCGTATGCGCATCCGACGAGACTTTTCTATGGCGTTTTGCCTCCCTGTTAAGCACACGATCCAGAATGCCACGCTTACCAAGAATCTCCAGAACAATATCGTATAAATCCAGCGTAAGCACCTGCGGAGCATAATCGCCATCATATTTCGGCGTCATCGTCTGCAGCTGACTCACCAATTGCCTGATATGTTCGGCGACCTCAAGCTCTTGCCTAGGCGGATAGTCATAAATGTAATAAGGCTGCTCACCGGCCAATCCACTATTGGTTCTGAACGAACGGGACTCCATTATCTCGCGCAAATGAGCGAAATCAGCATCAATATCACGGTGCTCATCGGCAGCTTCAACGCCTGCGATGAAATCGGTCATGCTATCCCCCATTCGTACTCACAAGGATGATTCACGCATCGGGAAAAACCCGGATGAATCCGGTCTCTTCATAAGGATATCCGCCAAAGAAGGACTGGGTAGGAAGGAAACCACCGTGTCGGAATTTTTATCGAACAGATGGGCCTCGGCCATGGCCTTGAACAGATTGGACCGTAGCTTTTTCGCGGTGCCCTCGCTTATGGTCTCCAGCTCAGAATGCCATGTGGCCTTATCTGCGATGAACCGGGCATAATCCTCAAAATCAAGATGCAGGTTCCCTACAAGATAGTGCTTTTTGAGCACTTCACCAGCGAATTCCCCGACGATTGCATAATACCGGCACATGGCAATCCACATAAGCGCCTCGCGATCGGATATGGAGGAATCCGGGCCTGCCAAATATGCAAGTTCCCTAACCGTGAGCGCACTGAGCCGCTTGGTGGTCTCCGCCACAACGCGCCTGTTCGCGGAATCCGTGCGAATCGCGAGAACGTTTTCCTCGATGGCCTGCTGGCGAATCATGACAATGGATTCGCCGACTTCTTCGCTGGTATTCTCGTAGCCTTTTTCGTTGACTTTTTCAGCGGCTTTTTCAGTGGCCTTAGCTTGGGAAGAATGCTCGGCGTTGCCGCAGCCCATACGATTCAGGTACATTTCGGCAAGCGCACGGCCCTGCGGGGCGAGAAGGCCGCCAACGGTGAAGGAAAGCCTATACCTCTCCCCCTGCGTCGTCTCCGCGCCGTATGAGCCAGCCATGCGATTCTCCCTCTACTAAGACGTTTAAGACATCAGTGTTAAGGCACAAGAATATTTCAGAATATTCTATGATGTGGAATATCAGAAGGCCAGCGGCACAATTACAGAACGCGATATGGCGACATTTTGCTAGACCTGCCGCTGATCCCACTATCAACATCGACGCCCCTCAGCATGAGAGAGCATCATGGACGAACCGCGTTTGCATCCTATTCCAAGAGCAACCATCTTGGAACTACTAATTATTCGCCTATTCCCTCAGAGTTCTTGATTGTGTCAAGATATTTAAGTTCTTTATCCATATTGTTAACATCTCTAGTCAACAACTTACGTCTCCTTGACATAAACAACCAATCCCAATGACATAAGAATAAAGAAATAAGCCACAAACTGTGAAAAATAATAAGGACGCCAAAATATTTCAAAGATTGAGAAGAAAGTATCCATAATGATAAAACAAACAATGCACTAAAAGCAATCGATGTAACAATTACTATAATGTAGAAGCAAAAAAATCTTTTCTTCTTCCCTCTAAGCTTCTCATATAATTTACATAAAACATCATTTTCCGCAGCTGGGTATGAAAGGAAAAGACCAAACAAAAAAGCAAAAATAATTGATATGTTAATCTTCATACACAGGCCCATGATTCTCACATGCCAAGTTCCAAAACAATAGTATATAAATTCAAAGAACATAATGTAAAAAGTAAGAAAAGTACTTTTCTCTTTCAACCAACTAAATAATCTAACTCTTCTTCCAGTACGTTCATAAGCTATCCTGACAAAAAAAGAAAGGCGACCTACTCTAAAGGAATATTCTTTATCGGCAATCCGATGTTTCGCAAAAGAACCGCTATCGATTATTTGTTTATATATTTTACGATAGTAATTTAATTTCTCTTTCCATTCACGAAGTTGTTTACCGTACTCATAATTTATTACATTACTTGTATACATCAAACAACCTGATATTACAATAATTACAATATCGAGAACAACTCCCAATACTTTATGACTGTTGAAAACGCACCAGATTGTTGCACCACCGAAGCAGGTGACAAACCAGTGAATAAAGAGAGAAAGTTTGGCTATTCTTCGTACTATTGCCTTATTGTCCGACTCTTTAGTAAATGCAACTGCAACAGTCAGAGTAGCTAGTAAAGCCACTAATGTTAATGAAATATTAATTGGATCGTTGTCTCCAATAATTGTTGCCATTGAGACGCATGTTCCCAGCATCCTTGCCTCGTCGAGTGAAAACAGTCCCCGCAATGAGCTCAATGTTGATTGAATCGGTTGAATAGTACATAACGGCAGTCTATCTAGCTTCGATGCATCCATAGACTGGCTGCTAGGTACAAGCAACGGAAAGTTATAGATAATCCAGACAAAGAAAAAAATGCTAAAAAGAAAAAGAACAATTGTTGTTCGTATATGGGTCCATATATTAGTCGTGAAATACGTTTTATACGGTCGGTATGTATTGTCAATTTGTGAAAAGAGGTAGAAATACTCGTTTGGAGCGTTTTGTTGTTGCGATTTACGTTCCCCTGCTGTAGCAACACTGCTCTCTACATTTGAAGTCGCCATACAAGCTCCCTTCTTACGTCTCCTTGAAAGCGGAATAATCATACATCCTCGATAAGAAAAACTGCAGATGCTTTCTCGGAGGTAATCACACAACCATTCCTTTATTTTGACGATATTTTAACGAATTCATTCAGTCAAGCAATCGCTCGCTACACTCATGGTCACGCTAGCGAATCTGCTCATCGCCCCCAAGCGGTCATGTCATTGCAGCACGCTTCTCGCGTCTTTTATGATGAGGCAGTTTCCATCATCATATAACCAGAAGAATTTGTCGGGGCTTAGTTTATCTCTAGCAGAAATGAACTGAAACGACTCTGTATAATTCATCATCAGTGTTCACAAATCGACCGGCAACAGAAGGTAGCGCAGTTCGTCAACGATCAGCAAATAGGGAACAAACTCAAGCAGGCAGCGGTAAACGTGCATATGCCCGTGGCACTCGACCCAGCCGCAAAAGTCGCCAAACAGCTCGATACCATCGAGACGACGTTGGAGCAATGCGCCAATCAGTTCCCTGTCGATGCCCCGATCGGGCAATGGAAGAACACTCTGAAGAATCTTCGTCTCATGAACACCATGAACAAGAACGCACCCGGCAGCGATTGCAAGACTCGCCTAAAGAAACTTCAGTCCCAGACCAAGGCTCTGTCCGACGAAATCATGCGGTCGCTTGACCCGGACGATACGCAAATCGAAAGCTGAGTTTCCCGCAACATTCATATTTGCCGTTTCTAGGTAATCCGGCAAGCCAACTCCCGTATACTGCTGCTAGGGAAATTGAGGGGAGACACCATGTCTGACGATTCCAATGAACTCATCCCTCCGACGGCGGAGAAGGCAATGACGAAAACACCGGGGACGGCAACGCAAATGACGTTCAAAGCGTCACCATCATCCAGGACGAGTAGGGCATCACGTTCCTCGGCGACGCCGGTGCCATAGATCTGTGGCTCAAGGACGAGGGCTTCAATTCCAAGGCGTTCAAGGCCAAAGCCGTGCAGACCGTCTCGATGGCGAGCAAGGGCGCGCAGAAAGCCAGCGATGCCATGGTCGAAAGCGGGCGATGGGTGAAACTCACCAAAGAATCGGCCGAACTGGTTGCCAAATACGGCACGAACGGCAAGAAGGGCAATCTATTCAGCGGCGTCGCTCGCCGGAAGAACGGAAATATCGTCAAGCATCTCCAGTTCACCAAGGCGGATCAGCTCAACCCCGCCATGCTCACCGGCATCAGCGGCGTCATGGCGCAGATGGCCTTGGAGCAGGCCGTCTCCGAGATTACCGATTACCTGAAGGAAATCGATGCGAAGCTCGACGACCTGCTGCGCGACCAGAAGGACCAGACCGTCAGCAAACTCGCCGGAATCTCCCACATGATTGACGAGACCATGCTCATCTACCAGCAGGTCGGTTCGATCAGCGAGACCACATGGTCCAAGGTGTCGGGCTGCCCGCAGGACATCGCTACCATCCAGGCGTATGCGATCGCCAAGATCAAGGGTCTCACCGAGAAAGTGGAGCGTGAGCAGGATCCCAAGCAGGTCCGCCCGCTGACCCAGCAGATTCGACAGGAGATCCACCAGTGGTTGGGCATGCTCGCTTCTGCAGTCAGGATGCAGGATCAGGTCTCCTGCATCGAGCTCGCGCGCGTATGTCAGGAGGAGCCGGAACAGCTTGAGGCGCACAAGAAGGGCATCGTGCTTGCCAGGAACAAGCGTCTTGCGGAAATCGAGCAGTCACTCAACGCATTGGGCAGACAGCTGGAGACGAAGGCTGGAATCGTAGGCGGGAAGGTGCTGCTGAACCCATACAGTTCACCTCATGCCATTGCCAACATCGAGAGCATTACCGGCGATCTCAATACTTTCGCCAGCACATTACAACTTGAGCACATTCATCTGCATGTCGAGGACGGCCCCACCTGGATCCAGGCCGCGGGCAAGGCCGTAGACGACACCGGCAAGGCCTTGCAGAACGCCGGGCAGCAGACCGCGCACGCCGTCCAAGACGCCGGCAATGCGATAGCGAAGGGCGCTCAAGATACCGGTGCCGCCGTTGCCAGGGGAATGCAGGATGCCGGAAACCAGGCCGCACACATCGCGCAGGATGCGGGCAACGCCATCGCGAAAGGTGCCCAAGATGCAGGCGCCGGAATAGCAGACGGAGTGCAGCAGCTTGGCAAAGGCATCGCCAGCGGGTTAAAACAGCTCCCGGAAATCAAACTGCCCATATTCGGGCGGGGCAAGAAATAAGCCGGAGAATATGGAAACAACCCAGCACAAGCTGGAATGTCATATTCAGAACCTTTCCCCTCAGATCCGCGGCACATCAAAAGGATCCTTCCCTGTAAACTGCACCTGCGCCTGTTGTTCCACATATGGTTGTAGAACCGCCAACACCTCCGGTACTTCATGGGTTACGGCATAGTACAGGCGATCAAAATCAAGTCCGTCATAATCATGGGCAATCCAGTCGCGCATGCCACTCACTCCACGCCATGGAACACCGGATTTCGATTCACGGAATTCTTTTGAGAGCTTCCTGGTGTGCTCTCCTGCTCTGGCAATCGCCATAGCCACGGCATTCTGTTTCTCATCATTCTCAGCGAATTCCTCAGCGCTTAGCCCTCCAAGGAATCGTTGCGCATCATGAAGAGCGCGGACTATCGCGACGATATGCAAGGCATCTTTTCCGTCGTTTTCATAACACACCTCAGATAATGCGGAACATCGGATTGGAGGTTATGGAATTGACGAATATCACACGCTGCATTTCAGCCAGTCTGTCCTGCAGTTCAGTGGTAATGTATCGTTTTTTCACCAAGTCGATCTCCCGACCAAAAGTCGATGCAAGATCATCACGCAAAGCCCACTCATCAATCATTGGATTGGCGGTGTCGTCAAACTGATAGATGAAATCGATATCCGAATCCGCATGCCCTCCCCTCGAGCCATGGAACCGAACAGGTACAGTTCATTGACATGATGCCGCAGCGCGATAGGACGAGCAATCTCCGCTATCTGCTGCGGCATAGCGACCCGCGAAATCACATCAAGCGCTTTCATAGAGCTAGAACATGTGCAAGTTTCTTTTCCACCTGGCGCATGACATCATCTTCCAAAATTCCAATGCGTTGGCCCAATGCCGAAGTGTGCACTGCAAGAATCTTCTCCGTCATCACCCAACTTATTTTAATCAAACCATTCTGCGCAGTAGGAGGAACTTTAACCCGGGTAGTCATACGGGTAGTCATATCATCCGACGTAAAAGAAATCATCAGGCATACCACGGTAGAGTCAAAACCCTCGATTTCATCATTCTGCACAACGACAACCGGCCGAGGCTTTCTCGCGTAACCATCAGCCAGCACAGTCCAGATTTCACCCCTCCTCATCAGCGATCATCCTCATCGACAAATCATTAGCGAAATCAGAAGCCTCCCGTTCATTCTCGAACGGTTCCGCAACCTGTCGAACTCGCACCTGGTATGGGAACCCCTGATATTCATTAAAGGACGAGACGAACATACGCAGCGCATCAGCCGTGGAAAGACCGAGCTTCTTTGTCGTTTCACGGAACTCTTCCGCCTGATCATCATCAACACGTGTCGCAAGCTGAACTACCATTGCCACTCCAATCACTATTTTTTATCATTTTATATCTTATTGACATGTTTTGCTAATATTCCATATCTGGATTACTAAAACTCTAGATTCACAGAATTTGCAATGTGGCAGCCGAACGCCAAAACCCGAAGTATGAGCGTTGGAATTCCAACGCTCATACTCGCCATAATCGCCAAACGGTGCCACAAACAAGCCAACAAGCGTTTTTAGAGGACTATTCGTGTGATGTTGCGCTCTATCATTGATAAAAACATCCAGCAACCGCATACCGTAAGGAATCACATGCGCTATTTCACTTCGGACACGCATTTCGGCCACCCTCTGGTCACCGCACTGCGCGGATTCCTGAACAATGGCAGGCTCCGCACCGAATACCGTGATGTCTGGCAGGCGCAGGGTCGCGCCGCCGCGCACGCATGGATCAAACAATACGTACGCGACAATCAGACGTCGTTCAAAGCAATCTGCGACATCACACGCCATGAGAACACCATCATCGGCAACATCAACGAGACCGTCGGGCGTGATGACGAGCTATGGATTCTCGGCGATCTCTCCTACCGTTGCACCGTCGAGCACACGCTCGACTGTCTACGCCGCATCAACTGCCGCCATCTGCACCTGATCATCGGCAACCACGACCGCAACTTCCGTCTCCGCTCCAATGACGCGCTATACGAGGACGTGTTCGAGACCATCGATGACTACCGCGAGATCGACATGGAGCTTCCCGTTCTCGACGGCTCCGGCAAGCCGACGGCCGCAACCGCACGGCAGACCATAGGCATGAGCCACTTCCCCAGGCTCTCGGCATTGGCCGAAGAACACGGCAACTGGCCGGAAAACTGGAACAAGTTCGCCGATGTGGCGCCGACCACCGAAGGTTGGCTGCTCTATGGTCATACGCATCAAGGCATTCCCGACGGCACCGATCCGCTCAGCGTGAATGTGGGGCTTGATGCGTGGGATTTCGAGCCCGTCAGCGAGCAGCAGCTCCTCGCCTGGTTCACATTCCGGCACGCCGACCAATCAAAGTAAATTCCCCCGAGCATGCGTCATCGTCCGGAGGCGAAGCGGGTGAGGACTCCCGACTTGGCCAAGGCTCGGTAGAGGACCCACGAACCGAACCCGGCGAATACGACCGCGCTCAGCAACTCGCATGCCGTGCCGATGAGTCCACGCGGACTGAAGAACGAAAACGCCTGGTAATAGAAGAACAACAGGTAGAAGTTGTATACAATGCCGATCGCCACGGCCGACAGCAACGTGACGCCAAGCGTCCAACGACGGTAGCGGAACACCGCGAACACCGCTTCGGCGGCAAGCGCCTGCACAAGCGCGATCACCACCAGGCTCACACTGTATTTCGTACCAAGCACCACTTCCACGAACGAGGCGACTAACAGCACGTAGGCGGACGCGCCCGGCTTGCGCACGATCAACAAACCCAGCGTCGCGGGAAAGTAGAACAATGCATGCAACAGCGCCGCCGAACCGGGAAGTATCAGGGTCAGCAGCGGGAACAGACCATAGGACAGGCCATCGAACACC
>ENA-OPTA01000364-OPTA01000364.1-human-gut-metagenome-genome-assembly--contig:-NODE-364-length-31720-cov-7.976883_pt1 | contig 31720 bp, 27 predicted proteins | sample MGYA00241813_ERZ501917 | MGnify/ENA primary metagenome ERZ501917 (study PRJEB25962, sample SAMEA2042408) | human gut metagenome | biome: human gut; feature: human-associated habitat; material: faeces...
AGAAAGATTTAGATTTACTATGTATTCCAAATTGTGTGTGATTATCAGTAATTTGTAATTTTATGATATTTCTTGAATGTATAGGTTCGAGAGCCTGTCTCTCCGCTATCTAGTTAGGTTAATCCCCGTAAAATTAATATTTTACGGGGATTTTTTTATTGGCCAGTCTTAGCCTAACATCTGAAAATATGTGACTTTTATCATTGGATATATAGGTAACCACAAGGTATCAAAGAACTTATTTCTGAATATATTCTGTTTTTGAATTGGGCGGTAGAGTTTGTTCCTTCTGTTGTAAAACTTTAATTGGTGTCTTATTGCTGCTCAAATGTCTGTTTGTAGCCAAGTTATTACTTGTTTTATGATTCGTTTCTCACTTATAAGAGGTGGAATTTTACTATTAGAGTCAAAGTTGGTTAAGAGTGTAGGCGACATTTTCGGATAAGATATTATGATGTAGTGCTTATGCATTGGTCTACAAGTTTTTATTTTTTGTTTTTTTAATGTTCTTGTTTGGTGATATTTTTACCTGAAATTTTAGAAACTATTGTCTTTCCGTAAACGAAAAGGTCATAATTATGGTAAAATTGTAAATGGAAGTATTGTTACTTAGTTACAGTCATTGAAGGGGCAGACTCTTGTTTTGTTTACATATATAAACAGAAAAAAACTTATTTGTTAATATATGTTGTTTCGATATAGGTTTATATCACTTTTTTTGTAATTGAATATTTTGTGCATATCTTTGCAGCCCTTAATATTAAGATAAAGGCTAATATTGTTAAGGTTTTATTTAGGGAATCTTGTGGTTTCATATACTTTTGTATTTATTTTTGAGGATGTTTACTTTCTTAGGAAGTAGATATTTATGTATTAATTGAACTAAACTATTAAATTGAATTATTGAACTAAACCATTAACTAAACCATTAAATTGAATTATTAAACTAAACTATTAATTGTTGGGTGATGATCTATTGATTATATATCAATCGTTCATTATTTTGTTTTTATTGTTAATCTTAAATTTTTTTCTTTATGAGGAATCATTTTACATTGTTGTGTGCAATGATTGTGCTTTGCCTTTTACCCTCTTGTTCGAATGATGTGGTAAATGGCGTCTTTGTCCCTGAGAAACAATCTGTGGAAAGGGAAAAATCTGTTTTAACACTTACCTTAAAGAATTTGCAGATTTCTGAGGGAATGGTGATCGGAATACTTGATAAGAGTCTTTTTGATGAGTACGGTGGTATCTCTACTATTTCCAAGTCTGATTTTTTGGTTCAGCAACCGATTAAGTCTGCTAAGGTTATATTTGATGATTTGACAGCATATTATAAGTCAAATGTTTATGTCAATGTATTTAAAGTAAAGGGGGATTCATTTATTCCGCTCACTAACAAAACGAATGAGTTGAAGTACTTTGTAGCTTTTGGCAAGATTGAAAAAGCAATCGATTGTGGAGCGCAGGCTTCAGAGTCTATCAAACAGACTACCATAGAAGTGACTGTGCCTTCCGATTATTTGAATAAAGACTTGTTTCTTGTACAGAAAGAAAACCAAACAGCTTTTCTTAATTCCATGTTAACGGGTGGAGTGATTGAAGAGGGATTATATGTGCAGAAAGCTACCACTCAGCAGATGAGTACGAAATTGATGATTGATACTCCTTTGTCTGCTAAAAGCTATGTCTTGTTTTTAGTAAATCCAGAGAAAGGAATAGCCTATCTTAAACATGATTTGCGTGAAATCGATTATAATGTTACAGAACTAGAGTGCGAGTTTCAGAAAGAACAGAAAAAAAAGATTAGTGTATCTGCTGTTAGGGGGGATACTCCTTTGGACAACCATGAAATTTATCTGATAGAAGCAAGTAAATGGCCTTCAGTGGAGGAGGTTGTCAAGAATCAGCACGGACACCCTGAAGCTGGTACGTATGTGGAGAAAAAATCCATAATGGGCGGAACTGCCGTCTTTGAAGTCTTCTGTACGGAAGGAGTAAAAGATTATATAGTATATATTCCTAAATGGAATACAGATTACTATGATAGCTTTCAAAAGATGGAGGTAACTGTTAATTCGGAGACAAGTAATTATGACCTGGAATTTAATTTTCCGTATGTACCTTCTACTGGAGGTGGAGTACTTAAAAAGGTTGTCGACCTTGAAGTTACTGTGAATAATTTTGAAGGATGTACTTTTGGATGGGAAGGGGCCTTTGTATATGTGCTTAATGATTCAGAAAAGCTAACGGCAGCTATAAACTCAGGGTTTAGTTTTGAAGGCCTTTATAAGTCTGAAATGAATGTCATCAATGCAAATGACTTACCAGTCACTATATCAATAAAGAATGTGGAGATTAGTTCCGATAAAGAAGTAGCTATATTCTTGAGTCCTGTCTTTTGGAATTATAGTCCAATGCTTTCCATCAAACGTGAGTCGGGAGCTAATATTACTAGTGGATTCAAGGTTACGCTGACCAAAGATAATCTGGAAAATATACCTTATTAATTTAATACTGAACATCGATGAATAACAGACTTATTATATTTTTATTCTGTATAATGGGATTATGCGGGATAATCAATGCTCAAACCAGGGAAATAAAAGGGCAGGTGCTTGATAATGCAGGTCTGCCGTTGATAATGGTAAATGTGATAGAGTTTGGTACGACGAACGGTACCGTGACAGATTTGGATGGTTATTATACCATAAAAGTGTCGGACGGCGCAGTGTTGGAGTTTTCTTTTATTGGTTATACTAGCATAAAAAAGACAGTTTCAGCAGGGGTATCTGAAATTAATGTGACGCTTCAGGAAGATACACAAGTATTGGACGATGTAGTAGTAACTGCGTTAGGTATCAAGCGACAAGAAAAAGCTCTATCGTACAATGTGCAGAATGTAAAGCAAGATGAGCTGACAAGAGTGAAGGATGCGAATCTTATAAATAGCTTGAATGGAAAGATTGCCGGTGTCAACATACAGAGTAGTTCTTCTGGAGTCGGTGGAGCTACAAAAGTTGTGATGCGAGGAGTAAAATCGATAGAAGGAAGTAATAATGCCTTGTATGTAATTGATGGTGTACCTATGTTTAATTCGGTAGGGGACGAAGGTTCAGGACGTTATGCTTCCAGAGGATCTACGGAAGGTATTGCCGATCTTAATCCGGAAGATATTGAGTCTATGACGGTACTTACAGGAGCCTCGGCAGCCGCTCTGTACGGTTCTTCAGCCGCCAATGGAGCTATTTTGATTACTACAAAAAAAGGAAAGGAAGGTAAGTTGGAGGCTACATTCTCTTCTTCCATGGAGTTTGCTCATCCTTTTATCATGCCTGAATTTCAGAATACCTATGGCAGTTTGCCGAATGCGGCTGTAAGCTGGGGAGAGAAACAACCTTCTACAGGTTATCGTCCAACGGATTTCTTCAAGACTTCAGCTACTTATACCAATGCTGTTACTCTTTCAATGGGTAGTGAAAAGAGTCAAACCTATGCATCATTGGCTGCCACAAATGCCAATGGATTGATACCCAATAATGTGTACGACCGCTACAACATTACCTTGCGTAATTCAAGTACTGCTCTTAAAGGAAAGTTGAGAATGGATATCGGAGCACAATATATTGTACAGCGTGACCAGAATATGGTGAATCAGGGAGAATACATGAATCCGGTGGTCGGGGCTTATCTGTATCCTAGAGGCCTTGATTGGAACAATGCACAATATTTTGAAATGTGGGATGACGAACGAGGATTGCTTACGGCAAGTCCTTTCCCGCAAGGAGATTATACAATGCAGAATCCGTACTGGGTGGCTTATAGAAACATCCGTACTTCTGAAAGAAAGCGCTTCATTGTATCACTGGGACTTTCGTACGTTATTAAAGAGTGGTCTTCTTCTGAAAAGTGGGATGTAGCGGCTCGATACAGAATTGACCGCACAAGTCAGGAATATAAGGATAAGCGTTTTGTAGGAACAATTCCTACTTTGCTGAACGGGGGTACCAAGAATGGTTTCTTTGGTCTTGAAAATAGTTGGGATATGCAGAACTATGTTGATGTACTCACTAACCTGAATAAGAATATTGCTGATGATTATACTTTGGCTTTGAATGTGGGAGCCAGTTTGACCGACCAGATGAATGATGCATTGATAAATCAGGGGCCATTGAGAAATGATGGCTTGCCTAATGTATTCAATGTGCAGAATATTGAACAGGGAGCTCAGAAAGCTCAGTTTTATCAAAAAGGATGGAGAGAACAGACGCAGTCTGTATTTGGAAGTTTGGAAGTCAGCTGGAGAAGATTGTTGTTTCTTACGGTTACCGGACGTAATGACTGGGCCTCTCAGTTAGCTGGTTCAAACCATAAGTCATTTTTCTATCCTTCTATAGGTCTTTCAGGAATCTTGACTGATATGCTTTCAGAGGAGCTGAGAAATAAAATGTATAATTCACTGTCTTTTGCCAAGTTGAGAGTCGCTTATGCACAGGTTGCTTCGCCGTTCCAGAGAGGATTGACTATGCAACTTAATACTTTTAGCCAGGATGATAAGAAATGGGTGAAGGAAGGTTACTATCCGTTGAAGGATTTGAAGCCGGAACGTACTAACTCCTTTGAAATCGGATTGACTACCAAGTGGATACAAAATAAATTGAACTTTGATATAACTTATTATAAGACAAATACCAAGAATCAGACTATTAAGGCCGCCATGTCGGCTTCGTCCGGTTATAACTATACTTATGTACAGACCGGTAATGTACAAAATCAAGGGATAGAAATTGCTTTGGGAGGAACAATAAACATTGGAAAGAATTTTTCCTGGGATACTAACTTTACCTATGGTTACAACAAGAATGAAATTAAGGAACTTGTAGCGAATGTGAAAAACCCACAGAATCCGAATGAACCCTTGTTTGAAAAGGATGAACTTCTGAAAGATAATTTTGGAAATGCTCAGATTATCTTGCGTCCTGGAGGTACATTGGGAGACATCTATGCAAAAACCGATTTTGTAAGAGATGCTTATGGCAATATTGATATCTCTCAAGACTTGAAGCCGAGAAACGAATATTTGAAGTTAGGAAGTCTTTTACCTGATGCAACAATGGGATGGAGGAATGATTTCAGATATAAGAACTTGAGCTTTGGCTTCATGATTTCTGCCCGAATAGGAGGTATCGTTGTGTCTGGTACTCAGGCGGCGATGGATTATTCAGGTGTGTCGAAAGTTACGGCCGATGCCCGTGATGCTGGAGGAGTGACCTTGTCACCGGGAGTTGTTGTTCCAGCACAGTCATACTATCAGTTGCAGGGTAGACCTAAAGATTATCTGACACAATATTATACTTATACCGCTTCCAATGTACGTTTGCGTGAGGCTTACATTTCGTATAACATACCGAGAAAATGGCTGGGTAATGTCTTGGATTTGTCTTTGTCTTTAACAGGGAAAAATCTGTTGATGCTTTATTGTAAGGCACCGTTCGATCCTGAGTCTGTTTCATCTACGGGTAATTATGCGCAGGGATTGGATTATTTTATGTTGCCTTCACTGAGAAGCCTTGGTTTTAGCATAAAGGCTAAGTTTTAAAATCTGTAATGGACTAAATATTTAAACTATGAACAAGATTTTTTTATTCGCTATATTGACAGGTATGTTTGCTGCAAGTTGTACTGATCATTTTGCAGAATATAATAGTAATCCTTATGGAGTATCGGATGAAGTACTTGCTTCTGGAGGCATAGCCGAACAGGTAGCCAACGATTGCGGAGTTCTGTCTGGGATTGTGATTCCTTTGCAGGAAAATCTGTTTCAGTATTCCATGAGTCTGGGCTGTGAATCACTTTCAGGCTATATGGGACAGACGAAACATACTGATTTGGGACGTTTCAATTATAATGTAGGCTTTATAGAATATCCGTTTACGGATGAACAATCTTTACCAAAAGTCATCAAGCAATACAACTCTTTGGCTTTGGCTACTAATGCAAGCCATGATAATGTCTTTTATGCATGGGGTACAATACTAAAGGTAGCCGTATTACATAGGCTGACCGATATGTATGGACCTATACCGTATGAGTTTTCGGGAACTGAAGCTCAAAAGCCATATCAGACACAAGAGTATATCTATCGGAAAATGATTGAGGAACTTACTTGGTCTGGTGAAACGCTCTCAAAGGCAGTATTGTCATCGGTGGAAAAAAGTGCATGGATGACGCATGACGACGTATACAACGGTGACCTTGCTAAATGGGTAAAGTTTGCGAACTCTTTGAAGTTGAGGCTGGCTGTAAGGGTATCACATAAATTACCTGGCGAAGCGAAAAAATGGGCAGAGGAAGCTGTTCGAGCAGGTGTCATTGAAAATAATGCCGAGAACGCAATGAAACCTACCTCTGATAATCCTTTTTATAAGATGAGTAATAACTGGGGAGATACCCGATGTGGAGCAGATATTATTTCTTACATGAATGCTTTTTCCGATCCGCGACGGGAGGCTTATTTTGAAAAGACGAACAGAAGTGGAAATGATGTTTACTTTGGTTTGAGGTCAGGAGTAGCTGTCCCGGCTAAAGAAGAACTGATCAATGCGGCTTCAAACATTTATTCTCGTCCGAAAGTAACCGTTTCAGACCCTGTAGTATGGATGACTGCTTCCGAGGTTTCTTTCCTGAGGGCAGAAGGAGCACTAAAGAAATGGAATATGGGTGGTTCGGCAAAAGAACTGTATGTAAAAGGAATAGAACTGTCGATGAATATGCATAATGTATCTATGGGAAATTATTTGGAGAATACTTCCAAGCGTGGTGCCTTTTCTGACGTTAGGTATCCGGCTTTCGATAGTCCTGCCTTTTCTTCGAATGTGACAGTGAAGTGGTCTGATAATGAAAAAGACAATTTAGGACAGATCATTACGCAGAAATATATTGCGATGTTTCCTTATGGAAGTGCCGAAGCGTGGGCCGAATGGCGGCGTACCGGATATCCAAATCTGATGCCGGCTGTGAACTATAACCACGAAGTAAACAACATCAAAAAGGATGAGTCCGGGGCAGATACCAATGGTTACCGGAGATATCCTTTGCCGCAGATAGAACATTCGGTGAATACTACTAATGTGGACCATGCGATAAAGGAAGATTTGGAAGGTAATGATAGTCCGAATACTAATGTATGGTGGGCACGAAAATGATAGTTGTCAATATAAAAAAGATGGATATGAAAAATATAATAAAAATAGCAGGTCTGGGTCTGCTGATTGTTGGATGTACCGAAATTGAACCTCTACCTGTGGTAGTAAATTCCGCAGACAGAAACCTGACTGAAATCAAAAACTATAAATCGACTGAGCATTATATATCTGCCGTATGGTTTTCAAACTGGAAGGCGGACGGAAACATGAACTCTTATTTAAGTACGTTGCCGGATAGTCTTGATATGATTATTCTGAAAGGAGAGTATGATACACTGTCTGATGCACAAAAGGCCGATTTACGATGTGTCAGGGGAGAAAAGGGAACGAAGGTGCTGATGACGGCGGATTTCGACAAGATATATGAGCAGTATGTGTTTGCTTTGGATGAAGCAGAACGGAAGGGTGAGAGTATGGCTGAAGCAAAGGCCGCCAGCGAAGGGCGAGAAGTTTCTATGGGAGATATAGAAGCTGCTGTAAAAACGGAACGTCAGAAGGTGATGGATAACTATTCTACCATAGGAAACACGCTGCTTGACCGTTCGGAAAAAATAATTTCGGAGATAGGACTGGATGGACTGAGTATCAGTATGTCTTCTACTGGGGATGTCTTCTTTAGAGAAGTCGTGAAGAGATTTATTGATACGGCCGGTGCAAAGTTTCATACAGCAAAAAGAATACTTGTTTTCGACGGTTATATAGGATATGTAAGCAACAGTTGCCAGTGGCTTGATTATGTCATCAGTACCACTCATGGTAACGACAGGCTTTCTGAAGTACAGGACTTGTTCAACAGCTTCATGTCTATGGAAAATGCCCGTGCGGAACAGTTCCTTTCTTATCTGTCGCTGGAGAATGATTCCTGGAAAGTACCCTATAAAGATATATTGTCGTCTGTTGCTGTTATGGACGCGAAATACAAATCGCTGAGCCTATGGAAGCCGCTGACAGGAGAAAGAACGGGCGGTATGGCTTTGAGAGGAGTAGAAAATGACTACGAAAATAAATATTCTGTCTTGAGACAGACAATACAGTATCTAAACCTAAAATAAAAATACTATGAAAAAATTATCGATAATAGGTTTTCTTCTGCTGCTGTTGTTTCAGACGGCTTGCCGTGAAGAATTCGGAAAAACTTTGTTTGGACCAGATAAGACTGTTGCACCGGAGATTCTAACAGACAGAGAGCTGGTGTTTGTCAATACGACGGAAACGTCGGATATTTCTTCTGCAAGGGAAATGACGCTTGATCCGGTGGACGTAATATTTTCTTCAGTACAGCCTATAGGCTATACTAAGGAAGTCACGGTATCGGCAAAATTAAGAGATGGTCAGATAGCTTCGGACAATGTTTTTTATTTGAATGTATTGAAGGATGAGGCTGTACTGGATGCGTTTAAGACTCATGTTGGTTATAAGGCAGAGTTCCTTCCCGAAGCAGCCTACAAGTTGGAGAACGACATGGTCGTGTTCGAAAAAGATGGAAAGGTTGCAGTCAATAGTTGTGCCATCCGTATTATTAATAGTTTCTCATTGGAAATTAATAAAGATTATGTGCTGGCTATACAACTCGAAGCTACAACCGGGTTCCATATTTCTGAAACGAACAAAGTGGTTTATCTGCACGTAAAGCGTAAAGGAGGTTCTGGAGAAATGGAAGGAGCCGCCGATTTCCGTCCTATGGCTGGAGACAATACGTTGGATGCCAATGGCGTTGACAAGGGAGTGAACAGAAATAACCTGTATTATGAAGCAGATGGAAGTTCTTTCAAAAACTTGCAGGCTTGTACGATTGAGGGACTTATCTATGTGGATTCATTTAAGGCAGAAAGCGAACGTTCGGAGGGAACTCTTGCTGGTATCTCTTCGTTGTGGGGATGCGAGGATAATGGTGGAACCGTGAATTTCTTGCTGCGTTTTGGCGATGCGGGTGTTTCTACTAACATGCTACAGCTTATTGTTAATGATAAGAAATACATCATCAATTATAAGTTCAAGGAAAAGCAGTGGTATCATATTGCCATGACTTACGATGGAGCGGATATTAAGTTCTATATAAACTATAGAGAACGTTTGTCCATAAGTTCTACTGGAAATATTAGTCTGGCTGGCTCTTCGTTCCGGTTGGGACAGTCGTTTAACCAGTGGAGAGGATTTAACGGCAAAATGTCGGAAGTCAGAATATGGAAAACTTCCAGAACAATAAAGGAATTAAAAGACAATGCACAGGATGTGATACAGTTTGATCTTGAAAAGAGTAAAATGCTGGCTTACTGGAAAATGAACAAAGTGATGCTTGGATCGGGTAATCAGAAGATTTCCGACGTAAGTGGAAACGGATGCCACCTTACAGTAAAACGGCAAGGAGCCACTGATGAATCTGTAACTCCCGTGGTAGTGATTGATAATGATATTGATATTAATATTTAAAAGAAAAAGGTGATGAAACTATATAAATCCTTCTACATTATAATAGGGTGTGTTGCGGCTTTCTGCTGTAGTTGTAAGGAAGAAAGTCTGACGGCCGAAGTACCTGAGATCGAAAATGCTCTGATGATGGGAAAGCCTCAGTTTGTATTACCCGGAGCAGAAAACAATATTACTCACAGATTGTCGGGCGAAGAAATGGTTTTTGAACTGCGACAAGGCAAAAACAGTAATCAGGATATTGTGGCTGAGTTTGAAACTTCGGATGAAGTCTTGGCCGATCTGACCAAGAAATATGCAGATTTCAAGGGTATCGGTTTGTATAAGCTTCTTGATAAATCTCAATATACGTTACCTGCATCTGTTGTGCTGGAAAAAGGGCAAAGCAGTGTATCGGTGCCTGTCAAGATTCATCATACAGGCAATGGCACTTACGTTCTTCCTTTGGTTCTGAAAGCTGGTGGAGCGGAAATCGGCGTACAGTTTGTCGAGATCGTCAACCTTGAAACAACAGCAATAGATATGTCGTGGACAGATCGAACTCCGACAGTAGCAGAACCCAGAATGGTTGCCATTGTAGAGGCTGCGGAGAATGACTTGCGTAATATTGGCAATTATATGCTTTATCCTTATGGTGAGAGTCAACCGGAGAAGAAGCGACCGTTGTTTGATATGGCTGTCATTTTCTCTGCAAACATGAATTTTGATGAGTTCTCTGGGAAACCGGTTCTGGCGTATAATGATAACATGAAACGCATATTAGATAATGTGGATATCTTTGTAAGACCTTTACAGAAAAAAGGAATGAAAGTCCTGTTGTCAATCATGCCTAATCATCAGGGAATTGGTTTCTCCAATCTTGATATCAGCAATGGGCGGAAGATGGTAAAAGATTTTGCCCGGGATATTTATGAAGCTGTAAGAAAGTACGGACTTGACGGAGTGATGTTCGATGATGAATATGCCGACTATCCGGAGGCGTTGGAATCTGTTCAGCCCGGAAGACCAATGATACAGATGGGAAGTTTTCATTTCCTTATCAAGGAGCTGAGAGATCTAATGCCGTACGTCGAAGGGCAGCCATGGAAAGACCGGAATAACATCATAACGATGTACAACATCGGTTTCTACAGCAATGCGATGGTAGGTGACCGAGGATGGCGTCTGTTCAGCAATAATTTCGATGAGATAAAGAAAGGAGAGAAAAAATGGGCAGATATGGATAATTATGGCAATAAAATCAGTGAAAGCCGGAAAGCGGTACGCGAATGGGTTCGGAATCCGGAAAACCAGTCTGTCTTGGACGAACTGGCAGGTATAGAGGTCGGCACGTTGCTGGATTATGTATGGAATGCAAACTACCAAAGAGGAGATAATTACAATAACTCAGCCGAAGGAACTACAAAGACCACCTGGATTGCAGGAATGGATGCCGAAGTTGCCAAAAAGAAATTTGGAGTGGCTTCCTTCGAAATGAGCCTGGAGGTTGAACCTTATGCGAAACGGTTGAAACACGTTACCAGATTCTGGGAACAGAGTACTCCCGATGGTAGTGTGATTGGGCGTATAGAAACCAGAAGATCAACTTTGCAGAAACAGCAGAAAGCTGGTCAGACTTCGATGATTATGTTCAACATCCAATATGTACCCGATACCTGGAATGATGCTCCTTTCACCAATATTTATTTGAAAGATTATGTGGAATTCCTTACCGGACTTGGAAATACAAACTCTCCGAAGGTGACATTTGAAGGCACTAATTATGATACAATGAAACCTTCTTATCTGAGATGAGGTATTATTCATAAAGCTGATAATGATCGCATAATAAAATGGCTGAATATCTGTCATTTTTAAATTTCAGCTTGTGGACATATCTCAGCTGAGAATATAAAAGTTGGAGGCTGAAATGATCTTACTAGGAAATCTCAAAATGAATAAATATTGAAATATTCGTAAAAACGATGAACCATTCTTGGTTTTAATCGTTGAATATAGAAAAACCAAAAATGAGAATGAACAAAGTTTATGTATTATTGACGGCGGGAATTTTAGCAGCTTCTTGTTCAAAGAAGGATGTAGAGACACCGCAAGCAGGGAATGATGTAATCAAGATAGTGACCAATGTAGCTCCTCTGACACGAGTGCCTGACTTGAAGGAAGACGGAAGTGGTAATTTTGTAAAGGATGATGTCTTGTCGATTTTTGTGGCAGGAACTATGAATACTATCTCTACTACATATACATTGGGCGCTACTTCCATGTCATGGAGCGGTTTGAAATTACCGGGAGGTGTTTCGGAGGTGACTTTTTCGGCATGCTATCCGAAGCAGGAATTAGGTAGTGACGGTACTTTCGAATTTAATACTTCTACAGCAGAATATAAGGACTTGTTGCTGGCTGAAGCACAAAAGGTGACTGTAGGGAGTCCCAACCCAGTCAATCTTTCTTTCAATCATGCCATGCATTTGCTGAATATCAGTTTCAGCTCAGACGGATATTACAGTGCAGAGGAGTTGAAGACTTTGGTTACGACTTGTAAGGCGAAAGCTGCTTGTGTGGTAGATGCTGCTTCTGGAAGCATTAAGAGTACAAAATCGGAAGTAGCAAGCTTTGTGAAGGAAGGTACCACTGCTTCTTTCTACCTTGTGCCGCAGCCGACTGCCGATGTGACTTTATCAGTCAAAATTAATCAGCTGACGAAGGAATATAGCCTGAATACACTTTTGGAGGAACTGAAAATGCCTCAGGAAACTTTGTTGGGCGGAAAGAAGCTTACTTTAATCTTGAAGTTGTGCAAAGACAAGATAACTGTAGAAAATGGAACAATCGGTTCTTGGGGAGACCAGGCAACAGTAGATGGTGAAGTAGTTATTGGCTAATATCAATAGCATTAAAATCATAGCATACATTATTAAATGAAGAAAGGTCGTATCCTATTCTCTTGGGAGAGTGAGGATACGACTTCTTTTTTATCCGCTTTTTCAAGATTCATTCGTAGAATGCAGCAGATGATTCTCTTTTTCGTGAATAAGGATTTAAGATATTGTGAATCAGTTATTGGATTTTTTTACTTTATTCCGTATCTTTGAGCATGACCTTAAATCTTGCGACAATGAAAAAAATATTCTTCCTTTTAGTTTCCCTTTTGGGAATAACTGCCTGTTCCTCCGCACAAGATAAGCGGATGGAATCATTGGATAACAGTACGGTAACCACATTCGATTTATCCCGTTTCATGGGACGCTGGTACGAGATTGCCCGTTATGAACATCGTTTTGAAAAAGGCATGACCCATGTGACGGCCACCTATACGTTGCGTGACAACGGAACCATTTCCGTCAAAAATGAAGGTCTGAAGAACGGAAAGCACAAAGAGATAGAAGGACGTGCCAAGCAGCCGGACCCGAAAGATCCGGGCAAGTTGAAGGTATCGTTTTTCCTTTGGTTCTATTCCGATTATTATGTGCTCGATATAGACCCGGACTATCGCTACGTGCTGATAGGGAGCAGTTCCGACAAATATCTTTGGATCATGAGTCGGGAGAAAACGTTGCCTGCCGAGAAACAGGAAGAGTTGCTCGACAAGCTTCGTACAAGAGGATATGACATCAGCAAACTGCTTTTCGTAGAACAGGAATAGTCCGAGTGATTCATCCTTTTAAGCCCTGAATCCGATACGGCACGGAGGAGTAAGACTCAGGTTCATTGTATGGAGGAAGGATGTCTCGACGGCTTCCACGTCGCACACTTCTATGGTGCTGAATAACTGATAAAGCATGGCTTGAGGACGTGGCGCTGTCATCACTCTTTGCGCCATACTCTTGATCAGACCTTGTTCTATCAGGTTATGCACCCAGCGTCCGTTGCCGAAGTATTCATCCCGCTGCCGGGTTTCCGTTTCGATGAGGCGGTTCAGCCGTTCGTCGGCTTCGGGAGTCAGAACAAAATTCCGGCTTTTCAGGATACGGTGTGCTATTTCGCTCAGTTCATCCGAAGTATAATCCTCGAAATGGAAGCGAAGCGGAAAGCGGTCCCTTAGCCCCGGATTGCTTTTGAGCAGCTTCTTCATCTTATCCTTATAACCGGCCAGGATAACAATCATGTCAGGATTCGGTTCCGACAAAATCGTAAGGAGTGCATTGATTACCTCCCTGCCGTAATCCTTCGAGTCGTTGTCGTTTTCCATCAGCGTATATGCCTCGTCTATAAACAACACCCCTCCGCGGGCTTCGTCGATCACCTCCCTCATGCGCTTTTCCGTCTGGCCTAAGTATTCGCCTACAAGGTTGGTCCGGCAGGTTTCCACGGTATGCCCCTTCGACAGCAATCCTATCTGGTGATACATTTTTCCCACCAGCTTGGCGACGGTCGTTTTTCCGGTTCCGGGATTTCCCAGGAAAAGCATGTGATAACGACTTTCAGTCTGCCGTTCCAGATGCAGTTCCCTCCGTTCCTTTAAGAAGAGCGACATCATCCGCGCTTCCAGTATCTCCTTCTTCAGCTGCTTCAGTCCCACCATCTGCCGAAGTTCTTCTTCAGCAGAATATTCCATGGCCGTCGTTTCTGTCGGAGCCGGTTTCATGTCTGCGTCATCGAAAGGCAACGGAAGCAATTCCTCCAGTTCACTGTGCGAAAGCGTTTTCGCATGTGAGCTGTCGAAGCAGAACGTACTGTATTCAGTAAATAGTTCAGCTATGGAAGGACATTCTTCGAGGAGCTGTCTTACATTATTTTCCGTGCCGTGGAAAATAAAGGCCGGACGATTGAATCCCTCTTTGCCGAGTTGGTCGCCCAGCATTGAAAGCAAGTTCACCGTACAGGCATTATATTCCAGCTCCGGAACATACATGACGATGACATGCTTCTGTTCCATAGCCTTTGTCAGTTCGTTCCATTGAGACTTGTCCGAGATCAGGTTACCGAGAGAGAAGATGCGCCGTTCAGGTGTATCCTCACCGGTAAGAAAAGGCGATAAGATAAAGCAGGCGAAAGCTTTTGCCATCAGGCGGTTTCCCGTAATCAGCAGATGCGGCGAAGCATCTTTGGCTTCTGCATAAATACGAAATTTACTGATCAGTTCTTCAGGAGCCGGAAAATCGTACCTTTCGGAATAAACCTTTTGCCACCAGTCGGCCGTACCAATACGTTCGATAAAGAACTTTTGGTCGGGATGCAGCCAGAGTTCCTCCAATCCGACTTTCTCCCAGACCTCATAGAAAGGCGAGGGAGTGAGTGAGGCAATCCATTTCGGAAGTCCGTTCAGAAAGACAAATACACGATATTCCGTATCGTCCCAGTACGTATCCGAAAGCACCGTAAAGCGTATTTTGCGAGGAATCTTCTGTGAAGAAGGAGTATAGACATCCGCCCCCATCAGTCGATAGTCCTTCGAATAGACCTGTACGGACAACTCATTCATGGAAGCAGGAGGTTCAGGAAACAGCATTTCGATAGCCAACTGATTGCTGGCATATTCAGGAGCACAAATACTTTCGTCGAGAGTGCGCATAGCGCGTAACATAAGATTTTTCATAAGCAACAAATGATTTTTTAGTGAAAAAAAAACAGATAACATAGCATCTTCCCGCGCACAGCATTTTTGCAGTCCGCAGAAAAAGAAAGTACCTCTCGTTTCCCCGTTGAAAGAGAGGTTGGCAGCTCGTACGTCAAAGAGCACAACAATCCCGGCCTCCTGGTCAGAAGCAATCATTCATCAAGTTCATTCGCTAAGTAAAATCCCGTTCAGGACCTTAGCGGAACGTAATAAACGCTTTGTGTGACATCTTTAACGAACATTTGTTGTATAAAAAATCTATGTATAATAGGACGAGCCTCCACGAAGCAGAGGTTCGAAGGCAAAGATATGTATTTCCGCGAATAAAACAATCCTGTCATTAAATTTTAACAAAAAAACGGATCACAAGTCTTAGATCAGGCGTAAAGAAGCTTCTGAAACGAAGCTGTGTTTGACTTGTTAGGTAAGAGAACCTACTTTGAAAGGTTGTAAAGAAGTCCCTGAAACCTTGTCATATTGCGAGATAATCCTTACATTTACTTTCTGGATACTCAGGAAGACATGTTAGACTAAAAAATCAAAATTATGTTAGCATATACCTATATGGAGCACGGACGTTTTTCGCTGATCGAAAAGCCCGTGCCGGAACTGAAAGGCCCGCGTGATGCCGTGGTGCGCGTCACGTTGGGAAGTATCTGCACCAGCGATTTGCATATCAAGCATGGAAGTGTACCTCGTGCCGTGCCGGGCATTACCGTAGGGCATGAGATGGTAGGTATTGTAGAACAGGTAGGCGAGGAGGTTACCACCGTGAAGCCCGGCGACCGTGTGACGGTCAACGTGGAAACTTTCTGTGGCGAATGCTTCTTCTGCCGGCATGGATATGTAAACAACTGCGAAGATGAACACGGAGGCTGGGCCTTGGGCTGCCGCATCGACGGCGGACAGGCGGAATATGTACGGGTGCCTTATGCCGATCAGGGGCTGAACCGTATTCCGGAAGGTGTAACTGATGAACAAGCACTTTTCGTAGGCGATATTCTTGCTACCGGATTCTGGGCGGCACGTATCTCGGAAATTACGCCCGACGATACCGTTCTCATCATCGGAGCCGGCCCTACGGGTATCTGCACCTTGCTGTGTACGATGCTGAAACACCCTAAACAGATCATTGTATGCGAGCAGTCGGAAGAACGCATCCGCTTTGTTCGTGAGCACTATCCCGATGTGCAGGTTGTACGGCCGGAAGCATGTGCCGGAGAAGTACGCAGACTCAGTGCGCATGGAGGAGCCGATGTCGTGATCGAAGTGGCAGGAACCGACGAGACATTCCGTATGGCGTGGGAATGTGCCCGTCCGAATGCCATTGTGACCATTGTCGCACTTTACGATCATCCTCAGATACTCCCGTTGCCCGACATGTACGGAAAGAACCTGACCTTCAAGACCGGTGGCGTGGACGGCTGCGACTGTGCCGAGATTCTCCGCCTGATAGCCGAGGGTAAGATCGATACCACACCGCTCATTACCCACCGTTTCCCGCTCGACCAGATAGAAGAAGCCTATCGCATCTTCGAGAACCGTCTGGATGGAGTCATCAAGGTAGCCATTACCGAAAAGACAAAGTAGCACAATGCGTAAAGCAAGAAAATCGTTTGAAAAACATTAAAGATAAAGAGAAAGGAGTAAACACCTATGAGAAAAGATTTTGGAGTAAAAACCTGGTTATACCCGATGCCCGTATTTATCGTGGCAGCTTACGATGAAAATGGAATTCCCAATGCCATGAATGCCGCATGGGGAGGTACGTATACAGATGATATGGTAGGCATTTGTCTGTCGGAAGGACATAAGACAACCAAGAATATTCTTGCGACACGTGCCTTTACCGTCAGCATGGGTACAGCCGACCGCGTAACGGAATGCGACTATGTAGGTATCGTGTCGGGCAACAAGGAACCCGATAAGTTTGCGCATGCCGGATTCCATGCCGTCAAATCTGCTTTTGTCAACGCTCCCGTCATCGAAGAGCTTCCCATGACACTGGAGTGCGAGCTTGTTTCGTACGATGCCGAAACCTGTTACATGACCGGTCGCATCGTCAACGTGTCCGTCGATGAAAGCGTATTGGGCGAAGACGGTAAAATAGATGTTGCCAAACTGAGACCGATCACGTTCGATCCGGTTCATCATGCTTATTTGGAAATCGGTCCGAAAGTCGGCAATGCCTTTTCCGACGGAAAGAAACTGAAATAAACAATAAAGTCAATCAGCCTGTATATAACTATTCAGGCCGATTGACTTTTTCTATATACGATGATATTTGGATCAGAAAGTTACTTTTTCTCTTCCCCTTGAAAGAACTTCTTCCGGTAATACGAATTGGCAGTATAAAGCGCGGCAGCCGGATTGTTTCCCGTCACACGGTCCTTGGTAACTAAGGTCGTGGTATACGCATCGGCATACTTGTAGAACAAGCTGTCGTGTCCCACGCACAAACCGATTACCACATTCAAGTCCGTTTTCGCCTCGTTCAGCAGACGCGCCTGTAAAATCGGGTTGCACATGGCAGCCCCTATGCTTTCACATTGGGCAGGAATACCCATCGAACTCTTGGCTTTGCCGGCAACCTTACAAATCACCGAGTACGCTTCGAAACCGTTTGCCCGGAGAATACGCGCAAAGATACGCGCCTCGTTTATCAGCCCGATACAGTTGGCTATACCGATGCGGTGCGCATTGATCTTACGGGCAAACTCCATGATTTCCTGTACACGCGTCCACTGGCAGTACCCTTCGTATTCCACTTCTGCACTGGCAATCATCACCCGGCGGTTATCCCCCTCGTCGTATCGTTCCAGCGCCCATTGCATATCCTCTTCCTTCAAGTTCGTCGTGAGGCAGAAATCAGGATAAGTACGGTCCTTATACTTGCAGTTCTGTGTGCCGCAGTCCACACAAGAATGTATTTCTTTTTCCTTTTCCATAAAGCAATTCATTTTGTTTTCAGAGAACGCTGCAAAGATAGCCATTTCTTCCGTCAGATCAGTCCCAGCCGGTGAATATATGCCATGAACTGCTCCTTATAATTTTCTCCGATAGGAATATACACATCCTTTCCGAAGAGAATCCGGAACCGTGAAATCTCGGTAATCTTGCTCAGGTTGACAATATACGAACGATGCACCCGCATGAAGTTCGACGGAAGCATGGTCGACAACTTTTGCAGACTATTCAGCGTGATGACAGGTTTCGGGCGATCCTCCAGATAAATGCACACATACTCACTCATACCCTCTATGTACAAAATCTTCTCCTTGTCTATACGTACCACCTTATATTCACTCTTTACAAACAAGGCATTCTTTTCCTCTTCCGGTTCCGTAGCGTTGTGTGTCAGACTATACATCTTCCGGGCTTTCTCGGCTGCCTTCAAACATTCCGCAAAGCTGAAAGGTTTCATCAGGTAATCGATGGCGTTGAGGCGGAACCCTTCGATGGCATACTCCGAATAAGCTGTAGTAAAGATGACCATCGGCGGATTCGGAAGCGAGCGGACAAAATCGATGCCGTTCAAGTCGGGCATGTTGATGTCGACAAAAAGCAAGTCGACAGGAGACTGCGCCAATATTTCAGAAGCCTGACAGGCATCCTGGCACGAAGCCACCAGCGTAAGGAACGGAATACGTGCAATATAGCCCGCCAGTTGTGTCAGGGCGAGCGGTTCATCGTCGATAATCAGACATTTCATGATAGCGGAGGAATTATAAGTAATACATGGTAAGAAACTTCATCTTCGGTAATGGTGAACGTATAGTTCGTGCCATAGAGCAGGTGAAGCCTTTTCTTTATATTCTCGATGCCTATACCGTGGTGCGTATCTTGTGTACAGGCATGCTTGCTATTCTTGCAGGCAAACAAGATACCCTCGTCCACCTGTGCGATCCGTACTTCGATGTATGAATCCTCCCGGTAGCTTACCCCGTGCTTGAACGCATTCTCCAGCAGCGAGATAAAGAGCAGGGGAGGAATCTGTACGCGAGGTACGATGAGGGGGAAATCCGTCTGGATCCGTAACTTTTCGGTATAACGCAGTTGCATCAGTGCGATATAATTCTCGAGAAACTGAATCTCACGTTCCAGTGAAATCTGGCTGTTGTTCGCTTCGTACAGCACATACCGCATCAGTTTCGAAAGCTCGATAATGGTTTTTTTCGCTTTTTCCGCATCAATGTCCACCAGCGCATGAATATTGTTCAGCGTATTCATGAAGAAATGCGGGTTCAGCTGATACTTCAGGTATTGCAGTTCCGACTCTAAGTGCTGATGCTCCAGTTCCTTCAACATCTCGTCGTCGTGAAGTGACTTGAGAAAGAAACGGATAGTCAGGTTAAATCCTACCAGCAAGATTGCCACGGTAATATGAATCAACAGGAACGGCGGGTGTATGGGACGGACGGGGTGTATCATTTTTTCGCCCGGAGGGGAGGCCGGAAGCGGGTCCGGGAAAAAGACGCGAGGGGCTGAGTCCTGCATGACAAACTCTTTCTGTGGCCGGAATTTCGGGTGCGGATTCAGCACTTGAATGCATTCCGGCAGGTACAAAAACAGAATACCAATGGTAAAGATAAGCGACACCACATAACGTGTATAATACTTTTTGAGCAAGAGCCTCGGAATAAGAATATAATTATGTATCAGAAACAAAAGGAAAAAAGGAAATACTATGAGCCAGGTATCGCTTACCTCCTTCCAAAGTTCAGCTCCTTCCATCGGACGGTCATCGTCGAGCAGGAAACTGATAAGCGGCGTTCCCAGTATCAATATCCAGATCGTCGCATAAATAAGCTGTTCCAGAAGTAATTGCTTTTGTAGATGTTTCATTGTCGTGCGTCACTCTTTTTTACGTCTGCAAAAATACGTCCGTCCTTAGCCCGGTGCAATTAAAATCGGCGAATGGAATGATTTTGCAGACCAAGTGGACTAATTTTATCTGTTAGTCGCTTTACTGTCTTTATTCTCTTTAGTAAATCTGATTTAGCAGGAGTTAGCCGAGAGAATAGACGGGTTAACTGATTCTATTTTTCGAGAATGATCATCCTGTTTACTTTTGTTTCCCAAAATAGGAATCTTAAAAAACTTATTGAAAATGAGAATAAAGAAAATTGTATGGGCTCTCTGTCTTGCTGCCCTGATGTCCGTATCTTCGACGGCCTTTGCTGTAGCATTACCCGACGAACCGCAACAGGAGAAACAAACTCCGGTAAAGGAAATACCTAACCCCGAGAAGACAGCACGCAGGCTGACCGACGAGATGGACAAAGTACTTAATCTGACCGAAAAACAATACAAGAAAATCTACAAGCTCAACCTGAAGGAAGAGAGAGAAAAACTGGAAGCCCTGATAGGTCGCGGCGATAAAGAAGCCGGTCGTCCTCCGATGATGGGCGGTGGTCGTCCCCCGATGATGGATGGCGGTGGTCAACCCCCGATGATGGGCGGTGGTCAGCCTCCGATGATGGGAGGACGAGGCGGACATCCGATGATGAGACCTTCCGGCGATCACGAAAAGATGAAAGAAGACATCGAGAAACGTACCGAAAAAAAGATGAAAAAACTTCGTAAGATACTTAGCGATGAGCAGTACGACCTCTGGCTGACGATGAAACCCAAACAGCCGGCACCTCATCCGATGCCAGAGGCTGGAATGCCCGTTCCCGGTGAAGAAGGTCCTCAGTTTGATATGATGCAGAACGAAGCAGAACAAGAATGAGCATGAAAACTATTTATGGGATGGTAGCGATAATATGCGCTACCATCTGGTTCGGCTCCTGCCAGAACGAAACACTCGATTATTACCCCATCGGTAAAAAGCATTTAGGTGAGACTTATACTGAATATGCCGTAAATAATCTGCTGACAGGCGATACGTTGAATCGCATAGCCCTCAACTTTTATCCCGAAGAAGTAACTGCACTTTCTTACATCAATTACGATGAATCGACCTGTACGTTCACTTTTCATCGCGGTACAACTTCAAAATACCGTATCTCGTGGGATTACGAAACCGACGGCAATTACGTGGAAGTGCAATACGGGCAAAACGGCATGTGGTTTACCGTCAACGAGCAGCAACATTCCGGCGAATACCTGCTTACGGCAAACGACGGCATGGCTGTACGTATGTGTATACGAAGTGGTGGAACCATGATGGCTTCCGATGACGGACTGATAAAATATGCTATCGCCGTCACCGTAAACCGTTTTTCCATCGAAGAAGCCGACGACGATTTAGAGTAGCGCAATTAGCTCATCAACGTCAGCCTCGCGTGTAGCCCAGCTTGTAACGAAGCGTACCACTGTTTCCTCTTCTCCGCGTGGTCCCCACAGTTCGAAGGTTGCATGAGCAGAGAGGCGGTCGATATCTGCATTCGGCAGACAGACAAACTGCTGGTTGGTCGGCGAATCCAGGTGAAGTTTGTATCCCTTCTGGACGAAAGCCTGTTTCAGTTTCAGCGCCAGACGTACGGCATGCTCTCCCATTTTCTGATAAAGTCCGTCGGTAAACAACGTTTCAAACTGAACCCCCAGCAAGCGTCCTTTGGCAAGCAGTGCTCCGTGCTGTTTAATCAGCGTAAAGAAATGCGGCAGACGTTCCGCATGCGGAGCCACTACAGCCTCGCCGAACAATGCTCCCACTTTTGTTCCACCTATATAAAACACGTCGCACAGGCGGGCAATATCCTGCAAGGTAACATCCGTATCCGGAGCAGCCAGTCCGTATCCCAGGCGCGCACCGTCCATGTAAAGCGGAATATTCGCCTTACGGCATACACGGCTCAAAGCCTCCAGTTCGCTGAGCGAATACAGCGTACCATATTCGGTTGGGTGAGAGATATAAACCATTCCCGGCGCTACCATGTGGTCATACGTTTCATCGCAGTAAAAATTGTCGATGTACGCCTCTACTTCATCGGCACGCAGCTTTCCCTCGTGTTGAGGCAACGTCAGCACCTTATGTCCGGAAGCCTCGATAGCTCCCGCCTCGTGCACGTTGATGTGAGCCGTTTCCGCTCCCAGTACCCCTTCGTGATGCGCAAGCAGTCCGTCGATGACAGTCGCATTTGTCTGCGTACCTCCTACCAGAAAATATACAGCCGCTTCAGGCTGCCCGCATGCTTTGCGCACCAGCTCGCGCGCATGACGCGTATATTCATCATTACCATATCCGACAGTCTGTTCCAGATTCGTTTCCATCAGGCGGCGCATCACCTCCGGATGTGCCCCTTCCATATAGTCCGTATCAAAATGTAGCATAGTTTTTAGTCTTTAATTTGTTTTTCACGGGCAAAGGTAGAGAAAAAAACGTTGCTCCGGCCGATATTCTTTCTTAACTTTGGCGGGAAAAAAGAGATCCACATGCCTGTAATAGAAATCACCTCCCTCGAACACCCCGGAGTAGAAGTGTTCGGAACCCTGACCGAAGCCCAGTTGCGCAACCGCATAGACCCCGAAAGAGGCATCTTCATTGCCGAGAGTCCGAAAGTCATCCGCGTCGCGCTCGACGCCGGTTACCAGCCCCTTGCCCTGCTTTGCGAGCAGAAACACATAGCAGGCGATGCCGCCGACATCATCCTCCGCGCAGGCGATATTCCCGTCTATACAGGCAGCCGGGAACTCTTGGCGCAATTGACAGGCTACACGCTGACCCGCGGCGTATTGTGCGCCATGCGCCGTCCCGCTCCACGCACTGCCGAAGAAGTCTGCCGCGATGCCCGTCGAGTAGCCGTCATCCACGGCGTAGTCGATACCACCAATATCGGAGCCATCTTCCGTTCGGCAGCCGCCTTAGGCATCGATGCCATCCTGCTTTCGCCCGACTCCTGCGATCCCTTGAACCGCCGTGCCGTACGCGTGTCGATGGGGTCCGTGTTTCTGGTACCCTGGACGTGGCTTCCCCGTCCCGTAGCCTCCTTGCGTGAAATGGGCTTCCGTACCGCAGCCTTGGCACTGACCGACCGTTCCGTACCCATCGATTATCCGGAACTGAAGGACATTCCCCGTCTTGCCATTATCATGGGAACAGAAGGCGACGGCCTTCCCGCCGAAGTCCTGTCGGAATCCGATTATGTAGTCCGCATCCCGATGTGGCACGGCGTCGATTCGCTGAATGTGGCAGCCGCCTCTGCTGTAGCTTTCTGGGAACTGAGATCCCGTACTACTTGCCAATGTCCATCAGCCACTTCCCGTCAACCTTGACCATCTTCTGCGTGTCTTCCTTGACACTGCCGTCGCCATAATGCTGTTTGAACGTCACAACGGCCGAATTACCGTCTTCGGCCATTTTTTCGGACACGATTTCAGTTTCCTTGAGTCCACCTTTCTTTTCAATCGTCTTGGAACCCTTTTCCTGAACCATGGCAACAAGTCCATCACGTATCTCTTTCGCCTTGTCGGCATCCGTTTCGGAGATATTGCATCCATCAATAAACTTTTCATAATCCTTGTCGCTCAGAGCCGACATATACTCCTTCAGGGCAGCTCCCGGTGTGCTGGGAGTACACGATGCCAAGGCAAGAACAGCTACCAGCATCAGTGCGAAACGAATCAGTTGTTTCATCATAGCGTTAAATTTTTAAGATTAGTAAATAAAATATTTAGAATAGAAAAAGCTCAATCTTACGGGAAACTGTATATAATTTTCAGCTTCTTGTTGCGTGCTATATCGTCGGGCATGAGGTACGTGCCGTCCATTGCCGGAACATGGATTTGCGTCCGTCTGCCTTCGGAAAGACAGATACCCGCTTTCCGGTAGGCAAACTCCACCAGTTCGCTGCAATACATCCGCGATGTATCCGCCAGGTTGTAATCATGGTCGAAAAGAATTCCCCGTCGGGCCATTTCCCAGGCAGTACATGCAGCCTTCGAAGCCGCAAGAGTGTCCTCCGTCATTCTGGCTATCATACCCCGTACCGCCCTGTCGGACATAAAGAAACGCGACAGTGAATCTATCTTTACACGGTCGGAATCTCCTTCGAAATCAGGCTCGTCGGGAACGGCGTGGATGACAAACCATTCGTCGCCGATCTTTTTTAAAATACCGATATGCGAGTAAACCCCGTCTTTGCTGGCAGAAGTTACAACGTGACTCAAGAGTCCTGTGCCGCGCCGGAAAACAAGATCGCCATCAGCCAGTATCTCGACGGGCATAATCCGCTGGCTCTTTGCCTTGGTATCCTTACAAGAAACGCACAGACAAAGAGCCAGCAGAACGGGGAGTATGTGGAGCAGTTTCTTCATATACGAACAAAGGTAATAAATTAAATTTTTTTTACCAATATTCAATATGGACTTTTTGTTAGATTTTCTGGAAAGAAAGTGACAGATTTTCTGCTTTTACAAGACATTTGCTGCCCGAAGCGCAGCATCATAGTCGGGCTCGTTCGAAATGTTGCTTACCAGTTGCGTATAACTCACCTTACCAGTTTCGTCTATCACGATGACCGCCCGAGCCATCAGTCCCTTTAACGGACCATCGGCAAGCTGAAGACCATACTCTTTCAGGAAATCGTGGCTGCGGAAAACAGACAGTGGAACAACATTGTTCAGCCCTTCGGTGCTGCAAAAACGCGCCTGCGCAAAAGGCAAGTCCATCGACAGACACAGCACAACCGTGTTCTCCAGTTCCGAAGCGCGGGCATTAAACTGCCGGACAGACAAGGCACATGTAGGCGTATCGAGGCTAGGGAAGATGTTCAGGATGACCCGTTTCCCCTTGAAAGACGATAAGCTGACTTCCTTCATCTCTGCATTCGTAGCCTGAAAGTTGGGCGCTTGTTGACCCACCTTCACCATCGGACCGGAAGTATGTGCTTCCTGACCACGGCAAATTACCGTTTCTTCTTTTCCGGCATTGTCGTTTACTGTCGTAACGCACATGGTTACCAAGCTCAGCGTCAGTATGGCTCCCATGTAAAGGAATAATTTCTTTATATTCATAACAAGTGCTTTTTTAATTATAAAAAATGAACAATGAAGAATGTTCTGACTTTGTTCGGCTTTTTTGTTTTTTTAGGGCTTGGGAGGCTTGGGAGCTTATAAAAGAAAATATTCTATCCGGTTTTGCAAGTAGGATGGATAGGCTCTTTATAAAAGGTACAGATCTAAGAAGAGATTCAACAAAGAATCTGTATTTTTGTCAGACAAAGGCCAATTATGTAGTCAGAAACACATTGGTCGCAAGTAAAAAGATACGAAAGAACACAGATAGTGAGCACATTTAGAAAATCGAATATCCATGTTAAAAAAGGGCATTTACGAAAATATCATCAGTCAGGAAGTAGAGCGTGATATACATACAGCAGAATCACAACAAATGGTTTGTATACGTGAGCAGATAGATAATGCAGAATCACCTAAGATTTTGGCCGATTATTTATCAAGGGCAATCCGGCAGAAATTGGAAGAAACGGAAAATCTGCACGACAGAATGACCATGGTCAATAAAATATTGTCTGAGTATGGATTGATGGATGATATACAGATATCCGATACTTCCAATCTGCTGATGGAAGTAATGACTCAACAGAAAAACCTTTTGCAGAAAAGCAGTCATTCGGAAACCCTTCGTCCGCAGTCAGGTTTTCGGGTAAGCAATTTATTTACAGGTGGAAGCAGTGTATTGTCTTTGGGTGAAGAAATCAGACGAGAAATCGCAAGTGCAGACGAAATTTATTTCATTGTTTCTTTTTTGAGACTCTCCGGAGTACGTTTGTTACTCGACGATTTAAGAAAGTTTTGTGAGCGGGAAGATACCCGTTTACGTATCATTACAACTACTTATTGTGGAGCTACCGAAGCGAAAGCCGTACAAAAGCTTGCTGAACTACCTCATACGGAAATACATATTTCTTATCATACCGAAATCGAACGACTTCATGCCAAGGCTTATATTTTTGTGCGTAATTCGGGGATGCATACAGCCTATATTGGTTCGTCCAATCTTTCGAAATCGGCCCAGACCGATGGGCTGGAATGGAATATGCGTGTGACAAGTGTAGAAAATCCGCATATCATTAAAACAGCTTTAGCTACCTTTGAAATGTATTGGAATAGTCCAAACTTTGAGGACTTCCAACTGGGTGGAATCGAAAAACTTCAAAAAGAACTACATCGCAATACGTTGAAAGAGAAAAGCGATTTTACGTATCAACGTTATTCTTTGCTTCCCCATCAGAAACAGATTTTGGATAAATTGAAAGTAGAACGTGAAGAATGTGGCAATTTCCGTAATCTGATTGTAGCTGCTACCGGAACCGGAAAAACCGTGATTTCCGCTTTCGACTATCAAGCATTTTGCCAGCATCAGATAAAAACTAAACATTCAAGTCGTATCCTTTTTACAGCCCATCGAGAAGAAATTCTTCGTCAGTCGCTGCGTACCTATCGTAGTGTATTGCAAGAGCCCAATTGGGGAACCTTATGGGTAGGTAGTTATGCTCCTGAAGAGGAAACCGATTACGAACATTTGTTTGTTTCTATTTCCATGTTCAATTCACGTTTTGAGAGCCTGTTTTCAAAACTTCCGGCCGATTATTACGATTATATAGTCATCGACGAGGCTCACCATAGTCAGGCTGATAGCTATCGGAAACTCTTTTCACATTTTCATCCCCAATTGCTTATCGGATTAACAGCAACTCCAGAACGTATGGATGGTAAAGACCTTCGTCCGGATTTCGGAGGACGTATCAGTGCCGAAATACGATTACCGCAAGCTCTTCAGGCAGGATTGCTGACCCCGTTCCAATACTTGTGCATTACCGACGATACAGATTTGAGAGATGATGCTCTTTGGAACGGACAACGATACATTATCGACCGTTTGGCAGATAAACTTTGTGTTCCCGAACGCGCACAATATATAGTAGACGCTTTACACCGTTACTTGGCCGATGAATACACTTGTCGGGCTTTATGTTTCTGCGTAAATAAGAGGCATGCCGATTTTATGGCAGAGCAACTTCAAAAATATGGCTTCAATGCACAAAGTCTGACTTCGGATACCCCACAGTCTCGGCGTGAGCAATTGGCAAAAGATTTGCGTAATGGATTGATACACTACTTGTGTGTGGTCGATATCTTCAATGAAGGAGTCGATATCCCTGAAGTAGATACCGTATTGTTCCTTCGTCCTACAGACAGTTTAACAATCTTCTTGCAACAGTTGGGACGTGGACTCCGCCTTTCACCCGGAAAAACAGAATTGACAGTGCTCGATTTTGTGGCGCAAGTCAATAAAAAATATGACTTTGCCGGAAAGTTTCGGGCTTTGACGTTGCGTCCGGAAAAGAATATTGTTCAGCAAATAGAAAATGGTTTTACACTTCTTCCTACCGGATGTAGTATCATTATGGAGAAAAAAGCTCGGCAATATATTCTTGAAAATATCCAGCAAGCTATCTATAACAAGAATCGTTTAGTGAAAGAAATCAATACTTATACCACATTGCCTACCATTTCTCAATTCTTGGAAAACAACGGGCAAGATATTCGTATTCTGTATGCCGGTAATTTTTGCTGGACTTCTCTCAAGCGATCTGCCGGACGTATTTCCTATTCAGGCGATGAGATTACCCGACGTTTGGAGAAAGGCATGGGTAACTTGGTACATCATAACACGGTTTCGTTCCTTCGTTTCGTGAATGATTTTATTGCAGGAAGTAAACAATATTTGGATGAAAGCAATCTGCCGTATACTACCATGTTGTATTACATTTTGTATCAGGAACGTATTGATAAGACAGAGTTTAAAGACATGGGAATGTATCAAGCTTTGGCTCTATTGCATAACGAGCGTTATCGGTATTTTAAACAAGAAGTTGCTGAAATAGCGTCTTATTTGTTGGCACATTTGGAGATAACTACAACCCCTTTGGGCGCAGATGTATTGCCTTGTATTGAACTTTATGGCTGTTATACTCGAGAAGAGATATTTACTTTGGTCGGACGGCAGACCGAAGAGAAAAGAATGTCTGGTTCTGTGTCCGGTGTGTTTAACTTGCCGGAATACGATGCCACGTTGCTCTTTGTTACATTAAATAAATCAGATAAGGACTTTTCTCCTTCTACACAATACGACGATTACGTTATCAACAAAGATTATTTCCATTGGCAGTCTAAGAATACTGATGCTCATTACAATAAAGGAGGACGTATTTATATCGACCAGCCTATAAAGCATAACAAGATTATCCTCTTTGTTCGTGAAGAGAAAAGAGATGGTTTTGGAAATACCTGTCCTTTCCATTGTTTTGGATTGGTAGACTATGTTTCTTCTCATGGCGATTGTCCCATGAATATCACTTGGAAATTGGAAGAACCTGTGATGCCACAATACTTGAAAGTGGTATAAAGGTTATGGAGTAAGTCTTTTATAAAATAGGAGATGAATCCTTGCTCTTTCCTAAAAATATAGTTAATTTTACCTCGACACGAACGTGCTTATATATTGCTACGTTCGTGTCGATAGCTTATCACGTTCGTGCTGAGATCTAATCAGCTACGTGATGAGGCTTTTATGTAAAGACGTTTGATAAAATATTTACTAACCAACTGATACTATATGGCTGTTAAATTCGATTTGTTTGAGAACCCGGTGAAAGAAGGTGTGTCCTCTCCAAAACTACATGCGAAAGTAATTACTAAAGATGTCGTTACCACCCACGAAATTCGTGAGTCTATCTCCAAAAAATGTACGGTGGCCCCTGCCGATGTAGCAGCCGTTATCACGGCCTTGAACGATGAGCTTTACGAGAAGTTGAGCAATGGCTACGCCGTACACTTGGAAGGTATCGGCTATTTCAGTTTAAGTTTGAAATGTACGCCCGACATCAACCCGAAATATATAACAGTTTCCGATATTCGTGTGCGCAGCATCAAGTTCACTCCCGACAAGGAACTGGCAGACCGTTTCAAGGAGGTGAAGTTTGAACGTTCGACGGATTCTTCCCGACATTCTTCTAAGATGGACGACGAAGAGGTGAAGCAGAAGCTCGCGGAATTCTTTGCAGGACATAGTTTTCTCCAGCGCCGTGACTTTGAACAGCTCACAGGCTTCAACCAATCTAAGGCGACAAGGTATATTCGTCGGCTGGTTGAAGAGGGAGTATTGAAGAATGTCGGATCGAAGTTTCAGCCGGTGTATGTGGTGGAAGATTAACTTTAAAATAGATTTTAATAAAACACTAAATGACAATGAGTGTAAACTATATTCCAAAAACTAGTTTATCTTGCATATCGTGAGATACGTAAAAAGTGGATCATGCCATTGGTTTATTGGAACATTGTCTCATTACAATGAGGGAGTTGGATATTATTATCCATTTCAAAATATTACTTTGTTCTAAAATATTTAATATTTGTTAGTCTCGTACATTTTATATAGTGGATGAATTAGTATTAATGTCGTTTGTAGTAAGTTATTTGGTGTCGGTCTTTGGGGGGATAAAAACTTAATAGGGAATGATTTACATCCTTTAAATTTTTAATATTGAGATGTAATATCTTTTTTGTTTTAAAAGATATGCAACAATTATGTCTCATATGTATGTGACTTATATGTTGATTACAAAAGTAATAAAAGAATCCAAATCATTAGTATAATTGCTATATTTGCGTAAATAATGATATCTAAAAATGAAATAAAATAAGATAAAGGCTGTTTTGTCAGAGAAAGGCATTTCACAAATGTGGTTAGCAAAAAACTGGATAAAAGTTTGAGCATGGTCAATACGTATACTTGTAACAGAATTTAGCTGAACTTGGAGACTTTACAGTAAATCGCTGGAATTCTTTAAGTTGACCTAAAAGACTTGATAGCAGACAAAGAAGAACGCCAATAATTCTTCGTATTTATAGATGTTATTATTGTCTTAGTATACAACTTCCGATAATATTAAAATATAGGAATATATGACACCAGAAGAAAAAGCAAGGCAAAAAATAGATCAGTGGTTTAGCGATGCTGGTTGGAAAGTGGTTGATAGAGACAACTATGAACCAAACTGTACTGCAGTTGCTATAAGAGAAGGACTTTTAAAAGGTAATCTTGAGGCTGATTATTTCCTTTTCATTAATGGAAAGGCTGTTGGTGTGCTTGAAGCTAAAAGAGAAGAGATAGATCCTTTTTCCAATAATGTTTGTGAACAGGCTGTTTTATATGCCCGGAATGTTCCTAATATCTATCAAGTATACCAAAAGCCTTTGCCTTTCATATTTACTTCAAATGGAAAAGACTTGTACTTCTGTGACTTTCGTAAACAGGATTCTTGTTTCAAGCAAATTATGACGATTCCAACTCCTTATGAATTGGTTAAACTGTTGGGAATAAATGATTATTTTTCCGGACTCCCAACTTTGCGAAAAAAAGGATTGCGTGATTGTCAGTATGAGGCAGTTACCGAACTGGAAAAAAGTTTCAGGAGTGGGCAGAATCGTGCTTTGATGGTATTGGCAACAGGTGCAGGTAAGACATATACTGCATGTCTTGCTGCATATCGTCTTCTTTCATATACTCCAATGAGAAGAGTATTATTTCTTGTGGATAGAAATAACCTCGGAAAACAGGCAGAGGGGGAATTCGGAACTTTTCGGCTGACAGAAAATGGAGATGCATTCAATACAATATTTACAGTAAATCGCCTTCGTTCCTCTTCTATACCATCTGATAGTAATGTCGTTATTTCAACAATACAGCGTCTTTTTTCTTTTCTGAAAGGAGATACTATTGAGGATAATGACAATGATGATGATAATGAGCCTACAGAAGAAGTTGTATTGCCTCCTAATCCCAATTTACCACATGATTATTTTGATTTGATTATCATAGATGAGTGTCACCGCTCCATTTATGGGAATTGGCGTAAGGTATTGGAATATTTTGATACAGCCAGACTTGTTGGATTGACAGCTACACCTATTCCTGAAACAATGGCATTCTTTAACAATAATCGCATAGTCAATTACACATTAGAGAAAAGCATCGTTGATGGTGTAAATGTAGATTGCCGTGTATATCGAATCAAAACTCAGGTTACAGAAAATGGTGGTGCTATATTAGAAGGAGAAAAAATCAAAGAAGAAACACGTTATACTGGAGTTGTAAAAACTATTTCCAATAAAGAAACAAAAACATACACCAATAAAGAGCTAAACAGAAGTGTCATTAATCCTGCGCAAATAAAACTTATTCTGTCTACTTATCGTGATGTAGTCTATACGGAGTTATTCAATGATCCACAGCGGGATGCTAATTTTGACTATCTGCCAAAGACTTTGATCTTTGCTCTAAATGAGACTCATGCCAGCAATATCGTACAGATAGCTAAAGAAGTATTTGGACGTACAGATGACCGTTTTGTGCAGAAAATAACTTATTCTGCGGGCGATAGTAATGAACTAATACGTCAGTTCCGGAATGATAAGGATTTCAGAATTGCCGTAACTTGTACATTGGTAGCAACTGGTACAGATGTTAAGCCTCTTGAAGTATTGATTTTCATGCGTGATG
>ENA-OPTA01000370-OPTA01000370.1-human-gut-metagenome-genome-assembly--contig:-NODE-370-length-31438-cov-6.458019_pt1 | contig 31438 bp, 29 predicted proteins | sample MGYA00241813_ERZ501917 | MGnify/ENA primary metagenome ERZ501917 (study PRJEB25962, sample SAMEA2042408) | human gut metagenome | biome: human gut; feature: human-associated habitat; material: faeces...
ATTCGTAGATATCAAGTTAGGGGCAAAATGCCTTTTGACCCTAACATCATTTTATAAATAAAGGAAGATTTACTATGAGAATTGCAATTGTTGATGATATTTCAGAAGAACGGACACTGCTTCACAACAGACTGGAATCTCAGTTTTCCAGGCGCAATGTCCATACAGATATATTTGAATATGAAAATGGAGAAACTTTTCTCACTTCAGCGAAGGAATGTCCTTTCACTGTAGCGTTTCTGGATATTTATATGAATGGTTCTAACGGAATTGATACAGCAAAAGAACTTCGCAGATCAGATACTGACTGTCTGCTGATCTTTACAACAACTTCTACCGACCATGCTTTAGAGGGATTTCAGGTCAGGGCTCTCCACTATCTTGTAAAGCCCTACAGTGAAAATGATATTTCCGTACTGGCAGATGAAATCCTTTCCCGCATCCCGGATTCCGGGAAATACATAGATGTAAAGGTAAACGGCAGTAATATTCAGATTCCCTTCCGGAAAATAATCTACGCAGAGCATTTTTCACATATGATCCACATCCACACTGCCGGTGAAAGGGAACTGGTCACCCGCCAGTCCTTTGATTCCTTCATAACCTCCCTGAAAATGGACTCACGTTTCTATCGGTGTAACCGGGGCGTTGTGATCAATCTGGAGCATGCAGTTGATTTTGACGGATCAGGCTTTCGCCTTGATAACGGAAGCAATGTCCCTGTCAGCCGGAAGCTGCTCAAAAACGCCAGACAGACATTTATGGAATTTCTGTTCCAAAGGAGGTCCTGAAATGACTGACATACTTTGCCCTGTACTTGAACTTTCCGTAATCATTCCCGGTATACTGCTGGCATATCTGCCTGTAAAGAACTATCTGAGGCAGACACCGCTTAAGCTGACAGCATGGCTTCTTCCCCTTCTTCTGGGAATCTGTATTTTGGGAGGGGCAGTTTGCTGTGCCCTGCAAATTCCGACCAGATGGTTCCTGTTTCCTCTGCTGCCTGTCATTATGCTCATTTACCATAAAACATTAAAAATCTCTGTCTGGAAATCCGTCAGTATTTTTCTGGCAGTCTTCGCAGTTTTTACATGTGTCAAAAGTCTGTCCCGGGCAGTCAATGCACTTATGACTGCTGACCTACATATTACAGAAAACGAACTGTGGTTGCACACTGGTGCAGGAATTTTCTATAATGTCATCTGCCTGCTGTTTGTTCTGGCAGCCTGGTATCCTGCCTGCCACTGTGTACAGACAATGGTCACAGACGAGAACTTTGCCCAGACCTGGTATGTATTCTGGATTCTTCCGGTAATCTTCATCGGAGTGAATCTTTTTATGATTCCTAAATACCGCGGTACTTTATATACCGGGCGAGTCCTGCAGTGTTATATTGTTTTCAGTCTTGTACTGCTCATAATCCTGCTTCTGTTTTATGTCCTGTTTCTTATGATGGCAGTCAGCCTGAACAGAAATGCCAGACTTCAGCAGGAGAACCATTTTCTTTCCCTTCAACAGGAAAGATACGAGAATCTCTGCATGGCCATTGAAGAAGCAAGGCAGGCACGTCACAATATCCGCCATCATTTTGTCCGTCTGTCCACTCTGGCAGAACAGGGTGACATAGAAAAAATTAAAGAATATCTCTCTGCTGCAACCGGCAAAATCTCTGACTATAACCTGCATTTCTGTGAAAATCAGGCTGTTGACAGTGTTTTCGGATATTATTCCACCCTTGCCCAAAGAGAAAACATTCCTTTTCATGCAGTGGTTTCCCTGCCTGCTGATCTTTCCATAGATGAGATCAATCTGTGCCTTGTATTCTCCAATCTGCTGGAAAATGCCATCCAGGCAAGTGTAAAAACAGCGCCCGCCCGCAGAAAGATTAATGTGGAAGTTTATCCCCACCATAATCATCTGCTTCTGATCCATGTGGAGAACACCTTCGATGGCAAAATACAGCAAAAAAACAATATTTTCCAATCCTCCAAACGCTCTGGAAACGGAATAGGAATCGAATCTGTCCGCCACATTACCGACAAAAACGGCGGTGCCTGTGACTTTACCTATAAAGATGGTATTTTCTCTGCAAAAATAATGCTCCGGATATAATCAGTTATTGATTATACCCGGAGCATTTTGTAAAAATATTCAAATATCTCTTGAAGTATCTAAAATTATTCCATACACTCATCCAGAATTGCAACCATCTTGTCGATGTGTTCTTTTGTGATCACAAGCGGAGGTACGATTCTCAGTACATCACTGCCTGCAGAGATCACCAACAGTCCTTTTGCCAGCGCAGCCTTTACAACTTCACCAACCGGGCGGCCCTGGATCACGATTCCCTGCATGAAGCCCATGCCTCGTCTTGTTGCAGCGCATTCATGTTTTGCAACAATTTCATCCAGTTTCTGTTCCAGATATGGAGTCATTTCCTGTACATGTTCGATGATCTTATCATTCTCATAAATGTCAAATACTTTGCTGACTGCAGCACATACAAACGGGTTTCCACCGTAAGTTGTACCATGATCACCTGGCTCCAGAGAAGCTTTCGCAGCTTTTTCGCTCAGTACAAACGCACCTACCGGCACACCACATCCAAGAGCCTTGGCACTTGTCATAATATCCGGCTGTACACCGTATGCCTGCCATGCAAAATAATGTCCGGTTCTTCCCATACCGCACTGGATCTCATCGAAGATCAGCATAATATCTTTCTCATCACAGATCTGACGCAGACCTTCCAGAAATTCCTTCTTCGCCGGATAGATACCACCCTCACCCTGAACAACCTCAGTGATAATTGCGCAGGTCTTATCTGTGATCTGAGCCTTTACGCTCTCAAGGTTATTGAAATCCGCAAACTTCACACCACCCATCAGAGGCTCAAAGGGCTCTCTGTAATGAGCAGTTCCTGTTACGGAAAGAGCTCCGATACTTCTTCCATGGAAGGAATGGTTCATGGCAATGATCTCATGATCTGCATGTCCGTCACGTACATATGCATATTTCTTAGCTGCTTTTAAAGCACCTTCGATTGCTTCTGTACCACTGTTGGTAAAGAATGCCTTACTCATTTTACTTGCCTTTACCAGCTTCGCACCTGCTTCGATGATCGGCTCATTGTAATATAAGTTGGAAATATGCATCAGCTTATCAATCTGATCTTTTAATGCTTCATCATATCCCGGATAGTGATATCCCAGAGAATTTACAGCAATACCTGCTGCAAAATCCAGATATTCCTTTCCCTCGGAATCATATAAATAACATCCCTGTCCCTTTTCAAAAACAACAGGAAAACGATTATAGGTGTGAAGGATACTCTCTTCGGATTCCTTCATCTGTTCATTCATGTTCATTGTAATATTTCTCCCCGTCTTCTCTCAGAATCGCAGTACCAATACCTTTGTTTGTAAAGATCTCCAGCAGTAAGCTGTGAGGAATTCTTCCGTCAAGGATATGGACTCTGTTAACGCCTTCTTCAATGGCATCAATACAGTTTTTCAGCTTCGGAATCATACCTCCGCCTACATAACCGTCATCGATCAGTTTCTGTGCTTCATCTACATGAAGTTCAGAGATCAGGCTGGACGGATCATCCTTGTCTTTATAAACGCCTTCAATATCAGAAAGGAATGCAAGCTTCTCAGCATGAACAGCCTCTGCAATGGCACATGCAGCATCATCCGCATTAATATTATAAGTAGCGAACTCATCGTCATAACCTACCGGGAAAATGATCGGCAGGAAATCTTTCTCCAGAAGATCCTCCAGAATCTTCGGCTCAACCTTTGTAACTTCACCAACAAATCCGATGTCTCCGCCCTCTGTCTGTTTCTTGCGGCATTTCAGCAGACCACCGTCTTTACCACTGATACCAACAGCATTTACACCAAGAGATTCCACCATGGCAACCAGTTCCTTGTTCACCTTCGCAAGAACCATCTCTGCGATCTCCATAGTATCTTTATCTGTTACACGAAGACCATTAATAAATTTCGGCTCCATACCTACCTTGCCAACCCAGCGGCTGATTTCCTTACCACCACCATGAACGATGATCGGTTTGAAACCAACCAGCTTCAGAAGAACAACATCCTTAATCACGTTCTTCTTCAGTTCATCATCCAGCATGGCACTTCCGCCGTACTTTACAACTACGATTTTACGATTAAATCTCTGAATATAAGGAAGTGCCTCGATCAGCACCTCCGCCTTGTCCAAATATTTCTGATTAACCATTATTCTCTCCTTTTTCCAGTCAATGTCTGGTCTCCATCCCTGCTTATTGCTTTTCGCAATTAAAGCAGGAGACTTACCTGATTCGGTTAAAATCACCCTTATTCACAGAATTTTGTTATGAACGGTAATCTGCATTGATTTTTATATAATCATAAGTCAGGTCACAGCCCCATGCAGTTGCTGTGGCATCACCCATCTTCACATCAGCGATTGCTGTGACAGCTTCCTCAGAAAGAATCTTCGTTGCCTCTTCTTCACTGTAATCCACAGCCACACCATTCTCAATAATCTGGATCTTACCAGCCTTACTCTCAAAGAACAGATCCACCTTCTCAGGATCAAACTTCGCACCGGAATATCCCATAGCACACAGGATTCTTCCCCAGTTTGCATCATGTCCGTAGATAGCAGCCTTTGTCAGAGAAGAAGTAACAACAGACTTGCTCAATGTAACTGCCTGCTCCTTAGACTCTGCACCAATGATCTTCACCTCAAACAGTGCAGTCGCACCCTCTCCGTCACCTGCGATCTTCTTCGCCAGAGTAGTATTAATATAATTCAGCGCAGCCTTGAAGGTTTCGTAATCCTCACCCTTCTCTGTGATCTCCGGATTCTCAGCCAGACCATTGGCCAGAAGAAGAACTGTATCATTGGTAGAAGTATCTCCATCAACAGAAACCATATTGTAAGTATCCTTAACATCCTCACTTAACGCTTCCTGCAGCATCTTCTTGGAAATCTTCGCATCAGTAGTAACAAACCCAAGCATGGTACACATATTGGGATGGATCATACCGGAACCCTTACACATACCACCAACAGTAACCGTCTTACCGCCAATTTCAATCTGAACAGCAACCTCTTTCTTCTTGGTATCAGTAGTCATGATCGCCTTCGCCGCCTCAGTACCAGCCTCCAGAGAACCATCCAACTTCGGCGCCATCATCTTCACACCATTCTTAATACGGTCAATGGGAACCTGCATACCAATCACACCTGTAGAAGCAACCAGCACACTGTCAGCAGCCACCCCAAGAATCTCAGCAGCCGCATCTGCAGTCTCCTTACAATAACCATAACCTTCTGCACCAGTACATGCATTGGCAATACCACTGTTACAGATCACCACCTGTGCAGACGGATGATTATAAACAATATCCTGATCCCATTTAACAGGCGCAGCCTTCACCACATTGGTAGTAAAAGTCCCCGCAGCTACACAAGGCACCTCACTGTAAACCATAGCCATATCCGTTCTGCCCTTATACTTAATCTCAGCCGCAGCCGCCGCTGCCTTAAATCCCTTAGCTGCCGTAACGCCGCCATCTATAATCTTCATAAAACCTCAATCCTTTCTATATAATAAGACAAACTATCTTGTTTCCCGTCCACATCCTCCACGCTCAGCGACTGCCGCAACTCCCCTGCGCAGTCACGTCCGTCAGACATCCACATCTCTTCCGTCCTGAAAAGTCAGCTCCGGAAATTATTTGGTTTTGAACGCATTTGCAGGGGCTGTAGTAACTCTTAGTGCTCGGGAATTTGCGTTATGAGGCGGTTGCATCACTGTCTGAGCGAAGTTTGCAACGGAGCGAGTTTGACAAGCCGCCTCATGCCTTTAGCAAATTCACGAACACTTAGAGTTAGTAAGCCCCGAAACCGCGTTCAAAACCAAATAATTTCCGGAGCGTCCCCCTTTTTCCCTCTAACTTACGGACACATCGGCACCTGCAGCAGTCCCTCAGCCTCCTTAAATCCAAACATCAGATTCATATTCTGCACAGCCTGTCCTGCTGCACCTTTCACCAGATTATCCATAGCCCCCATCATAATAACTCTGTGAGTTCTCGGATCAATCTTAAAGTTCACATCCACATAATTACTTCCTTCCACACACTTAGTCTGCGGACAAACATCCTTATCCAGCACACGAACGAAAGTCTCATTCTCATAATATTTATCATAAACTGCCTTCACTTCTTCATAAGAAACATCCTTAGTCAGAGAAGCATAAGCAGTCACCAGAATACCACGATTCATAGGAATCAGATGAGGTGTAAAATTAATCAGCACTTCCTTACCGCACGCATAACCAAGCTGATCCTCAATCTCAGGTGTATGTCTGTGAGTTGCAACACCATAAGCCTTAATATTCTCGTTTACTTCACAGAACAGATTGGCAACCTTGGCTCCACGTCCTGCTCCTGAAGTACCGGACTTCGCATCAATGATAATCGTAGACGGATCGATCAGCCCCTCTTTGATCAGCGGATAAATAGAAAGGGTGGAACATGTGGGATAACATCCCGGATTCGCAATCAGTCTGGCTTTCTTAATCTCCTCACGGTTGATCTCACATAAACCATAAACCGCCTCATCAATAAACTGCGGAGCCTTATGCTCAATTCCATACCATTTCTCATATTTCTTCACATCTTTAATACGGAAATCCGCACTCAGGTCAATAACTTTCGCCTTGGAAAGAATTCCTTCATTAATCAAAGAAGCACAGAGTCCCTGAGGAGTAGCTGTAAAAATCACATCCACTTCATCAGCTAATGCTTCCATATTATCATCCATACATTTCGCATCTACCAGTTTAAAAAAGTTCTGATAAACATCTGCATATTTCTGGTCAATGTAACTTCTTGAACCATACCACGCAACTTCCACATCTTTATGTCCCAGAAGCAGTCTCACGATCTCGTTACCTGCATATCCTGTGGCACCGATAATTCCTGCTTTAATCATAATAATTTCCTCCATCTTCGCCTCATCCGGCGATCTTCATTTCATAGTAAAACTTTACTCTATCAGAGTGCTGGACTAATTATACATCTTACCTGCATAATATGCAATAGTCATTTTTCAATGTTTTTACATGGATTCTATTTTGCTTCACGAATTTTCCCCTGTCTTTTCCTATATTATGTTGCATATTTATGCAAAAACAGATAAAACTTTTTTGCATTTTTCTATTGCATATTTATAAAAAAAGGTGTATATTATCACTTGTTAAGCGGAATCACACGAAATCATCTTGTTCCGCATTGAATATTTATTCAAAAATTTCAATCAGAAATTACCGCATTTATTCAAAAATAATGCGCTGAACTCCCGACCTATTCATTTACTTTCGGCAAACGGATATCTCAGGAAATTTTTACAAATCAGGAAAATAATAAAATCCAATTTCAGGAGGAATACAATCATGAAAGAAAAAGTCGTTTTAGCATACTCAGGCGGTCTTGATACCACAGCCTTAATCCCATGGTTAAAAGAAACATTTGATTACGATGTTGTCTGCTGCTGCGTAAACTGCGGTCAGGGAAACGAACTGGACGGACTGGATGAAAGAGCAAAGCTTTCCGGTGCTTCCAAATTATATATCGAAGATATCGTAGATGAATTCTGTGATGACTTCATCGTTCCATGTGTACAGGCAGGTGCTGTATACGAACACAAATATCTCCTTGGTACATCCATGGCCCGTCCGGCAATCGCTAAGAAATTAGTTGAGATCGCACGTAAAGAAGGCGCAGTTGCTATCTGCCACGGTGCTACAGGTAAAGGTAATGACCAGATCCGTTTCGAACTTGGCATCAAGGCTCTTGCTCCTGACATCAAAATCATCGCTCCATGGCGTATGACAGACAAATGGACCATGCAGTCACGTGAAGATGAGATCGCATTCTGTAAAGCTCACGGAATCGACCTTCCATTCGATGCAAGCCACAGCTACAGCCGTGACAGAAACTTATGGCATATCAGCCATGAAGGTCTGGAACTGGAAGATCCTTCCCAGGCTCCAAATTATGACAATATGCTTGTTTTAGGTGTTACACCTGAGAAAGCCCCTGATAAAGAAACAGAAGTTACCATGACATTCGAGCAGGGTGTTCCGAAAACATTAAACGGCAAAGAAATGAAAGTTTCCGAGATTATCACTGAGCTTAACAAATTAGGCGGCGAGAACGGTATCGGTATCGTTGATATCGTTGAGAACCGTGTTGTTGGTATGAAATCACGTGGCGTATATGAGACTCCTGGTGGAACTATCCTGATGGCAGCTCATGAACAGCTCGAAGAACTTACACTTGACCGCGAGACAATGGAAACCAAGAAGAAACTTGGCAGCCAGTTCGCTCAGGTTGTTTACGAAGGAAAATGGTATACACCACTTCGAGAGGCAATCCAGGCATTCGTTGAATCCACACAGAAATATGTAACAGGTGAAGTGAAATTCAAACTGTACAAAGGCAACATCATCAAAGCCGGTACAACTTCTCCATACAGCCTGTACAATGAATCTCTTGCATCTTTCACAACAGGTGACCTCTATGACCACCACGATGCAGATGGATTCATCACACTGTTCGGACTTCCACTGAAAGTTCGCGCTATGATGTTAAAAGAAGTTGAGCAGAACAAGAAATAATTAATTGATAACAGATTCAGCCAGATGAACACTTTATTCATCTGGCTGTTTTTATTACCTGATACAGTATTGCAATTCTGTAAAAAATGGCACAAAAAAGACACAGCCAGATGGCCATGTCCGTTTTTATCTGCTATGTTTATGATTATCTGCTTTCCAATTCCGCACGTTTCTTATCGATAAGCTCCTGAAGTTTTTCCAGCTCTTCCACTGTAATCCCATCAGATTCCAGAAGCGCATTCATCATTTCCACCGGATTAATCTTTCTGCTTTTGGCATTTCCCTTTAAATAATCCTCTCTTGAAAGAAGAGGGGTATAATTTCTTGCATACACCTTGCCGTTCATTGAAGTTCCCGCAACCTGGATCAGGTTCTCTTTCAAAAGAAGCTCCAGGCATCTTCTTACTGTCGGCATTTTCAGTTCCGGTGCAATGTCATTGATCTCAAAAGCAGACAATGGTCTTCCCTCTTCCCAAAGCACATTCATAATATCATAACGTTTACCTTTTAAGATGTCCATCTTAAGATCTCCTTCCATTTTTAACCAGATATCACTATAATACAGAAATATCGAATTAATTACAATTACAGAGACCTTACACTGATTTACAGTCCTTTTACAAATTTGTTACCAAGTTTATCCGGACAATAATACATCTTTCTACACATCACGAATCATTTCGTCATAAAACAAGCTGTTTTTTCTCAAGACGGGCATATACCCACTCTCTGAAAAGTGTATAGATCACAGATACTGTCGGAATGAAGATCAGCATTCCCGCAATTCCCATCAGACTGCCGCCAAGTGTTACAGCTACCAGTACCCAGATGGATGGAAGCCCGACAGAACCACCTACCACATGAGGATAGATCAGGTTTCCTTCTATCTGCTGCAGGATAAGGAAAAGTCCCAGAAACAGAACTGCTTTTACAGGACTTATCATAAGGATCAGAAAAAATGCTACCCAACATCCGATAATTCCGCCAAACAGCGGGATCAATGCTGTAAATGAAATCAGGACACCCACCAGCATTGCATATGGAAAATGCAGGATTGTCATGGATACAAAGAACATACTTCCAAGAATCACAGCTTCGATACACTGTCCGGTAATAAAGCTGGAAAAAATCCTGTTTGCCAGATTCCATACATGTGCCAGGTATCTGACCGGTTTTTCCGGGAACATTGCGTACATTGCTTTTTTTATCTGCTGCAGGAGCTTTTCTTTCTGCAAAAGGACGTAGCAGGCGAATACAAAGCCAATGGATACATTCATTGCAGTAGTCAGAAGTCCCATGGTGATGGACACTGTGGAGGAAACAATGTTATTGACTCCGTTCTTCAGTACGCCGAGTACAGAATCGATTATTTTTCCCGGCTCAATGTCAAGAGACTGCGCCCATTTCACAACTTCCGGATTGTTTCCGAATACATTGTCGATCCATTTCTGGAAAACCGGAATATTTTCTTCTATCTTTTTTGCTATGTTTACGAATGTTGCCCCCAGTTCCGGTACTACTACCAGCATAACGATCACGATTATACAGATCACAAAGCAGATAGAAAGCACCAGGCTGACCGGCCTTGCCAGTTTTTGTACTGTTTTTTTCTCTTGTTTCAAGGCTTTTCCGAACAGATGATGTTCTATGAATTTCATTGGAATATTGAGGATAAAAGCGATTCCAAAGCCAATGATGAACGGAAAGAGAAAGCCAAGCAGAACTCTGACAGTACTGATGACTATGTGCAGGTTCTGGACACCCAGATATAAGAGAATTGCGAATGCGATGAGCCATCGAATTTTTTTTATGTTTTCTTTGTCTAGCTGCATGTTTGTTTTTCCTTTCTTTTTGATATTGGAGAGTATTATATCATATTTTCCCAAAAAACGGACGCTTAGAAAAATATTTTATCTGCTATGCGGTTTCGGCATCTAAGAGATTCTAAGTCATCTGAAATCTGCTAAAAGCATGAGAAGATTTAAGAGGACTAAGAATCTCTAAGATGCCTGCAAATGCATAGCAGATAAAATATTTTTCTAAGCTGGTAATTGGAAGGTGGAAAATATCGTATCAATTCGCATGTTAAAAGCCTACATGAATAAGAAAGACTTTAAATATGAAAGAGATTGTATAAGTTCACATGGGATATCATATACTTTATATAAATTCTGCCTGTAAAATGCTTTATAGACTATGAATTATCAAATAGCAATGCAAAAAGAATATTAAATTAAATTGCAGAAAGGAATTGACAGTTAACTACAAATATTTTATAATCATTTTATAAACAATATAAGTAAACTTATATATGTCCATAATCGGTTGGACGTTTCTACCAACTACCGTAATAGTTGTCTATAAGTTCTCTCCCCAGGGAGAAAGAATGAGGTAAAGGCAGCATCGGTAGATTTTTTTTGCCTTTCCTTAACCACAAAAAGGAGGTATGGTTATGAACGAACGGACTTTTGTTTTAAAGGGAACAATTTGCTACAGTAATTCTCTGACAGAACTTTCCATCACTGAAAATGGATATTTAGTATGTGAAGATGGGCGATGTGCAGGGGTGTTTGATGAGCTTCCTGAGAAATTTGCAGGAATCTCATGTACAGATTTTGGCGATGAGCTGATCATTCCGGGACTGACTGATCTGCATCTTCATGCTCCGCAGTATACGTTTCGTGCCTCGGGTATGGATCTTGAGCTGCTGGACTGGCTGAATACTTATACTTTTCCGCAGGAAGCACGTTATGAAGATACAGAGTTTGCAAAAGAGGCTTATTCTATTTTCACTGAGGATATGAAGAAGAGCCCGAATACAAGAGCATGTATTTTCGGAACTCTGCATGTCCCTGCTACCGAGATCCTGATGGAACAGCTGGATAAAACCGGAATAAAGGCTATGGTCGGCAAGGTAAATATGGACCGTAATGGTTCTCCGCAGTTGCAGGAAGAGAGTGCTCAGGCTTCTGCTGATGCTACGGTTCAGTGGATTAAGGATACGCTTGATAAATTTGAAAATGTAAAGCCGATCCTTACTCCGAGATTTACTCCGTCCTGTTCTGATGCACTGATGGAGAAGCTTTCGGAGATTCAGAAAAAGTATCACCTGCCGATGCAGTCTCACCTTTCTGAGAATTTCGGTGAAATTGCCTGGGTGAAGGAGCTTTGCCCGAATACACATTTTTATGGAGAAGCATATAGCCAGTTTGATCTTTTCGGCGGTGACTGTCCGACGATCATGGCTCATTGTGTTCATTCTTCGAATGAAGAAATTGCCCTTATGAAAAAGCAGGGCGTTTATATTGCTCATTGTCCGCAGTCCAACACAAATCTCTCCTCAGGTATCTCTCCTGCGAGACGTTATCTGGACGAAGGCTTACACATCGGACTGGGATCTGACATTGCAGGTGGAACTTCCGTTTCTATTCTGCGTGCCATGGCTGATGCTATTCAGGTTTCCAAGCTGTACTGGCGGCTGGTTGATTCTTCTATGAAGCCGCTCACTGTTGAAGAAGCCTTTTATATGGGAACAGAAGGAGGCGGTTCCTTCTTTGGAAAGGTTGGAAGCTTTAAGGAGGGGTATGAATTTGATGCGGTTGTGCTTAATGACAGCACTATTCCAACTCCACTGAAGCTCTCTCCGAAGGACAGACTTGAAAGACTAATCTACCTTTCCGATGACCGCAATATTACCGCTAAATATGTAGCCGGAAGAAAGATTCTGTAACTGCAGGAAATACAGATTCTGATGGTGTTTTTCCGGCATATCGTTAACAAAACGATATGCCGAGACGATTGATTCCAGGAGTTTCACCCTGTTTTTTCGGGATGATTATCTGAGACACCACAAAACAGCCGGCAATTTTTAAAATCAAAAGGGGGAAAGATTATGAATCTTGACAAATTATTCCATCTCAAAGAGAACCACACAGATGTAAAGACCGAAGTTATGGCAGGTATTACCACATTCATGACAATGGCATACATTCTGGCTGTAAACCCAAACATTCTGGAAGCATCCGGCATGGACAGAGGAGCTGTTTTTACAGCGACCGCACTGTCATCCTTTATTGCCACCTGTCTGATGGCTGCGCTTTCTAATTATCCATTCGTTCTTGCACCTGGCATGGGCCTGAATGCCTACTTTGCCTACACTGTTGTTCTTGGCATGGGTTACAGCTGGCAGCAGGCACTGGCAGCTGTATTTGTAGAGGGTATTATTTTTATCCTGTTATCTCTGACCAATGTGCGTGAGGCAATTTTCAATGCGATCCCAATGAACCTGAAACATGCAGTATCTGTTGGTATCGGACTGTTTATTGCTTTCATCGGACTGCAGAATGCTAAGATCGTAGTTAACAACGACTCCACTCTGGTAAGTGTATTTTCCTTTAAATCCTCCGTTTCCGGCGGAACCTTCAATACAGAAGGAATTACAGTTCTTCTGGCGCTGATCGGACTTCTCATCACCGCCATCCTTCTTGTTAAGAGTGTAAAAGGAAACATTCTCTGGGGTATCCTGATCACATGGGGACTTGGCATTATCTGTCAATTGACAGGACTTTACAAACCTGATCCTGCAGCCGGCTGGTTCAGCCTCCTGCCTGATTTTTCAAACGGAATCTCCATCCCAAGCATGGCTCCCACATTTATGAAAATGGACTTCTCCATTGTCTTCACACTTGATTTCGTAGTCATTATGTTTGCATTCCTGTTTGTAGATATGTTCGATACACTTGGAACACTGATCGGCGTTGCTTCCAAAGCTGATATGCTTGACAAAGAAGGCAAACTTCCAAACATCAAAGGTGCTCTTCTTTCTGACGCAGTAGGAACTACAGTAGGTGCTATGTGTGGTACTTCCACAGTTACTACTTTCGTAGAGAGTGCTTCCGGTGTTGCTGAAGGCGGACGTACAGGACTTACTTCCCTGATAGCAGCCATCCTCTTCGGATTATCACTGCTGTTATCCCCGATTTTCCTGGCAATCCCGTCCTTTGCCACAGCACCGGCTCTGATCATCGTTGGATTCCTGATGCTCACATCAGTAACCAAGATTGACTTCAACGACATGACTGAAGCAATCCCGGCATTTATCGCGATTATCGCAATGCCGTTCCTGTACAGCATTTCTGAAGGTATCTCCATGGGTGTTATCTCCTATGTGATCATCAACGTTGTTACAGGTAAAGCAAAAGAAAAGAAGATCAGTGTACTGATGTATGTGCTCGCTGTATTGTTTATTTTGAAATATATCTTTATCTGATATAAATATCATAATCAAGAGTCAGGCGGATAAAAGCATTCACTTTCATCACATGGCTCTACAATCAATACTGCTTTACATTTTATATGATTATATTTTAAATTAACCTATTGTGCTACTTCAAATAGATTATGTGAAAACCTGTAAAACCGCAAAGAATCCTTACAGATATTAAAAAATAAAATTTTTAGAATATCAATTTTTTGATTTTTCCAAGTTCACAGGTTTCACCGAAAATACTATTCAATGCAATACAGAGATTGTATGCCAGTACTTTATTAACCAGACGGGTACATAACCCCTGAAAGCTTTTGGCTAACACTCTTTCTGCATTTAACTGACCACTCAATTGAGAGAATACGGTTTCTACCCGCCTTCTCAGTTTGAATATTAACTGACGTACGGATTTCGGCCAATTTTCCTTACTGTTGGAACGTTTCAGAGCAAAAAGACAGATATTTTTTTCCTGCATTTCCTGTTTCATGTTTTTTCCAACATAGCCTTTATCCGCTAAAATTGTAACATTAGACCAATGGTCTGCCAGATCACGTAATCCTTCACGATCATCTGTAGATGCCGGTGTGATCTCAAATGATGCAATGTATCCTTCTAATGTAATTAATGCATGTACTTTATATCCATAATAGGTTTCTTTTTTAGAAGGACATTTTCCATAATCAGCACCATGGCCACGAAATGCTTTACAATATCGTGCACGTCCAAATTTACAGACTGCAAGTGGAAAACTATCGACGATGTAATAGGAACTGACTGGAATTGGGAATACGGAAATCATTTTTTGTCGTAACAATTCTGTTGTCTGCATCAGGGCGCGTCTCGTTCTGTTAAAACGACTTCTGCTGCAAAGCTGCGGAAAAAGATGCCTGTAGTTTCGTTTCACAAAAGAAAACCATGCATTCTCAGAATCAACGCCTGCCAATTCTCCGCAGAGACTGATAGTAATGATTTCTGAGTCAGATAATTTTGCATTCAGGATATGCCGTCGTCTGGTAACTTCTGGAGGTGCAAACTGATGATACAATTCGTCAATAATAACGTAAGCGGTTAAAATAAAGTCTTCAAAAGTTGCAATAACAGTGGTATTATTATCTTGGAACTTCAACATAATGATGCCTCCTTTCGTTGTATTCCCTACAAAAAGGATAGCATATTTTGTTGAAGTTTCTTTATATTTTATTTTATCTAGCACAACAAGTTAAATTACACAGAAATAAAAAGAAGTCTCCTGCAGAGGCTTCTTTTTATTTCTATAATCTTCTTTCTCTTTTTATATCTATGATGTATAATTATGAAAGTGTTTATTCATTTTCAGATCAATAAGGCACCGGCACTCTTAAAATATATTTGAAATATTTTATAATATGAGGGCACTGAACAGTTACAAAATTCCAGTGCCTCTGTCCACACTGAATGAATAAATATTTTGTTTTATCCACATTTTATACATTCTATTTACACTTTATTATTTTACACATTAATATAAGGAAGGATTACACACATCATGCAAAAACAACAGATCCCTTTAAAAAATTCCCTGCTCCTGCTTCTCGCAGCGATTATCTGGGGTATCGCTTTTGTGGCTCAAAGCGTAGGAATGAAATACGTAGGAGGCTTTACTTTTAATGCCGTCCGTTCCCTTATCGGAGCAGTCGTTCTGATTCCACTGATTTTTATTCTGAAAAAGAGAAACTCTCCTTCAGATTCTGCTTCCAAAGCATCTGGCAGATCTGACACCTCAAGTAATACTGTATCCAATATGCAGGAGAAAAAAACTCTGATTATCGGCGGTATCGCCTGCGGTATCTGCCTCTGTCTGGCAAGCAATTTCCAACAGTTCGGCATCAAGTATACAACCGTCGGAAAAGCCGGCTTTATCACTGCCTGTTATATTGTGATCGTCCCTGTCATCGGACTATTCCTTGGCAAAAAATGCACAAAATTTATCTGGGCTGCCGTTGCAATGGCTCTGATCGGACTTTATCTCCTGTGCATCACAGATGGATTTTCTATCGGAAAAGGAGATCTGCTCGTACTGGTATGCGCATTTCTATTTTCACTGCACATACTGGTCATCGACTACTTTTCTCCAAAAGTAGACGGAGTAAAGCTCTCCTGCATTCAGTTCCTGACATGTGGTATCCTTTCCGGCATTCCCGCTCTGCTCCTTGAGCATCCGGAACTCTCATCCATCTTGGCAGCATGGCAGCCAATCCTCTACGCAGGTGTCATGTCATGCGGAGTAGCTTACACCTTGCAGATTATCGGTCAGAAAAACATGAACCCAACTGTAGCATCCCTGATACTCAGCCTGGAATCCTGCATCTCTGTCCTAGCCGGATGGATCATCCTCAGACAGCAACTAAGTACTAAAGAAATCCTTGGATGTGTCATCATGTTTGCTGCTATCATCCTTGCACAGCTTCCACAGAAGCAGACAGAATAATATGCAGAGTAGGTCAGAGGGTCTATTCCCTCTTTCCTCTCATCAAACTGCATGTGAGTTTCTCCTTCATACGACTATACGGCTTTCCAGCATTCTTCTTTCTACAGCATTGTACCACACCACCATTCGTTGTAAGCCTTTTTTCGTAATCCTTATTCTGCTCCATGGATATTTCAAACAGAAGGTGGAAAAGAAAAAGTTATTGCTATAGACGGGCATGGAAGCTATGTAACAGAAATAGTAGATGACTAACTTTAAAAAATAAACTCCCCACTTCGTCAGAAATTCATCCGACGGGGGGAGTTTATTTTATCCGCTATTCAACTTCCCCAATCACCTTGTGGAAGTGCTCCTTTATCCTAGTAAAACTCTCATCGCTCAGGTCATGCTCTAACTTACACGCATCTTCTTTTGCAACTTCCGGGCTTACGCCGAGACGTTCCAACATCTTACTCAACACTGTATGGCGTTCATAAATATGCATTGCAATCTGAGCCCCTTTATCCAGAAGCGTCACCGTACCATAACGATCCATCGCGATATAGCCATCCTCACGTAACAGCTTCATCGCATGACTCACACTCGGTTTCGATACCCCAAGCATCGTCGCAATATCAATAGAACGAACACCGCCCCCCTGTTTAGACAACACCAAAATTGCCTCCAAATAATCCTCCGCCGATTTTCTAATTTGCATTCAAAATACCTCCCATATTGTTTTGATATTAACACAATATGAGAAATTTTTCAATCGCTCTTCTTGAGAACAGTCGTCATTAACCCTTAAATTCCTAAAGCAATCTCCATCATCCTGTTAAACGAAGTCTGCCTGGCCTCCGCAGAAATTGCCTCATCCCTGAAAACATGATCCGAAATCGTAAGAATCCCCAGTGCCTCCTTACCGGCTCTCGCAGCATTCATAAACAGCGCCGCACACTCCATCTCCACACAGAGAACCCCCATCTTTCTCCATGCCTTCGAACTCTCCGGATTATCTCCATAGAACGCATCCGAAGATACAACAGAACCCACGCGAACCGGTGTACCCTGCTCCTTCGCAACCTCTACAGCCCTTGCAACCAGTTCATAACTTGCTGTAGGAGCAAAAGTCCCCGGCAGCTGATACTGGCTTGCATAATTTGAATCCGTACATGCACTCATAGCGATCACAACATCCATTACGCTTACATCATCCTGCAGCGCACCCGCAGAACCTATACGAATGATCTTCTCTACATCATAAAAATTATAAAGCTCATAACTGTAAATACCCATAGATGGCATCCCCATACCGCTGCCCATGACAGATATCTGCTCACCCTTATAAGTTCCGGTATAACCAAACATATTTCTCACTGTGTTAAAACATACCGGATTCTCCAGATATGTCTCCGCAATATACTTCGCACGCAGCGGATCTCCCGGCATCAGAACCTTCTTTGCAATATCACCTTTCTTTGCACTGTTGTGTGGTGTTGGAATACTCATAATCACCCTCTCCTTTCCCGTAATGCTACATCACTGCATTATTTATCATCACCTGTAAGCCGCAGCACATCCCTGATCTCTTCTTCATCCATATCAAGAATGATTGCCAGCTCCTCTACACTGAACTTTGAACTTTCATCCTCTTCATCCTCTGTAAGTTCCCGGACTGCCGCTTCCAGCTTCTCCACCTTTGCTACCAGATAGTCATCCTCAAATTTCCTCTGTGTCTGCTCCTCGATAGCATGGCGGATTCCACACCGGATACGTCCAAGCAGCCATTTCTCATCTTTCTCTTCCGGTTCTTCCTCTCCCAGAGCCATCAGAAGGCTTATATTTGCCTCCTGAATCAGATCAGCGATAAAAATCTCCTCACAGTTCATTTCAACCGCCATTTCGGCTGCTGCATGCAGATACTTCTGTGACAGCTCTGCCTGTGCCAGAGCATCTCCCTTTGAAAGCAGTTCAAAAAGTTCTTCCGCACTTCTCTCTCCCTGCTCCTGTTCTTCAAGACCTTCCAGATATTCTTTCAGATATGCCTCTTCCTCCGCTGTCAGAGGAACTTTTTCTTCTTTTTCTTCGGATACTTCTTCCGGGCCGGTCTGAGATGCTGCTGAAATCTCCTCCGCACCTTCAATGGAAATACCTTTTAATTTTAAATACTGTAATATCTTGATCAGCTGTGACTTGTCCAGATCAAGTTCGCCAAAGCATTCCTTTATCTGTTCCGGTTTCAACACTTTGCCATTCTTCTCTCCAAGTTCACACACCTCTGTAAGTTTCTGCTGAAATTTCTGTATATCCATAGTCAAAATCTCCCTGTCCTGTTTATAACTTAACTATACAACAAAAAACTATGTCTGTAAAACAAAAAAAGCACCGTTTTAACCGGTACTTTTTCTGAATGCGGATAACAGGACTTGAACCTGCACGGGAAGCCCACTGGTACCTAAAACCAGCGCGTCTGCCAATTCCGCCATATCCGCATTTTCTCATATTCTCAGAGTGTATCCGAAAAATCATTCTCACACTCTGCAAAAGCAATAAAATAGCGGAAACCTCACAGAAGATTTCCGCTATTAATGAAGCATCGGGGATTCGAACCCCGGACAACTTGATTAAAAGTCAAGTGCTCTACCGACTGAGCTAATGCTCCATATAAAAGACTGGGCTAGCTGGATTCGAACCAGCGAATGCAGCAGTCAAAGTGCTGTGCCTTACCACTTGGCTATAGCCCATCGTTCTTACACATATAATATGTACGATTTTAAAAATATTTTCGGGCTTTTTACAAGAATTTTTGCGATTTTTTGAGATTACCCGAAAAAAGGAAATTGAACTGAGTTTCTTCTTATTATAAATAGCAAAAATGTAATTCCAATATACAGATAATTTGTCAAAAGTAAAAAGCATCTATTTTTCTTGTAGAAAATCAAAAAAAAAATAAAATTTCGTACATATTATAAGTAGAAAATATAAGGAGGCAACTTACAATATGAATTATGCAAAATTTACAAAACAGGGAAAACTTATTAAAGGTATCAAATTGGAATTAGTTCCGCAGGGAAATACAAGAGACGCCATCAGTGAATACAAGATTGTGGAAGCTGATCAGCAACTTGCAGATATGGTAAAAGAAGTTGTAATGGCAGGCAATGAGTTCTATAAAGACTTTATCAAACAGATTGTTGAACATATGGATGGAACAGATTGGCAGGTATACGGAGAAGCTGTTGAAAACAAAACAGCAGATCAGAAGGCTTATGACGAAGCGGTTAAAAGCATTAGTGCTAGTATTAAGAATGCAATTCTGGACACTGCCGAACTGTATGGTGGAAAGAAGACGCTGTTTGCGAAAGACTTTATTACTATTGTTTTACGTAAATATGTAGAAACAGCAGAGAACTTTCCTTACAATAGAGAGAGAGTATTAACCTGCATCGATGTTCTTTCTGATAAGAATGTATTATTCAAAACCCCATATGTAAAATGGGAACATATTATTTTTGGAGAGAGCAAGGGCAGTATTGCAGAACGTATGTTGTCAAATTTTGACATCTTTTATGATAATAAAAATAAATATGCTGCCTTAAAGGAAGCTACAGCAATTACGGACTTTGATGATTTCTTTACAGATTATGCATCCTATACAAGATACGTTGGACAGGACGGAATTGAATTGTACAATTCTGCAATCAGAGGTATTTATAGTGAATCCGGCGCAAAGATTTCAGAAGGAATTAATGAATACATCAATAAACTCAAAATGAAGCATCCGGAATTACATGTGAACATGCTTAAAAAACTACAGAAACAGATATTGTCAAATTCTGAACCATTATTTAAAGTAGCAACCATTCAGAATGCAGAAGAATTAAAAGGCATTATGAATAAGGTAAAGGTTGCAGAAGAAAGTGTATTATCATCGGCAAAAGAACTGCTGGTACATATGGAAACAAGCGACTTGCATGATTTATATATTTCTGGCCAGCGTTTATATTTCGTGTGCCAGAAAGTAGCAAAAGACGGTGGAATCCTTGAAGAGTTAATTTTTAATGATGAATGCTCCAGGGTGGAAAAATTAACAGAAAAGAAGAAGGAAGAAATCAGGGATGCAATTGTAAAGCATGATTACAGCTTTGCATATATTGATTCTTTATTAAGTGAATACGCAGAAAAAACAGTAAAAATGGTAATCAATGAAGAGTTACAGAAACTTATTGTAACTGTAGTTTCTTCCGGCGCAAGTTATGACAGTATTACAATTAATCCAAAATGGAAAGCCATTCCGGATAAGGAAATTACGGTAATCCGCGAATATCTGGAATCCTTTGTGGAATTAAATAAATTCCTTAAGTGTTTGCAGGTCAGAGATTCGGATGTTTATCCGGATTTCAAAACATATGCTACCTTAAATGTACTTGTTGATGAACTGAGTGCATTAAATAAGGCATATAACATGGTGCGAAACTTTGTTACAAAGAAAGTTAATGATAAAGACGGCAAAACAAGACTTTGCTTTGGAAGAGGTGCCTTATTAGAAAGAGGCTGGAATAGAAAAAATCAGGCAGTAGACTGGCTTGGCAATATTGACCATATGCTGCTTACAAAAGATGGAAAATATTATTATGCAGTACCGGCTCCGGTAAAACGTAAAACAAAAATCTACATTTCAGATACAAAGCCATCGGATGAAGTGTATGAATATATGGAAATCTCAAAGCAGAGTTCCTTTTTAAAGACATTTGCAAGACTTTTTACTTCTTTAGGATTGAAGAACATTGGGGATGCAAATGATATTACAATGGACCTCGGTAATGGAAGTATGACCGTTACAAAAGAGTTCCTTGTAAAATACAAGGATGGAGAGTGCAAAAAAGATGTAGACTTCATGCATAAATCTATTGATATTGCAAAAGAATTCCTGGCAAAACACTACTCATACGCAAATTTCAACTTCTCAGAACTGAAAAAGACAGAAGATTATGCCTCATTCTATGAATTTGCCAATGATGTAGATAAATACACTTATGCAGTTAAGACAAAATATATTGATGCTGCTATTATTGGTAAAGCGGTAGAAGATAAGGAATTACTGTTATTTATGTTATCCAGTATGGATCTTTATAAGCCACAGGAAAGCTGCAAGGATATAACAGCTTTATATACACGCTACTTCTTTAGCGAAGAGAACAAAAAAAGGGCAGATATCTGGTTGAATGCAAACCCGGCTATCTATTATAGAAAACCGCTCATTAAGTTTGAAAAGACACATCCAGCTGGAAGTATTCTTGTAAGAAAGACCTATGAAGATAAGGATGGAATTACACATATTGTACCTGACAAGGTATATATGTCCTTATATAATCATTACAATAAGAATACTCCGTTAAATGAAGAGGCTATGCAGTATGTGGACCTTGTAGAACATCATGTGGCAGTACAGGACTATGTAAAAGATGCAAGATATACAAGGGAAATGTTCACTATTAATCTGTCATTCACTCTGAATGGTGATGCAGGAGACGCAGCTCAGGCATATACTATCAACAATATGGTAAAAGAAGAAATTAAAGCAAAAATACCGAGAATGCTTACCGTTGTAAGAGGATACCGTAACCTGCTTGAATATTGCGTAACCGATAAAACCGGAAAAGTGTTTGAATCCGGCAACTTTAATACAATTGGCGGAGTTAATTTCAAAGAGAAATTAGAAGACCTTGACAAAATAAGAAAAATTGATGCTCAGAATTGGAAATATGAGAAAACGGTAGCAAACATCAAAGAATCCTATTTAGGAATGGTAACATCTTCAATTGTAAAGAAGGCTGTAGCGTATAATGCCATCATCAATGTAGAACAGTTAAGTGACGCATTCAAGGATAAACGTTCTTGTATGGATAATCAGGTATTCAAAAAGTTTGAAGAAAAACTGGTAAGCAAACTGGCTTGCTATTATGACAAAGAAAAGGCACCTACAGAACCGGGCGGCTACTTAAATCCATTACAGTTGGCATCCCCAAACTGCCTGAGTAATACGCAGAATGGAATCTTATTCTATGTAAGCCCGGCATATACGAATGAAGTATGTCCAAAGAGTAATTTCATTAACCTTTTAGATTTCTCAGCTGCAAAAACCTTAAAAGCAAAAAGAGAATTTTTAAGAAAAATGAATGAAATCTGCTACGACGCAGAACATGAAGCGTTCCATTTTTCATTCTGTTATGATGATATGCCAATTAAATTGCCGGTAAAAGAAAAGAAAGAACTTAATGATAAAACCAATCAAGAATTTGGAAAACATATCTGGACAGTTTATATAAACGGTGTCAGAACAGAATAAAAAAGAGCGAAAGCTTGTAGAACTGAATGGCACGGAAATTTTAGGAAAAGAATGTGCAAAAAATAATGTCATGCTGACTGACCATATGGATGTTGACAGTATGCCAAATAGTGTTGTCAATGAGATGATACACATTTTCCAGAAATATTCGTTTGGAGAAGTGACTCAAAAAGACGTATATTACGTTTCTCCAACATCTCCGCAGACGGAACCGCTTTTGCTTGAGAGAACTATTCGTTAAACTTAGGTTTTGCGAATATCCGCAGACGGAACCGCTTTGCACACCTGGAGAACTTCGGCTTAAGAGCATGTCCGAGAAAGGATATATGATTCTTCACAATATTGTTGCAGGAAAAGAAAAATTTGCTGTAAACAAAATTGAATGGCTGGAAGAAAAACTGGGATAACTACTGTGAGCAAAATATGAGAAATACCCACTTTACCGGATTAAGGAAGAGTGGGTATTTTGCGTTCCAAATTCATAAGAAGATAACGAAAAACCCGGCAAAAGCCGGGTCTCGTAAATATTGAATGAGGAACCATTGCGCATATGGTCCCATAAGGGGAAACAGCCCATCGAAATGGACCGTCTATAAGAAAAAAAATAATTTCTTATATATTTATAATATCTCATCTTGTGAAAATATACAAGAATATATTGCAAGACGAAATGAAAAAGTACATAATAAAAATAGTTTTTTATTTTTTTTGCATTCGTACATATTGTAGTTAAGTATTGAAATTAAGGAGGAAACAACAATGAGATATTTTAACGTCAGTTCTACGCTGAAGAGTAGTGTGGAAAATGTTTTAAAACGTCGATGTATCCCATTTTCTTACACAGAAGAAGGGAAAATTGCAATCGATATGTCTGGAGAATCTTTTCACAAGGTAGTGCTTCGGGCAAAAATGGAAAAACGGCAGGAAGAAGAGGGCAGTCCAGTCCCTTATATCGCCGAATGTGAAATGAATGATCCGGTTGTAGAAGAAGAAACCGGAACGGCAAGAGTTATTGTCGGATAAGCAACTACTTGGATATGAGCTGACGTTATGTGCGTCAGCTCTATTTTTTTACCACGGAGGTAGATTAATATGAATGCAGATTTAAAAGAAAAACTTCAGTTTGCCCATGTATTTGAGGAACACGTTTATGTAACAGACGAAGATTTAATTGAAAGGATTATCGCAGGAACTTATGATAGCGGTCGCTTTGATGGAGTAGGAAAATATATTACCAGCCGCTTTTATTCGGAAAAGATAGCTCTATTTGCTATCGAAAAAACTCTTATTTTAAACGAGGGTGGAATTAAGGAATGGCTCCGTTTCGGAACCGGAAAAAGATTTGTTGTCAGTGCAAGCTGTAAGTCTTCAATTGGTAAAGGATTTGCAAAAGGAACAAGATTCTCGGATGGAGGATATGAAACACATAAATGTGTCGTTGTTCTTGAGGCTGATGCGCATTACCGTAATTACAGTATTGTTACTGCATACCCAGTACCAAATGCAGCAACAATGAGAAAAATTCAGGAAGACAGAAATATTTTTTGTGCTAAAAGAAGAACCCAGTAAGGGTTCTTTTTTTTGTAAAACACATATTTTTTCTATTTTTTCTTGTAGAAAAGCCAAAAAAAATAAAAAATTTCGTACATATTATAAATAAACAGTAAGATTTTGTTGCTTATTTGACTGTGGAATATTTTTTTTGCACAGGATGAATGATAAAAAACAACAGTAGGGAAGGGAGCAAAAATGGTAAAAGGATATAAAGTATTTGATCCAGATTGGACATGTAGCGGGAAGCAATATACATGTCCAGGTAAATTTGAAGAAAAAGGAGAACTTGAAGTTTGTGGTCACGGTATGCACTTTTGTCAGACTGCTGCTGACTGCTTTAATTATTGCCGTTTCGATAGTAAAAACAAGGTTGCAGAAGTCATTGCCTATGGTGAGGTAAAAACAGACGGCGATAAGTCATGTACCGACAAACTGGAAATCGTGCGTGAAATCCCGTGGGATGAGGTATTGCAAATCGTCAATATTGGAAAGAATTGCACGGGTTGCCGCAACACTGGGGACTGCAACACTGGGAACAGGAACACCGGGGACTGCAACACCGGGAACTGGAACACCGGGAACTGGAACACCGGGGACTGGAACACCGGGGACTGGAACAAATCCTCTTATAATACTGGTTGTTTTAACACGGAAGAACAGAAAATTATGTTGTTTAATAAGCCGTCGAATATGACTTATCGTGAATGGTTGGAATCTGATGCAAGATGGTTACTGAATCAGATACCAAAGAATGTTGTTAAATGGGTATATGAAGAAGATATGACTGATGTGGAAAAAGCAGCACATCCGACTTACGAAATAACAGGCGGTTATCTCAAAGTACTTAATGAATCTGAATGTGGTCAGTTGTGGTGGAATGGCTTATCAGATGAAGATAAAATCATTATCAAAGCAATTCCAAACTTTGATGCAGATATTTTTGAAGAGTGTACGGGAATTAAAGTAAATAAGGACACTATAAAATAGTTGAGGAGATGACAGTATGAGAACATATTACATAATACTTATGTGTACGTTAGGAATATCATTCTTATTGGTTATGGCTACGTTAGTTATGACATCGTATGATAAATTTGTAGAAAAAAAGAATATTTTTTACAGAATAGGGTACATGATGATGCCTCCATGCATTATGATAATGCTTTTATCCGCATTATTAATTACTGAAATAGCACCGAAAATTAATTACTTTACGCATGGTGTTTATGTTTCAGAGATACAAAATGCCGGGCTGTCAATTTCTGAAAAAGTTCCAAAAAATACTGATATATACGACAAATATGTTTATACCGGGGAAACAGAAAATCTAAGCGTAATGGATTTTGTAGATACTATGTGGAATTTTGGCGAGACTTTTTCAGAAAACTGTACATTCGAAAAAGACACAGCAATTGTCGCAGGAACAACTGAGGATTTTTTGCCATACGGTCGTGGTAAATACACAACATATGTATTAGATAAAAGAACAACAACCTTGTATAACTGTAAATTACCAAATTCAAAAAATGGTTCAAGTTTTAAAATAAAATATGATAAAAGTTATAATTCTATTGTTAGTATAAGGGGAGTTAATTTCAATTATTATGGAAAATGTACAATTTACGAGGAATAATCCGCTTGATGAACTTTGAAATGTATTGGCAACAACATAAAAGTCAAAAAAAATAGGAGAAAAACATGGCAGAAATGAAAATTAGGATTCCCGCTTGAGATCCTAAAAGAAATGTTTTTAATCCTACGGCAAAAACCGTAGGATTTTTTTTTGTAGAAAAGCCTAAAAAATAAAAAATTTCGTACATATTATATACGTAGCAACGAAACAAAAAAACACTACAGGAGGAAACCGTATGAATCTTTTTATCGGAATTTGTGGAATTATAATTACAATCAGCGCAATTGCTGCAGGAGTTTTCTTGAAAACAGAAAATGAAATGGGACATCTCCCCAAATGGAGCATCCCGGTAGCTGTGGTAGGATTTGCAGTTTTTCTTTTGTCTAATTCGCTTGTAATCATTCCAACTGGTTATACAGGAGTAAAAACAACATTTGGGCAGATTGAGGAAAACACTTTACAGAACGGTGCAAACTGGAAGATCCCTTTTGCCCAGAGCATTGAAAAAGTAAATAATAAACAGCAGGACATTGTGTTTGATGACGAAATTTGGGGTGAAACTTCCGAAAGAACTACCATCTATTACAAGGGTACTACTGTTACATACCAGATTAATCCGGAAAAATCTGCGTGGATTTACGCTAATGTAAGTAATTACAAAGATTCTTTGGTGTCTAATACATTAGTAGCTTCAGCAATTAAAAATAGCTGTAAGGCATTAAGCGACACAGATGCCACAAACAGAGGATTAATTGAGCCATTGGTGCAGAAGAATGTTCAGCAGTCTCTTAATGAAAAATACGGAGAAGAAGTTGTTATCATCAACAAAGTTGTTATCTCAGATACAAACTTTGAAGATAGTTATAACGACGCCGTAGCAGCAAAGCAGACTGCTCAGCTGGAATATGAAAAACAGCAGATTGAGAATCAGAAAGCTATTGAAGCTGCACAGGCAGATGCCACTGTAAAAACTACACAGGCACAGGCAGATGCAGACGCTGCTGTTATTAAAGCCCAGGGACAGGCCGATGCGAATAAGTTATTAAATGATTCCTTAACTGATATGATTTTGAAACAGCAGACCATCGACAAATGGAATGGAGAACTGCCAAAGGTATCCGGTACATCTAATACTATGGTAGATGTGGGAGACATTGTAACAAATTAATCCAGAAGGAATATACGCTGGAGTCTTTAATGACTTCAGTGTATATTTTCAAAATTGTTGTAAAATGGTGACTATTTATCGTAGCTATTTTGCAAAAGACGAGGAATATAAGAATATGGACAAGATAAAAAATAAGTGTGAAAAAGAAAACTTTTCAAAGTTAAAAAATATATCAACAAAAGAATTTTCCCGCCGTAATTTTATTGCAGCTTTTTCAGATGAGATAACATACGGTTTTTATGTTTGCCTTGTAGCACTTTTAATTGAATTTGGCTATTGGTTTACATCGTTAAATGATGATACACGAGACGCTTTATTAAAAGGTGCTTTTAGGATTGCGTTGGTAAGCGTTGCAATACTGCTTATATATCGATTCTTACGCTCTGCATTCAGCAAAATAAGAGCGTATTGCCGATGTAATAAATTACCATTAACAAAAGAAGAATTAGCGGAATTAGAAATAAAGTCATTTCAGGAATATGCTAATTTTATTCATAAAATGGCAACTTATCACCCATTGTTAGGTAAAAAAATGGCAACTTATCACCCGTTGCTAGGTAAAGAAAAGGTCATTGAATTATCATTGCCTTGCATCAATGAAATAATTAAAACATCATATGCACTTTTCCCGGAAGAAACATTGATTGAAAGCTATTTTCATTGGATATTTCTTGGAGGAAATTATGAATGGAATGCTTATATAGATTGGTGTGAAAGAGCTGACTATGATTCTTATAAAAAATGGTTAGAACGTGAAGTACAGCGCAAAGTACAAGAGAGGATGAAAAATTAAATTATGACGGTTGAAAACATATTTTGCTTTATTATAGCTTTAATCATTGTAATAACCGTCTTGCGGTTGCAAAAGCTGGAAGAAAAGGACAGAAGAAGCGGATTACAGGTAAACAGCTGGGACTACCGGCTTGGAAATATAATAAAAAGTTTTTTCAAAAAGAGAGGTAAAAAGAATGAAAAGAGAAAAGAAAACAGAAAAAAGTAAACTGAAATGCAGACTAAATTGCAGTAAGGGCCAAATTTATCATTGCGGAGAAATGGATCCAAACGAGCCTAAGCCATGTAAGGAAAAAGGTGGAAGATTTACAAGAAAAATATTGCAAATAATTCTTATCGTTTTGTATTATGGGGGGCTTATAGTTTTAACAAAATATGGGCTTGTGCCAACATTAATCGGAATTGGAATGTCTGTTTGTAATGTGTTCATTTTTGCAATGAATGACTAACTCCCATGCGGTACATAGTTCCAATGGAAGTGGTATGTGAAAACACACTTGAAGTTGTAAAAAGTTATATAAAAGATCAGGGGATAAAATAAAAGCCATTCACCCACGCCTATACAGGTGTTATAGATGTGGTACTCTGGCTGAAGTGATAGAAAGGAAAAGTCAATGGTAGAAAATAAAAAATCTTATCTAAAAGAATTTATCAAATTCCACATGGATGGAATAAAGTGTTGTGCTGTACTTTTAATATGTGTTATTGGCTTGCTTTTAGCCTATCCTTTGGGAAAATGGATTGGTGCAGGAGCAGAATTGGCTATAGACACAGAAACAACTTCGGAGTTTGAAGTCAAATGCATTTATGCAATATTATACGAATTTTTTGGCATTATTTTAGTGATTGCGTTTTTGTTAATATTATTAGTTATAAGCTGTATCGTTGGTAAAATTAAGATACTCATTGTAAACATTATTAAAATGAATAAAGCTATAAAAGGATATTGCAAATTGCCACTCACACTACAGGAATGTCAAAGCCTGCATCTTGATACGGCAGAACAGTATGTAGACTATATTTATAAGCAGCTTTGTTTTGAGCGGTATTTCACAGAAAGCGAATATATTTATAATGGATGGAAAATGTGCCAGTTAGAATTGACCAAAGACGACTTTAAAAAAATCAGTGAAGTTTTGCTGATATTAAGCAGAAAAGAAAATCCTAAATGCAAAAAAATCCTTCAGAAAATTAAAGAGAATTACAATTTTTACGAAAACGAGTATTACACGATAGATGACGCTCATTGGTGGCCAGATGCAGAAACGTGGAATAAGATAGCAGCTTCAATTGCAAAACAAGAAAAGATGGAAAAGAAAAAAGAGCCATAATGGCTCTTTTTCTTGTAGGAACGCCCACCGTGGGCTTTAAAAAGTGTTCCTCTGATTGGTAATCTTACTGTACCATAACATTTTGCAAAATGCAATACTTAATTTACAAAGGAGCTAACACAGCTTGCTACCCAGTTTTTTATTTTATCCGAAATCAAACATATTATAAACAAATATTGAATATAAGGAGGACTAAAAATGGTAAAAGGGTATAAAGTATTTAATCCGGATTGGACATGTAACGGAAAGCAATATACATGTCCAGGTAAATTTGAAGAAAAAGGAGAACTTGAAGTTTGTGGTCACGGTATGCACTTTTGTCAGACTGCTGCTGACTGCTTTAATTATTGCCGTTTCGATAGTAAAAACAAGGTTGCAGAAGTCATTGCCTATGGTGAGGTAAAAACAGACGGCGATAAGTCATGTACCGACAAACTGGAAATCGTGCGTGAAATCCCGTGGGATGAGGTATTGCAAATCGTCAATATTGGAAAGAATTGCACGGGTTGCCGCAACACTGGGGACTGCAACACTGGGAACAGGAACACCGGGGACTGCAACACCGGGAACTGGAACACCGGGAACTGGAACACCGGGGACTGGAACACCGGGGACTGGAACAAATCCTCTTATAATACTGGTTGTTTTAACACGGAAGAACAGAAAATTATGTTGTTCAATAAGCCGTCAGATATGACATATCGTGAATGGCTGGAATCTGATGCAAAACTGTTATTGGATCAGATACCAAAGGATGTTGTTAAATGGGTATATGAAGAAGATATGACTGATGAAGAAAAGGCAGCACATCCAACCTATGAAACAACAGGCGGTTATCTCAAAGTGCTTGATGAATCTGAATGTGGTCAGTTGTGGTGGAATAGCTTATCAGATGAAGATAAAACCATTATCAAAACAATTCCAAACTTCGATGTGGATATTTTTGAAGAGTGTACAGGAATTAAGGCTAATTAAGAAGGAAGTAATATATAAAAAGAGCTAGTGGTAGCTCTTTTTATTTTTCCAGAAATCAGACATATTATTAACAAATATTGAAAAATAAGGAGGAACAAGAATATGAAAGAAGAACAGAAGAACGAAATATTAGCAATGAGTGCAAATGACATTGCAGAAGCTTGGAAGGACATCGTGCAGATTTACAATGAAACCAGAGCGCAGGGCCCTAAAGTTGCGATAAGCAATATTGTCGCCAAATATGGAATAGGCAGAACTAAAGAAACATTTGCTACTGTGGCAGCAATTAAAAAACATGATGGTCGAATCTACGGAATTAACAGGGAGTATATGAATAATATTCCGGTTAATCCACAAATTGTAGAGTGGAGAAGCGGAAATCCAGTTATCTATGCTGGATTAGAGGATATTCACACTGCGCATATTGACCAGTTAATAACAGAATTGAGAAAATTAGACAAATAGAAGGGATAACTAATTATGACAGAAAAGACATTAGATACTATATTATCTGTGTTGATTGACGACAAGATTGAGGCGGAAAAGCACAACAAAAACGAAATTAACGATGCACACTTAAAAAGTGTGGATGCGGCTTTGACCGAATTAATAACTTTAAAAAAGGAAATGTTGAATTGCAAGCCGCAGGACAATTCCATGGATGGGGTCAATATCTGGGAAGTAACCGGAATTGACGATTTGGAAGGCACTTGTTTTGCACAGTGTACCACTGAAGAAAAAGCAAAGAAAGCAATGCAAATTCTGGAACAGAACGAATTTGAGGATATGCTCACTCTTAGACAGAGCAATCTTGGGCTTAATCAGCTGAATGTTAATGGAAAACTTATACTGCTATAAAAACATGCTGCCAATTTTGTAAAAGCGTAACAAGAGCATATATATATTTTAATAGGAGGAATTGATATGAAAATCGAAACAAAAGAATATGATGATGGCTGCGCAAGAGGGGTTAAAATTCTTGTCAATGATGAAATTGTAGCAGCAGTAGACATCACGAGACCGGATGACGAAATAAGAATTATTTCTTATAAGGAAGGATCTGATGAACCGACAAATATTGTAAGTTATAACAGATAATATTGATACTTATGTCATTTTATAAAAAGAGTCAGAGATGGCTCTTTTTTATTTTACCTTAAATCAGACATATTACATATATACATTGAAAACAAGGAGGAATCAATATGAAAGAGTATGTGAGTGTAAAAGAACTT
>ENA-OPTA01000382-OPTA01000382.1-human-gut-metagenome-genome-assembly--contig:-NODE-382-length-31091-cov-6.670028_pt1 | contig 31091 bp, 23 predicted proteins | sample MGYA00241813_ERZ501917 | MGnify/ENA primary metagenome ERZ501917 (study PRJEB25962, sample SAMEA2042408) | human gut metagenome | biome: human gut; feature: human-associated habitat; material: faeces...
CGGAGCCCCCTCGCAGAGGGGGCCAAGGGGTGAGCACACCTTTTTCGACAGTCTGTCATCCCTCCCCGCGATGCAGCGATAGCGGGTGGTTTGTAGGGAGCGGTCTTGACCGCTCCGTGCCCGCCGGTGGCACCGGAAAACACCCCGGGGAGGGGTAAATCGCTCCCCCGCGTAGAACGTAGGGGCCGGGCATGCCCGGCCCGCAGCTTTGCGGCAGGCACACCGTTCAAGGGCAGCCGCGCAAGGCCGCGGGCCGCAATATAAAAAGGCGGGTGCTCCACCTGCGTGAAGCATCCGCCTGACCCCAAAATTATTTTCTCTTTCTCTCCGTAACCACGGCCCCGACCATGCTCACCGCTGCGGCGGCCAGCGCGGGGTAGAGCACCAGACAAAACGCCTGATACCACGTCGGCACAAAATACTGCCATACGGCGGGCAGGGTGTCGGCGGCGTTCAGCGTGATGTCGCTCATTGTCAGCGTCACGGCCTTGTTTTCCTCGGGGCTGCAGGGGTCAAGCCGCAGCGCGGCCAGACTCGTGCGCGGCAGCGTGTAGACGTACTGCCCGCTTCCCAGACTCTGTGGGAACACCCGGCGGTCCGCGGAGTAATCCTCGCCGACCTTTGTCGTGTAGTACAGGCACATTTCCCGCGCCTCACCGTCAAATTCGGCGGTGTAAGAAATCGTGCGCACCACGCGGCTGCCCACGTCCTCCAAAATCATCTGCGGGTCGCCGTCCTGTGTCGTCAGCGTGCCGTCCGCGCCCTGCACAAGGCCCACCAGCTGCCAGTCGGTCACGGCCATCGTCTCCTCGGCCAGACGGCCCTGCGCCCGGGCGGCGGCGTCACTGCCAAAGTGTACCGCGCCCAGCACCAGCCAGACGGCCAGCGCCAGCAGATACGCCGTCAGCGGCAGCGCGCCGCGGCGGGAGAACCAGTTTTTCAAAGCCTTCACTGCGCGCTCACCTCCATCGGCATCGGGGCAAAGCCCGCATCGGTCACGCGGTACAAAAGCGTCTCGCCGCTCTGCGCCGCCGCCAGCTTGTCGGTAAACAAATCGGCGTAGCTCTGCACAAAAATATCGTCCAGCGTCTGGATGTACAGCACCGTGCAGCCGTTGCCGCGCACGATGCCGTCCAGCTCCTGCGCCGTAAAGGCGTGGTAGTAGGTGTTTTTCACACCCTCGGCGGGCTGCAATTCGGGCAGACCCAGCTCGCCGCCGCCGCCGATCATCTTCGTCTCGCCGGTGTCGGGGTCCGTGGTCACCGTGCCGGAGTAGTCCACCAGAATCGGGTAAAAGTCAAACACGGCGCTGAACCAGCCCTCGCCGTTGTCGCCCTGCCCGACGTAGAACACGCGGTCATCGGGGTCTAAGTAGCTGCACACCAGCTCGGCCTCGGTACGCTCGGCGCGGCGGTCAGTGAACTCGCTGTCCGCAAAGCCCAGCACGCTCAGCTGCGGCAGAATCAGCTGGCTCTGGCGGAACAGCATCCCGCAGGCCAGCACCAGCACAAACAGCTCAAAGGCAGCTTGCGGCTGTCGGCGGGTCGCAGCAAAAACCGCTGTCGGGCCGTCGGCCTCACACTTGACCGTGATCTGCGGCAGCAGCGCTACCGACAGACACCCCAGCGCCAGAATGAACCAGCCGATGTAATAGCTGTAAATGTAGCGGTTGTAGTCGGTCAGCTGCTCGGCCTGAAAGGTCTTGAAGATAAAGCCGTAGCTCAGCGCCAGCATGAGGTTGTAGCCCAAAAAGCAGACGCCGGACAGCACGCCGATGACCGCAATGCGCGCCTTGAGCCGCCGCGATGCTGCCGCCAGGATCGCCACGGCAAACACGATGGCGATCAGCGCGACCACATTGCGGCCCTGCCCGATCATGCTCAGCTTGCCGTCACTCGTCCAGAACTGGTGGCCCATGTCGGCCATGGCAGTGCGGAACTGTGCCTCACGCTCGGCGTAAAAGCCCTCCACCGGCTGCCCCAGCAGAATTTTTATGCCGTTGACCACGACGGCGGACAGCGGGGCGCTCGTCTCGCCGACGCCGGAATCACTGGCGCTGCGGCTGACGAGCCAGCCGACATAGCGCACATTCCACAGATAGTATATTGCCATCGGCGCGGCAAAGCAGGCAAGGCTGAACCCGGTGCGGGGGAGCAGACCGGCCTTGAAATCGCCGTCGTCGGCAAACAGCCACTCGTCCACAGCCACCAGCCCCGCCGCCACCAGCGCCAATACAAACGTATTGGCCTTGATGTTGGCAGACAGCGCCAGAATCGGCAGCACGGCCCACTTGGGGGCTGAATTTTGGCGCAGCGCCAGCCACGCGGCCACCGCGCCGCCGAACACAAGCCCCGCAGGCACGTCGCCGTAGCTGGTCATGTAGGTGGTCGTCAGGTAGATCGTGTGGTTGTAGTTCGTGAAGAAGAACGGCACGCACCACAGCACGGCGGCCATCGGCACGGCCACGCGCCATTTTTCCCGCGGGACAGCCCCCACAACGGCGGCAAATACGGAAAAATACAAAATGTCATAACCGACGTAAATTTTCCAATCTGCATAATCGCCGAAAAACTGGAAGAAATACGCCAGCAGCGGCAGGCCGGGGTTCTGGGTCGCGGCCCAGGGCGTGCCCAGCTTGGCGGTGGCGTACAGGCTGTCGTTGACCTTCGTGATCTTGACCGCCGTTGCCCACAGGCTCAGCTCGTCAAAGTCCGTCGCCATAGGCTGCCGCACAAAAAAGTAGACCGTGAACGCCAGCGCCATGCCCCAGAACAGCACGCTGCCCGGGGTGAAAAGGCGCTGCGCCGCGCCGGTGCTGCCCCTGCAGGATGCTGCGACCCAGACGCCGCCCGCCAGACAGAGAAGATACAGCAGCCACGCGGCGGGGTAGAGAACGCCCGCCATTGCGGCCAGTGTCAGCACCGCGACGATGGCGGACAGTGCCGTCAGTGGTGCGACGGATGCCGGGACGCGGCATTTCAGCGTCAGCACCGCGCAGCCGCAGAACAGCGCCGCCACCGCCGCCAGTACGCAGAGTAGTTCCATAGGGTCAGCTCCTTGCTGTGATAAATTGCGTGTAGGGGCGTCGGGGACGCCGCCCCCTACAAATGCGCAGAGACGTAGGGGCAGGGCATGCCCTGCCCTCGACCTTCCTGTAAACGCGATTCGGCTTTTTATGTTGCGGGCCGGGCATGCCCGGCCCCTACTGCATTTAAAATTTCTTCGGTTCCTTCCTTATAAAGAAGGAACAAACCGCGCTCGCCATCGCCGCCGCCACTGCCGGCACAAACGCCAGCACCAGCCACCAGCCAGCCGTCGGGACAAAGCGGGTGTACCATGGGCGCAGAGGGTTCAGATCAATGCCGGTAAACAGCGTCGGCACGCCGCCCACGCTGTCCGGGTCAATGCGCAGCCCCGTGACCCACTGCCCGCCCAAATCAAACGTGTAGACGCCGGGGGCCGTGACCTTGGCGTAGACCTTCTGTGCCTCGGTGTAGTCGGTCTGGCCGGGCTTCAAATAGTACAGCGCCACGCCGCCCGGGGGCAGTCGGTGTGCCGCGTCCAGCACGACGGTCTCGATATACCCCTGGCCCTGCCAGTAAATATGCGGGTCGCTGTCGGTGGAAAGATACCACGCCGGGTCGTTGTCCGGCGGCGTCCACCATTCGTTGGATGAATAGGGCGCAAAGCTCTCGGTCACCAGCTCGGCGGCATCCACGTGCGTCTGGGGCATTTTGCCCTGCAGCTTGTAGTTCAGCATGACGCCGCAGCCGACGAGGCACCGCACCACCCAGAGCACCGCCGTCAGCAGATACGCCAGCAAAAGCAGCTGCCGCGCCTTCAAAAGCGGTTTACGCATTTACTCCACCCCGCTTTCTGCCACAGCTGCCAGCTTGAACGGCACTGCCGCGTCCGCGCCCTCAAAATGATAGAGCGTTGCGGGCATGTCGTTGGTCAGCCCGCCCTCAAACAGGGGGCTGAACTCCCGCTGCAGATAGTCGTCCGCGCGGTCGATCAGAATATAATCGCAGTCCTTCTCGGCCATGTAGGCGACCAGCGTGTCCGGCACGCAGACGGCCTTGTAGTCGTAGAGCGTCCAGTTTTCGCTCTCGACCAGATTCATAAAATCGCTGTTCCAGCGGTCCTGCGTCTCGCCCAGGCGGCCATAGAAGCCGCCAAAGCCGTTCACGACCTGCGCGGTCAGCTCGTACCGATAATAATACCATCGCGTGGCGTCGTCGCCCTGGCTGATGACCAGCACGCGGTCCGGCCAGCCCAGCACGGTGTTCATCGTATCGGCGCGGTTCTGCACGTCGGCGCGCAGCGTGTACAGGCTGTCGGCACCGGACCAGAAGCCCGCCGCGGGCACACCGCGCCAGCAGAATACGGCAAAAATCACCGCCGCCGCGCCGCCCGTCGCCAGCTGCGCCAGCCGCTCCCGCGCACCGCGCGCCAGCAGGCAGAGCATCGCCAGCATCCACGCCTGATAGTAGGGGGCCAGATAGCGGTCATAGTCCTTGAGCGCCAGTCCCTCCAGGTCGGAGAAGTTGTAGTTGTACAGAATCAGATGGAACAGATACAGCGCCGCAAAGCAGAACGCAAACCCCAGATGCGCGGCCAGCACACGGCGGTGCGGTGCGCCCCTGTCGGCGGCCAGCCATGCCGCGGCGGCGACCATCGTAATGGCAGCCACAGCCATGATGCCGCCGCCCAAAAGGCAGATGCGCCGCGTAAAGAACGCGCTGCCCATGGCGGCCATGATCTGCGCGAACTTTTCGGTGCGGCCCATGCCCAGCAGCTGCTTTACGCCGCCGACCAATACCGCGCCGTAGCTCAGGCCCTCACTGCCGACGCTCGCGGCGGTGTCCGCCGTGGGGGTGACAGCCGCCGTGTAGCGGCCCCAGCTTGAAAACACTGCCAGCACGATAACAGCCAGTGCGCCCGCCCGGAGCAGAGCCTTGGGGAACGCCTTTCTGCAGGGCTCGTCTGCGGCCAGCCACAGATCCAGCCCGATCAGGAATGCCGCGATCAGCCCGTAGGCAAAGCAGATGTCCTTGGTCAGCGTCAGCACGGCCAGCGGCAGCGCAACAAGCCAGTAGGCAATTTTGCGGCGTCCCACCGCGAAATACAGGCAGAGCGTGCCGCCGAACAGCATCGCCAGCGGCAGGTCGGCCATGGCGTTGACGTACTGCACTGCGTAGCTGCCCGTAGGCGTGGCCGAGAAGAAAAACGGCAGCAGGAACCCTGCCGCAAACACGAGCACGCCGCCCGCCCAGCGCTCCCGCGGCAGGGCGGACGCAGCGGCCAGACAGGCCAGCGCCAGCGTGTCAATGGCGGCCAGACAGGCCCACTCGGCCCAAGGGCCGAAGGGCTGGAACAAAAATGTGATCAGACTCGTTGCCGGGTAGGTGAAGGACGCCTTCAGGTTGACCGGGTCGGCCACATAGAATGCGCCGCGCTCCACGACCATCTTGGGGGCCAGGCCCCACGCCGTGAACTCATCCCACTGGGTAAACATCGGCTGCTGTACACAGAACAGCAGCCAGATAAACGCAGCACCGCCTAAAAACAGCGTGAAACCGGAGACGGAGGCCGCTCTTTTCCAGGCAGTGGCCACCCCGGCGGGGCGGTATTGCACAAGCCCGACGACCCACACGGCGGCCAGCGCCAGCAGTACAGCCACAGCGCCAACGCGCAGGAAACCCGCAACCCCGCAGAGATACAGCACGACCACCGCGCCGCTCAAAATAGGCAGCGGCAGCAAGGCGGGAGAGAGATTGGATTTTTCGCCCAGTATCGCACAAGCGCCGGACAGCAAAAGCAAAAGCGCAAGGGCGTAGAGTAGATGCAGCATGGGCGTGAGCCTCCTTTCATGTTGTGGTAAGCCTTCCCCCGTGGGGGGAAGGTGGCCCGTAGGGCCGGATGAGGGGCGGCCTTGCCATAATTGCCCGTGAACGGCGTGCCGGAGCACACCCGCCCCTCATCAGTCACCTTCGGTGACAGCTTCTCCCCCGAGGGGAGAAGCCTTTTCTTTACTTATAAATCGTATACACCGGTCCCACAAAGTAATGCTGGAACAAAAGCACGGCCCCGGCAAAAGCATACCAGCCGCACAGCGTTACCGCCAGCGCTTCGCCCTTGGCCGCGGTCAGCCGCGGGGCCAGCACCCGCCGCAGCACAGCCGCCGCGGCCAGCACCAGCAGCAGCCAGACCGGCAGGAAATACCGCGTCTGCAAGCCGACGATGCGCACCATGCCCACCGGCGTGTAGGTGATGTACATGGCGGTCATCGCGCCCACGGCGTAGACCAGGCCGAATGCGCCCAGCCAGCCCATGCGGCGTCGGCCCAGCGTGTCGGTCTGCGCGGTGCAGAGCATCGCCGCCGCCAGCAGCACCGGCGGTGCGGTGATGCTGATAAACGCAATCGGCATATCCTTCCAGCCGAACAGCCCCAGCTGGCCGAGGAACCCGTCGTTCTCATACAGTGTGCCCAGCAAAACCGCGATGTAACGCAGCGGATTTTTCAAAACAAACAGCAGCTGCGCACCGCCGTTCACGGTGGTGCCGCCCTGGCGGGCAATCGCGCCGTAGTTGTGGCGCAAAATCGTGCCGTACTGCTCCACACCGAGGGTCAGCGCCAGTGCGCCCGCAGCGGTCAGTACGGCGTACACGGTGCGGTTGAAACGCGCCTTCCACTCGGATTTCCGTAAAATCAGCGGCAGCACGACCCACAGCAGATTGATATACGGCTTGGTGCCGTTGGCGAACACGCAGGCCAGCGCATAAAAAAGCGCCGTCTTATCGTTCCACTCGTCCCGCGTCAGCAGGGCCAGCATGAGGTAATAGCAGCCCAAAAGCGTCGCGTCGTAGCTCAGCGACGCACCCATGTAGAGCGACATCGGCATAATCATAATGCACAAAAACGCAGGTCTGCATTTGTGCGCACTGCGCAGCGCTGCATAGCACAGCGCCGTGTAGGCCAGCAGGTTCACGAGCCGCCCGCCGTACAGGCAGCCCAGTGCGCCAAGCCCAAACAGCCGCGCCAGTGCCATGCCCAGCGCGCCGGGCAAAAACGGCAAAATCAGAAAGCTGACCGGCTCGGTCACGCGCTGTGGCACAGAGTCCCTATACAACCAGGTAAGATACTGTTCAAAACTGTCCCGGATGCTCTCCACCCGGCCATCCTTGCCGTACTGCTTCAGCGCGTACCCGGCGGAGTTGAACGGCTGCTCGGCGTGGGTGTCGGGGTCGGTGCCCAGCCCTGCCGAGGTGTGCGCGTTGACCCACGCGCCGGGGAACGCCGCAACAAGCTCGTCCACGTCCTCGGGGTAGCCGCGCTGGGCATCAAAATCGAACCGGCCCATGGATATAGCGTAGGTGCGAAGATAATGGTCGGTCTCGTCGGGGGTCTGCATCGGCGGGTTGGCAAAGGCAAACAGCACGCCGCACAGCAGAATGCACGCCGCGCCCTTTTTGGCAAAGTCCCTGACCCGCCGCAGCGCCAGCGCCGCTGCACCGGCCAGCACGGCCAGCCCCACGCAAAGGCCGGTCACGCCCGCCGCAGATACGCCGCGGGCGTCCAGCCCATAGAACACGCGCCAGTAGTAGCTGACGACGACGCCCAGCGAGGCACAGACCGCCAACACGAAAGCCCACCGGGCGGCGGGCTGCTGCACGGTGGGTAGGGACAACTTCTTTTTGGAAACGTTTGACATAAAATCAGATTCCTGTAGGGGCGAGGCATGCCTCGCCCGGCTGTTCGCCGCGCCGCAAGATATCCGGCTTGGCAAGGTCGGGGGCCGGGCGTACCCGGCCCCTACAGTGCATGAAAAATCTGCGATGTTACAGAATATACTGCCCGACCTTGTACTGATCCAGGTTGCCGCGCAGGAACTCGATGGTCGCAGCCAGGCCCTGCTCAAAGGTGTACTGGGGCGCCCAGCCGGTCAGCTCACGCAGCTTGGTGGAATCGCCCAGCAGGCGGTTGACCTCGCTCTTTTCGGGGCGCAGACGCTCGGCCTCGCAGACGATCTTGGCGTTCGGGTTGATCTGGGCGATCAGCTCGTTGGCCAGATCACCGATGGAATGCTCAACGCCCGTCGCAATGTTCAGCTCCTGGCCAATCGCGGCGTCGCAGTCGGCAATCGTCATAAAGCCGTTGGCCGTGTCCTTGACATAGTTGAAGTCGCGGGTCGGGGTCAGGCTGCCGAGCTTGATCTCGGTCTGACCGGCCAGCAGCTGGGTGATGATGGTCGGGATAATGGCGCGTCCGCTCTGACGCGGGCCGTAGGTGTTGAACGGGCGCACGATGGTGACGGGCAGGTCAAAGCTGCGGTAGAAGCTCTCGGCCAGGCGGTCCGCGCCGATCTTGGTGGCAGAGTAGGGGCTCTGGCCCTGGAACGGGTGCTTCTCGTCGATGGGCACGTACTGCGCCGTGCCGTAGACCTCGCTGGTGGAGGTGACGAGCACGCGCTGGGTGTCCAACTCACGCGCGGCGTTCAGCACATTCAGCGTGCCCTTGATGTTGGTGTCCACGTAGCTGTCCGGGCTGTGGTAGGAGAAGGGGATCGCGATGAGCGCGGCCAGATGGAACACGCGCTCCTGCCCGCGCATGGCGGTGCGCACGCCGTTGGGGTCGCGCACGTCGCCCATGAAGATGTCGATTTCGCTGCGGATCTCCGGCGGCAGGGTGTCGATCCAGCCCAGCGAGCCAAAGGAATTGTACAGACAGAACGCGCGGACCTTTTCGCCGCGCTTGACGAGTTCTTCGGTCAGGTGGCTGCCAATAAAGCCGTCTGCGCCGGTGACCATAACGGTGTGTGCCATTGCTTGCTCCTTTTTAAAAAGGGGACAATGCCCCATATTTCAACTTTATTACAAAACAGTATAACCGATTTCGGGGAAGATTTCAACTGTAAGTTATGAATAGTGAATGGGCGGCTGCACGAACGCGGCCCTCATCCGGCCTCGGCCGAAAGGCTTCTCCCTCGGGAGAAGCTGTCAGCGGCCCCGTCCGCTGACTGATGAGGGCAAACCTCGCCTTACAGCCCGTTTACAGTTTTTGCAAAAAATCCCTATTTTCCTATTGACATACGGTTAATTCCGTGTTATCATACAGTCAACCTACAAATCACATAGGTTTATTACAAAAAAGCAAGGAGGTGCAAAGTATATGGCTCACGTTTTCGGTGATCTGTTGCGTCAGAATTTCCGCTGTGGCCGAATGCCGAACTCCCGGGCAAATGCAGTCCGGGCGCGGGGCAATGCTTTGCACTGCCTGTAAAACCGGCGCCGCACTGCATATTCTGCCCGGGAGTTGTACCAAAACGACCCCCGGCTTTTCTTTTACAAAAAAACAGAAATAAAACAGAAATGAGGATTATATCATGAGCGAGCGTAAACTGCATTTTGAGACCCTTCAGCTGCACGTCGGCCAGGAGCAGGCCGATCCCGTCACCGATTCCCGTGCGGTGCCCATCTACCAGACCACTTCCTATGTGTTCCCCAATTCCCAGAATGCCGCTGACCGCTTTGCCCTGAGGGCCGAGGGCAACATCTACGGCCGCCTGACCAACTCCACCGAGGATGTTTTTGAAAAGCGCATCGCGGCTCTGGAGGGCGGCGTTGCCGCGCTGGCCGTTGCCTCCGGCGCCGCTGCCATCGACTACACCCTTCAGGCACTGGCCCAGAACGGCGGGCACATTGTGGCGCAAAAAACCATCTACGGCGGCACCTCCAACCTGCTGGCCCACACGCTGCCCGCGTTCGGTGTGCAGACGACCTTTGTCAACGCCCATGATCTGGCCGAGGTCGAGGCTGCCATTCAGGACAACACCCGCGCTGTCTATATTGAAACGCTTGGCAACCCCAACGCCGACATCCCCGACATTGACGCCATTGCCGCTATCGCCCACAAACACAGCATTCCGCTTGTCATCGACAACACCTTCGGCACTCCCTACCTGATCCGCCCCATCGAGCATGGTGCCGACATCGTTGTCCATTCTGCCACCAAGTTCATTGGCGGCCACGGCACCTCTCTGGGCGGCATCATCGTTGACTCCGGCAAGTTCGACTGGAAGGCCAGCGGCAAATTCCCCGCCTTCTCGGAGCCGAACCCCAGTTACCACGGCGTCTGCTTTGCCGAGGCTGCCGGCCCTGCCGCCTTTGTGACCTATGTGCGCGCCGTGATCCTGCGCGATCTGGGCGGCTGCATCAGCCCGTTCAACGCATGGGTGCTGCTGCAGGGCACCGAGACGCTCTCCCTGCGTCTGGACCGCCACAATGAAAACACCAAAAAGGTCGTCGAGTTCCTGACCCACCACCCCAAGGTGGAGAAGGTCAACCACCCCAGCCTGCCCGACCACCCCGACCACGCCCTGTATGAGAAGTACTTCCCCAACGGCGGCGCATCGATCTTCACCTTCAACATTAAGGGCGGCCAGAAGGAGGCCTTCGAGTTCATCGATCATCTGCAGATCTTCTCTCTGCTGGCCAATGTCGCCGATGTCAAGAGCCTTGTAATCCACCCGGCCACCACGACCCACGGCCAACTCTCCGATGCGGAGCTTGCCGATGTGGGCATCGGCCGCAACACGATCCGCCTGTCCATCGGCACCGAGCACGTCGACGACATCATCGCCGATCTGGCACAGGCTCTTGACGCTGTCGAGTAATCTGTAAAGACTTTTAGAGGGAACAGGGATTCTATAGAACACCGCCGCCCGTGGGTTGCAAGCCCCATGGGCGGCGGGTTTTGTTTGCGTAGAGAGCCTTCCCCCTAGGGGGAAGGTGTCTGCGGCTCTGCCCGCAGACGGATGAGGGGCGACCTGCCGCAATTGCCCGGTTACGGATAGTTCCCCCCACATACCCGCCCCTCATCCGGCCCTGCGGGGCCACCTTCCCCCAAGGGGGAAGGCTTGGGGCTTGCACTGCGTCCATGTTTGTTGTATCATTTATATACAAATTCTCCCACAAAGGAGCTATCCCCATGCCCCACATCATCGAAATCACAGATTTATCCGCCCCCGAGCTGGCTCCTTACACCAGGCTCACCGAGGCCCAGCTGCGCAATAAGCTGGAGCCCGAAAAGGGTATCTTCATCGCCGAAAGCCCCAAGGTCATCGGCACGGCGCTGGACGCCGGGTGCGAACCGCTCTCCTTTTTGATGGAGCGCCGCCAGATCGACGGCCCCGCCGCGGGCGTGCTGGCCCGCTGCCCCGACGCCGCCGTCTACACCGCGGACCGCAGCGTGCTGCAGGCCCTGACCGGCTACGCGCTGACCCGGGGTGTGCTCTGCGCCATGCGCCGTCCGCAGCCGCGCAGCGTCGAGGCGCTGTGCAGAGACGCCCGCCGCGTCGCGGTGCTGGAGGGTATCGTGGATTCCACCAACATCGGGGCCATCTTCCGCGGGGCCGCCGCACTGGGCATGGACGCGGTGCTGCTCTCGCCGTCCTGCTGCGACCCGCTCTGCCGCCGTGCCGTCCGCGTCAGCATGGGCACGGTGTTCCAGGTGCCGTGGGCAACGCTGGGTGACAGCCCTGCCGACTGGCCCGAGGCCGGGATGGCCCGCCTGCACGCGCTTGGCTTTAAAACTGCCGCCATGGCGCTGGACAGCCGCGCCGTCAGCATCGATGACCCCACGCTGCGCGCCGAGCCGCGCCTTGCCATCGTGCTGGGCACAGAGGGCGACGGCCTGGCCCGCACCACGATTGCCCACTGTGACTACACCGTCATGATCCCCATGCAGCACGGCGTAGACTCACTGAATGTGGCCGCGGCAGGGGCCGTGGCGTTCTGGGAGCTGCGGGCAAGATAATATAGCGTGCCTTCCCCCGTGGGGGAAGGTGTCTGCGGCCCCGCCCGCAGACGGATGAGGGAAAACCTTGCCTTGATTGCCCGCGAACGGGTTGCTATGGGAAGGCAGCCCCTCATCCGACCTCGCTCCGCTCGGCCACCTTCCCCCACTGGGGAAGGCTTTTGTGCGCTCCGTCAATCTGCCACAAAAATATTACAAAACTTTTACGCCCTGCTGACCGAAACGTCGGCGGGGCTTGTTGTTTTTGACGGAGCAAAATGTTACAATAATTATACAAGCACGCAAAAAGCGTGCAATAACAAATGCGGAGGTTTTCTTCCATGGGCTTCCTGAAAAAATTCACCAAGCAGGAGATCAGCTGGATGATGTACGACTGGGCCAACAGCGCCCACTCGGTCATCGTCGTGACCATCCTGCCCATCTTCTTCGACACCGTTGCGGGCTACACCGCCGACAGCGTGTCCAGCATGTCCACCTGGGGCTTTGCCACCAGCCTGGCTATGGCCATCGTCGCCCTCAGCGCGCCGTTCCTGGGTGTGTTCGGCGACATCCGCGGTATGCGCAAAAAGCTGTTCACGGCATTTATGCTCATCGGCGTTGTCTCGGTAGCAGGGCTTTCCTTCACGCCGTTCATGGACTTCACCACCTCGCCGGATGCGGCGGGCAGGGTCGCGGCGATAGTGCTGGTGCTCTACATCACAAGCACCATCGGCTTTGATGCGTCCTGCATCTACTACGACGCTTTCCTGACCGACGTCACGACGGAGGACCGCATGGACTCGGTCTCGACGCTGGGCTACGGCCTCGGCTACATCGGCGGCTCGACGATCCCCTTGCTGATTTTCCTCATCATGAACGCTGTCGGCGTGCCGATGCTGACCTGCCTCGGGTTCATCTTTGGCCTGACCGCCGTGTGGTGGCTCGTGTTCAGTGTCCCGCTGGTCAAAAACTGTGAGCAGACCTCCGGCAAGCCCTATAAGAAGGGCGACGTGGGGGCCAGCATTAAAAACGTGTTCACGACCATGAAGGAGATCGGCGCGGATAAGCCGATGCTGATCTACATTATATCGTACTTTTTCTACATCGACGGTGTGCATACCATTATCAGCATGTCTACAAGCTACGGCACCAACCTGGGGCTGGACTCCGCCGGTATGCTGCTGGCGCTGCTGCTGGTGCAGGTGCTGGGCCTGCCGTTCTGCCTGCTCTACATGAAGCTGGCCGAGAAGTTCGGCGCGCGCACGATGGTCGGCGTCGGCATCTGCGTTTACATGTTTATCTGCGTATTTGCGTTCTTTATGAACAGCCTATGGCAGTTCTGGATGCTGGCCGTGCTCTGCGCCACCAGCCAGGGCGGCATTCAGGCGCTGTCCCGCTCGATGTTCGGCAAGCTCATTCCCGACAAGTCCCGCAGCGGCGAGTTCTTCGGCTTCTTTGACATCTTCGGCAAGTTCTCGTCCATCATGGGCCCGGCGCTCGTCGGCTTTGTCAGTGCCTTTACCGCCAACAAAATGCTGGCCGACCAGGGTCTGACCGCCGCCACAGCCACCGCCGAGCAGGTCGATGCCATCAATGCCGCCGCCGGACCGTTCGGCATTTTGTCCGTCATCCTCATCATCATTGTCGGTGCCGTGCTGTACTTTGGCGTGCTGCCGAAAGTTATGACGAATGACGAGAGGAAGATTTGAAGCAGAATGCCTTCCCCCTTGGGGGAAGGTGGCCGAGGCCCTGCCCGAGGTCGGATGAGGGGCGAGTTGCCGGATATTGCCCGTAAGCGGGAAATACCGTAAGCTCTGCCCTCATCAGTCCGCTGCGCGGACAGCTTCCCCCTCGGGGGAAGCCTTTTTGAAAATTTGACTTTTTCCCTTCCACGCAGTACAATTATACCTACGCTGATACGAAAGGGGACCCTACATGCCGGAAGGCTATACCCATGTGCGCACCGCAAGAAAAGCTGCGGAAACCATCCACTACAAAATTCAGTGCCCGGCGGCGTTTGCGGCGGGTGCCAACGGCCCGGACAGCTTTTTCTGCTTTGAAATCTGGAAAAAGCGCGCCAAGCGCCGCTATGACCTGCCCGGCCTCGGCAACCTTATGCACGAGGAAAAGACCGGCGCGTTCCTGCGCAGTCTTTGCGCCAACGTCAAGACCCGCCCGCAGGTCGAGTACACGCTCGGCTTTTTGAGCCACTACGCCGCGGATACCGTCGTGCATCCGTTCATCTGTGCCATGTGCGCGCCCGGCCAGCCCTACGCGGGCAAGGGCGGGCACGGCTATCTGGAGATCGCGCTCGACTCGACGCTCCACGCCGAGGACACCGGCTCTGCGCTGGTTCCCGTCGATGACGTCAGCCCCCTGCCCACAGGGGAGGAGCTGGCCGACATCACGGCGCTGCTGCACACCTGTCTGCTGGAAACCTACGGCGAGGACATCCCCGTGGAGTACCTGGCCGATGCGTTCTGGCACACCTACAGGTTGCGCGGGCTGTTCCCCAGTAAGCACGGCTTACGCCGGGTGTTTTTCTGGCTCGTGGAGCCGCTGTTCGGCGGGCGCGGCTTCATCACGGGCCACGTCTCGCCGCGGCAGCTGGACAAGCGCCTGCCCGACGACTGGACCGACCCGTTTACCGGCGAGCATCACGACGGCGGCCTGTTTGCGCTGCTGCCAAAGGCAGTCTTTCGCAGTGAGCAGTTCATGGGGGCGGCGCTGCTGTACTGGATGAACCGGCTGCCCCCCGCAGAATTTGCCGAAAAGCTCGGCAGTATGAGCTATCTGCAGGGCATCGCCACCCCCGAGAGCGACCCTGACACAACAAATCAAACCGAAAAGGAGAACACCGTATGATTCGCATTACCATGCAGAACGGCAAGACCATCGACATTGAGCTGGACCACAGCGCAGCCCCCATCACCTGCGAGAACTTTGAGAAGCTCGTCAAGGACGGCTTTTACAACGGCCTGACCTTCCACCGCATTATTCCCGGCTTCATGATCCAGGGCGGTGACCCGCAGGGCACCGGCATGGGCGGCCCCGGCTGGCACATCAAGGGCGAGTTCCTGCAGAACGGCGTTGCCAACCCCATCAAGCACACCCGCGGCGTCATCAGCATGGCCCGCTCGATGGACCCGAACTCCGCCGGCAGCCAGTTCTTCATCATGCACCAGGATGCCCCGCATCTGGACGGCAGCTACGCCGCCTTTGGCCATGTTGTGAACGGCATTGAGGTCGTCGATGAGATCGCCAACGTTGCCACCGACTGGAACGACAAGCCCCGCACGCCGGTTGTCATGGAAAAGGTCGAAATCGTCTGACAGCAATAAAAAGGAGCTATGCCCACGGGCATAGCTCCTTTTTTATTATAAGGCTTCCCCTGAGGGGAAAGGCGTTTGATTTCAAATCACATAATCATTCCCCGGCTGGCTGGTGTTCACCAGGTCCGCCAGAGTGATGCCGTCGAAATAGTCGTTGATCATCGTATTCAGCTTACGCCACATCGGCAGGGTGCGGCACTCGGCCATGCGGCGGCACTCCACGGGGTTCTGCTCCAGGCAGGCCACCGGTGCCAGGCTGCCCTCGCTCAGGCGCAGGATGCTGCCGACGGTGTACTCCTCGGGCGTTTTGGTCAGGCGGTAGCCGCCGGACTTGCCGCGCAGACCGGTCAGGTAGCGCTCCTTGACAAGGCCCTTCACGATGGCCTCCAGATACTTTTCGGAAATTTCCTGCCGTGCGGCGATCTCCTTCAGGGGGATATAGCCGTCGTGCTGGTGCTCGGCAATATCGATCATAACACGCAGCGCATAACGGCCCTTCGTTGAAATCATCATAGTGGTATGCTCCTTACTGTTCTTATAACCTATTATACAGGTTGGTAAATAGGATGGCAACACCTTTTTGCAAAATAATTTTGGAAAATTCCCTATTACCCTATTGACAAAAGGGGAAATATGTTGTACAATCCTATCAACCTACAAGAAAGGTATGAATTGATATGCGAAAGGGATTTGTGCCATACGCGCGATGTCGCCGTCATGAGCTGTAAAACCGCGACCGATTTACCAATAAACAGAAATGACGATGGAGGAAACTACCATGAGCAAGATTTATACTTCCGCAGACCAGCTGATCGGCCACACCCCGCTGCTGGAGCTCACCCATATTGAAAACGCCGAGAACCTTGAGGCAAAAATTCTCGCTAAACTGGAATATTTCAACCCCGCCGGTTCCGTCAAGGACCGTATCGCCAGGGCCATGATTGACGACGCCGAGGCCACCGGCAAGCTGAAGCCCGGCTCCGTCATCATCGAGCCGACCTCCGGCAACACCGGTATCGGTCTGGCGTCCGTCGCCGCCGCCCGCGGCTACCGCATCATCATCGTCATGCCCGAGACGATGAGCGTCGAGCGCCGCCAGCTGATGAAGGCCTACGGCGCCGAGCTGGTGCTGACCGACGGTGCCAAGGGCATGAAGGGCGCCATTGCCAAGGCCGACGAGCTGGCGAAGGAGATCCCCAACAGCTTTGTGCCCGGCCAGTTTGTAAACCCGGCCAACCCCGATGCCCACAAGCGCACCACCGGCCCCGAGATCTGGGAGGACACCGACGGCAAGGTCGACATCTTCGTGGCCGGTGTCGGTACGGGCGGTACTGTGACCGGTGTCGGCGAGTACCTGAAGAGCCAGAACCCCAACGTCAAGGTCGTGGCCGTTGAGCCGGCTTCCTCCCCCGTGCTGAGCAAGGGCACTGCGGGCGCGCACAAGATTCAGGGCATCGGTGCCGGCTTTGTGCCCGACGTGCTGAACACCAAGGTCTACGACGAGATCATCCCCGTCACCAACGAGGACGCCTTTGCCACCGGCAAGCAGGTCGGCCACAAGGAGGGCGTGCTGGTCGGCATCTCCTCCGGCGCTGCGATCTGGGCCGCCATCCAGCTGGCCAAGCGCCCCGAGAACAAGGGCAAGACCATCGTGGCCCTGCTGCCCGACACCGGTGACCGTTATCTGTCCACTCCGCTGTTCGCGGACTGATTGCAATAACAGGAAACCTTTGCTATAATAAAGGTACTGTTGCATACGAAGTGAAGGCCGTAGGGGCCGGACATGTCCGGCCCGCAGCTTTCCCGGCAATGCCCTGATAAGGCGAGGCCGCGGGCGAGGCATGCCTCGCCCCTACAACTCAAAAGCAAAAATGTGCAGCACGAAAGAACCGTGCTGCATATTTTTTTAACCAAGGAGGCCCCTATGTCAAATACCCCCGGCGCGTTGATCGCCATGAGCGGCGGCGTGGACAGCACCGTCGCCGCCTACCTGATGAAGCAGGCGGGCTGCCGCTGCATGGGCGCGACCATGCGCCTGTACCAGAATGAGGATCTGGGCCAGAGCGGGTTCCACACCTGCTGCTCGGCGAAGGACGTCGAGGACGCCGCCGAGGTTGCGTTCCAGCTCGACATCCCGTTTGAGGTCGTGAACTACACCGAGGAATTCCGCGAAAAGGTTATTGCCAAGTTCATCGAGACCTATGAGGCGGGCGGCACGCCGAACCCCTGCATCGACTGCAACCGCACGATGAAATTTGACAAAATGCTGGACTTTGCCCGGGAGCACGGCCTGGACTATGTGGTCACAGGTCACTACGCCCGCATCGAGCAGGACCCCGCCACGGGCCGCTGGCTGCTGAAAAAAGCACTGTACACCGATAAAGACCAGAGCTACGTGCTCTACGTTCTGACCCAGGACCAGCTGGCGCACACGAAGTTCCCGCTGGGCGGTATGGACAAACCGTCCATCCGCAAGATCGCCGAGGAGCAGGGCTTCTGCAACGCGCGCAAGCACGACAGCCAAGACATCTGCTTTGTGCCCGACGGCGACTACGTCGGCTTTATGGAACGCTACACCGGCAAATATTACCCGGACGGCGACTTTTTGGACGTGAACGGCAACGTTGTGGGCCGCCACCACGGCGCGGTGCGCTACACCTGCGGCCAGCGCAAGGGGCTGGGGCTGGCGTTGGGCGCGCCGGTCTACGTCTGCGGCAAGGATATGGAGAAGAACACCGTCACCGTCGGCCCCGAGAGCGAGCTGTTCAAGACGACGCTGATCGCCGGGGACTTCAACTGGATTTCGATTCCCGAGCTGACCGCCCCTATGCGCGTCAAGGCCAAGGCCCGCTACCGCCAGGCCGAGCAGCCCGCGACGGCCTACCCGCTGGAAAACGGCCTTGTGAAGGTCGTTTTTGACGAGCCCCAGCGCGCCATCACCCGCGGTCAGGCCGTGGTGCTGTATGACGGCGACGTGGTCGTCGGCGGGGGAACGATACTATAAATAATAGATAAAAAATAATAAATAATAAATACGGCACAGCTGCAATTTTGCAGCTGCGCCGTTGTTTTTTATAAAGGATGTAGGGGCGAGCATTGCTCGCCCGCGGTACATAGCGGCAACCGCCATACACGCGGGTCGATGGCGGGCATCGACCCCTACATCGTAGGGGCGGATTCCATATCCGCCCGGAAACCCTGTGGCTGCGGCAACATCCGCGGGTGAGCAGTGCCCGCCCCTACAAAACGCGGCTTACCGTTACTTACAGCTTCTCCAGCGCCGCCTTCACGCGCTTAACGGTCTCCTCTTTCCCCATCATCGCGGCCAGGTCGGTGCCGCCGCCCGGGGTGCGGGACTTGCCGGAGAGGGCGATGCCCAGCGGGAACAGCAGCCAGCCGTTCTTCTTCTCCATGCTCTCGGCCAGCGTCTTGCACGCCTCAAAGATCGCGTCGCGGGTCCAATCGGTCTGCGCCTCCAGCACGGGCAGCAGGGCGGTCAGGGCCTCCTTCGCGGACTCGGGGGTCGTTTTCTGCTTCTTGTTGCGGTACATCTCAGCGTCAATGGGCAGCACGGCGTCAAAGAAGTCGAGCTGCGGCGGGATGTCCTCCAGAACCTCGCAGCGGGGCTGCAGGTTGGCGCAGAGCAGGTCACGGTCAATGCTGCAGTGTACGGCGCTGTCGATGAACGGGTCGGCCAGGCGGCGGAACTCCTCAGCGGGCAGGGCACGGATGTAGGCAGCGTTGATGGCACGCAGCTTCAGCGGGTCAAAGATAGCCGGAGACTTGGAAATGCGGGCCGGGTCCCAGATCTTGATCATTTCGTCCAGAGAGAAGATCTCCTGCTCGCCCTCGGGTGCCCAGCCCAGCAGCAGCAGATAGTTCAGCACGGCGGCGGGCAGATAGCCCTTCGCCACGAGGTCCTGATAGCTGGCATCGCCGTTGCGCTTCGACAGCTTGTTCTGCGCGTCTTTCATGACGGGCGGGCAGTGGATGTAGACGGGCTTTTCCCAGCCGAACGCATCGTACAGCAGGTTGTACTTCGGCGTCGAGGACAGATACTCGCTGCCGCGGATGACATGGGTAATGCCCATCAGGTGGTCGTCCACGACGTTCGCAAAGTTGTAGGTCGGCATACCGTCGGTCTTGATCAAAATCTGGTCGTCCAGCTCCCTGACATCGACCTCGATATGACCGTAGACAACATCGTCAAAGCCCGCCACGCCGCTCTCGGGGATCTTCTGGCGGATGACATAGGGCTCGCCCGCGGCCAGCTTGGCGGCAACTTCCTCGGCGGTCAGGTGGCGGCAGTGGCCGTCGTAGTGGGTCATTTCGCCCGCAGCGCGCTGGGCCTCGTGCATTTCGTTCAGGCGCTCCTCGGTGCAGAAGCAGTAGTAGGCCTTGCCAGCCTTGACAAGCTGCTCGGCGTACTGCTTGAACATGCCCATGCGCTGGCTCTGCACGTAGGGGCCGACGGGACCGCCCACGTCGGGGCCCTCGTCCCAGGTCAGGCCGGTAGCCTTGAGCGTGCCGTAGATGATGTCGGTAGCGCCCTCGACCAGACGGCCCTGGTCGGTGTCCTCAATGCGCAGGATGAAGGTGCCACCCTCGTGCTTTGCCATTAAATAGGTATATAGCGCAGTGCGCAGGTTGCCCACATGCATATAGCCGGTGGGAGAGGGGGCAAAACGGGTGCGGACTTTGTTGCTCGGCATAGAAAAACGCTCCTTTTATACTCATGCAAAAAATGCGGATAGCTACGTCTTAGTTTACCTGTTCTGCTGCGATTTGTCAACGGAGGAACGTGTTTTGTGCGAAGCTGCGGTTTTTGGGACACAAGACGGGGCATTTTGTCGAAATCGCCCGCAATCATTGACGAAGGCTGTATTTTTTTGTATACTAGTTTCAAACGGTGCTGGCACAATTTTCCTGTTGTGCCAGCTGCCTGCCTGTATGGAGAAAACGTTGAAGGAGAATGATACCTATGAAAAGCACCGGGATCGTCCGCGGCATCGACTCGCTGGGCCGCATCGTCCTGCCCAAGGAGCTGCGCACCACCCTGCATCTGGACGGGGACACCAAGCTGGAGATCTTTGTGGATGGCGACGCCATCGTGCTCAAGAAGCACCGCCCCGCCGGCAGCTGCGACTTCTGCGGCGACGTGGACGCCAACGCCATCCAGTTTGCCGGGTACTGCATCTGCCCCGCCTGCCGCCGCAAGATCGGCGCGCTGTAAACCAGAACCAAAAGGAGGCCTGCGCCCATGAGCCGCATGACCGATTTTACTGTTCCTTCCACCGTGCCCGGGCGCACCCTGCACGCGTTCTGCTGTGAGCCGGAGGGTGAAGTGCGGGCGGTGCTGCAGCTGTCCCACGGCATGGTGGAGTTCATCGACCGGTACAAGCCGCTGGCGGAGTATCTGGCCGGGCAGGGCATCGTGGTGGTCGGCCACGACCACCTGGGCCACGGCGGGTCCATCCGCACCAAGGCCGACTACGGCTACTTTGCCGAGCCGGACGGCAACCGTGCCGTGCTGGACGATCTGCACGCCATGACCCTGCGCACCAAGGAGCGCTACCCCGGTGTGCCGTACTTTCTGCTGGGGCACAGCATGGGCTCGTTCTATGCCCGGCAGTACCTGTGCGAATACGGGCAGGAACTGAGCGGTGCCATCATCATGGGCACTGGCCACCAGCCCAAAGCGCTGGTGCAGTTTGCCCGCAGCACCTGCCGGGCGCTGGCGGCCGTGCACGGCTGGCAGTACCGCAGCAAGCTGGTGGCCAACCTGTCCTTCATGGGCTACAACAAGGGGCTGGAGGGCCGCACCACCCACGACTGGCTCAACCGTGACGCCGCCGAGGTGGACAAGTACCTGGCCGACGAGCGCTGCACCTTTACCTTTACGCTCAACGCCTACTACAGCATGTTCAGCGGCATCCTGCGCCTGCACGACCCGGCTTTTCTGGCCCGGATGCCCAAGGACCTGCCCCTGCTGTTCCTGGCCGGCACCGCCGACCCGGTGGGCGACCGGGGCAAGGGCGTGCTGCGCGCCATCCAGAGCCTGAAGGCCGCAGGCGTGCAGAACATCCGCTGCAAGCTGTACCCCGGCGCCCGGCACGAACTGCTGGTGGAGACCAACCGGCAGGAAGTGTTTGCCGACATTGCCGCATGGCTGAACGATCAGCTGCGCTGACCACACTGCACCGCACCTTCTTTGCATTTTTCAAAGCCGCTGCCCGGCACACCGGGCAGCGGCTTTTCTGCGTTCTGCAACAAGAAATTTCAATGCGTATCAAGACCATTTCAGCAGCGTAACAACAGCGCACATTTCTCTCTGCATTCTGCGTAAAATCTTGCTGCATTTTTCTGCATTTTGCCAGTTATCCGCGTGTTTTCGTGAAGTTATTGACACAAAAGCCAAAAAATGGTATATCTTAGGCAGAGCATTACGGCTCAGCTTCTCTCTAAAAAGATACAGTTTATGGTATCTTTCGTGTGCGAAACGGAGCCATTCAGAGATCGGGTTCCACAATTTGAGGAGGTATTACTCATGAGATTGCGTAAACAAAAAAAGGTCGTTGCTGTCACACTGGCCACTGCCATTGCCGTCAGCACCATCAGCGCCAGCGCTTCCGCTGTGCAGTACGATCTGGCCAATGGTGATGTCACCATCGACCAGGACGAGCATAAGGGTGCTTACAGCTATCAGGGTGAGGACAAAGAGAACAACCGCACCTACGTCAACGAGGACGAAAAGGACGACGGCAAGATCATCATCAATGGTGACAAGGATACCCCCACCAGTAACACCGTCACCGTGCAAGAGGACGTCAAAAAGACCAATAAGGATGATGGCTCCGAGGGCCGCGATGTGGATATCGTGATCGACGGCGTGAAGGCCGACACCAGCGAGACTGGCAAGTCCACTGTGACCGTTGGCGAGGGCGCAGACGTTGACCTGACCGTCAAGGATTCCACCCTGACCACCGGCGGCAACGGCATCGACATCGGCAAGGATCTGGACGGCACCGACGAAAATAAGGACACCAAGGTGGACCTGACCCTGGAAGATACCACCATCAACCAGACCAATAAGAACAGCGCCGGTCTGGACGTGCGGCAGGGTTCGGACGTTGACCTGACCCTCAAGGGCGATAACACCATCGACGGCTCGCAGGCCACCGGCGACAAAAACGTTTCCGACAACACCAACGTGGAGGGCATCCGCGTGGGCGGCGAAGTGGCTTCCGACAGCTCGGACGCCGAGAAGGACGCTCACCTGACCATCAAGGGGCGACACTTCCAGCAAGGAAGAAGCCGCTGCCGAGGACACCACCGAGGGCAGCGAGACTTCCGGTGATACCACCGAGAACGACAAGACCTCCGGCGGCAGCCTGACCATCAAGGACACCACCACCGGCATGGTGATCGCAGGCGGCTCCAAGGAGAAGGACTCCAGCGTCACCATCACGGACGGCGCGGACGTCACCATCCAGGACACCCATGTTTCCGGCTCCACCCAGAGCGGCAGTGGCGTCATCCAGCACGGCGACCTGACTATTGAGGATGGCTCCTCTCTGACCATCGACAAGGTGGACAACGGCGGCTCCAACTCCAAGGGCAATGGCATTGCCAGCTGGAACGACATCATCGTCAAGGCCAAGAGCAAGCTGAACATCAAGAACACCCAGACCGGCATCTACGGCCATCAGGGTGCCAGCACCAGCCTGACCACCGAGGACAGCACCCTCAACATCACCGACAGCGATGCCGGCATCCGCTACGAAGGCAGCGGTACGGCCAAGGATGGCTCCAAGCTGGAAGCCGCCGGTGACATTACCTTCAAGGATTCGGACGTTACCATCGAGGGCAAGAGCTATGGTATCACGACCGGCAACAACAGCAATACGACCGTCACGTTTGACAATACCACTGCCAATGTCTCGGCAGAACTGACCAAGAAGGAGAACGATGGTAAATATGCCATTTACTGTGAGGATTCGGGTGAAAAAGGCAGCCTGATCGTCACAAATGGCAGCAAGCTCAAGCTGCAGGCGAACTATGGCATCGTTGCCGGTTACCGGAATGTACTCATTTCGGGCAACAGCACCGTCGATTCGATCACACGAGACATGGCCATCCAGCTCTGCAACCGCAAGGGAACCACGCTGCATATCACGGACAACAGCTCCTATAATATGACCGATGGTTCTCACGATAACTATAACGTCTATACCTCTGACGCTGCACATAAAATTCTGGTGGATGATGGCGGCGTGCTGTCCATGGATCTGCACAACTCGTATTCTGGCATCCGGCTGGGCAATAATTGCACCCTGACTGTGGATGACGGCACCGTCCTTGTAAAGGGCGATTACAACCACAGCGGCATCTATGCGTCCGGTAATAATGCCAGCATCTATATCAAGGGCAAGGCCCACGTTGAAGTACCTTCCATCGTGAAGCGTCCGACCAGAACCGGCCAGCAGCTCATCGTCACCGGCGGCACCCTGACCTACGATTACAGCAAGGCCAACACCCTCTGGCCGGAAAACAAGCAGGGCAACAAGCTGACCAACTTCCTGCTGACCAAGGACGCACAGCACGCAGACTTTGGTGCCTTTGCCTACAACGGCGCCAAGTACGAGTACGTCTCCGACCTGAACAAGGAAGAGGGCAAGCAGTACCTGTCCGTGTGGGTGCCCGCCGCCGCACTGAACTATATGCTGGATGTGGACGGCAGCCACGACCCGGAGATCGTCGGCAAGCTGCTGGCTGACCTGCGGGCCGACGGTTACAACTTCAACACCCCGTATAAGACCAGCGACGGCGTGTTCGTCCTGCGGGATATGGTGGTGAACGGCCACAGCCTGAACTTCACCAAGACCACTGACGAAAACGGCAACACCAAGCTGATCTGGGGCAACTACGAGAACCGTGCCGACGGCACCCCCAACGCCTACGATATGGTGTACGGCACCGAGTACGAGTATGAAGGCAAGACCTACACCATCGTGTGGGGCTACGAGCACAAGAACAACGCCAACGGCGCTGCCGGGCGCGACCAGAACATTCTGGATGCTTTCGATGCCGATTCCAACGTGAAGGTGACCGGCGACAACATCACCGGCGAAAGCTCTGACGCCTACACCGTGACCATCTACGGTGCCCTGCGCGAAGTCGTGGAGCCTACCCCGGATCCGGAACCCACCCCCGTGGATCCCGACACCCCGGACACCCCCGTCAGCCCGGAGGATCCCACCACGCCTTCCGTGCAGGACGTCACTCCGGACGAAGCCGAGACGCCCGTGAACCCGGAGAACCCCGCCAATCCTTCTGTGCAGGATGCTACCCCGGACAGCACCGTGGCCGCCCTGCCCAAGACCGGCGTGAACTGGTTCACCGCTCTGGCCATGGCTCTGAGCGGCATGGCGCTCATGGCAGCCGGTGCCTTCACCAGCCTGTTTGCCAAGAGCAAGCACTGATGCGCTGACAAGACCAACCCCCAGTGAGCCGTAAAAAGCTCGCTGTTCCTCGCACACAACAACAATGCCCCCGGAGAGTTCTCCGGGGGCATTGTTGTTTCTATCGGTTTTTATTTTCTCAGCCAGCCGTCCACAGCGGCCACCAGCGCCTTGCCGCGGCGGCCCAGCAGGCGGGGCAGCAGCACACGGGCCATGGCCCACACGCCTGCAAAGTTGATCAGGATGACCACTGCGGTGATCAGGCCGGTCCACAGGCCGTACAGCGGGGTCTCGGCCAGCAGCACAAAGGCCTCGAACACCAGCAGACCCACGTTCAGCAGCACCCGGCCCGGATGCACATGCATGTGGATCATGCGGTTTGCGTCGATGGAGCGCAGGGTGAACACCAGCGCCAGCCCCAGGAAGGAAGCGTAGGTGGCACCGATGGGGCCCCACCACTTGATGAAGAAGTAGTTCATGATGCAGTTGCTGATGGCACCGGCCAGCATGGTGACCATGCTGCGGCTGGACTTTTTGGTCACCACATACACGCTGTTCATGAACTGGTTGAAGCAGCTGCAGGTGGAGGCCAGCACCAGGAAAGGCACAAAGTGCCAGGCGTAGTAGTAGTTGGACTTCATGATGTGCATCACCGGGCGGCACAGCCAGATGATGCCCGCCGCACAGCAGAACAGCACACTGGAATAGGTGCGGAAGATCTTGGTGAAGAACCGCGCCCGGCCCTCCTCCTCGGTGACAGCCGAGAGCTGCCAGGCGTCGTAAAAGATCAGACCCAGCGTGGTGAGGATGGTGGGCAGGAAGTAGCCCGTGGACAGCAGGCCGCTCCAGGCGTTGCCGTCACGGCCGTCCAGTCCGTTGCACATCTCACGCACAAAGAACAGGTCGGAGGCGTTGATGATCCAGAAGCTGATCTGTGCCGGGATCATGGGCAGCGAAAAATGCAGCATTTGCCGCCACAGCCCCCGGTTGACGCCCCGGAACTCCAGGTAGTTCCACAGTTTTCCGGTGATGCACAGGAACAAAACGCTGACAAAGTCGCCGCTGATGATGGCCAGCAGGTAGCCGTTGGCACCCCACTTGAAGCCCACCAGGTACAGCACATAGAACGCCATGGTGGCCACGGTGCACAGCACGCCGTCCACGGCCACCAGCTTGTTCCACTGGCGGCTGCGCACGAACTGGGTGCACAGGGTGCGCAGGCAGCTCATGAGCACATAAATGTAGATCAGCAGGCCGTACTGCGCCATATCCGGCAAAAACTGGGTGATGGGCCAGCACAGCACCAGAATGCCAAAGCCGCCCAGAATGGTGAGCAGGCCGTTGGTGAACACCTGCTTTTCGCTGTTGCCCTTGTCCAGACCAAAGCGGATGATCGCATTGGACATGCCCATGGACACAAAGGGGATGAGCAGGTTCGCGTACTGGCTCAGGATCTTGGACAGGCCCAGATCCGAGATCTCGGCCATGGCGTAGGTCAGGAACGGCTGCACGATCAGCGTGAGCAGTTTGGACGAAAAGCTGGAAATGGCAAAGATGAGGGTGTTGCCGGCCAGTTTGGAGTATTTATCGCCGCCGGACTTTTTTTCGTTTTCCAAAGGAAGTCTGCCTCCTGTTTTTACTTCTTCAATAGCTCCCGCCGGGCTTTCCAGTCCGGCAGCAGCTTTGCCACCTCGGCCCAGAACGCCGGGCTGTGGTTGGCCTGCAAAAAGTGGCAGTACTCGTGCACCACCACATAGATCTGCGCCGCAGGCGGCATATTGTACAGCTGCAGCGCAAAGGTGATCTGCTTTTTGCCGGGGCAGCACACGCCCCAGCGGGTGGTCATGCTGCGCACCTTGAGGGTGGGTTTCTGGCCGCCCAGCACCCCGGCAAAGGCCGGGTAGACCTGATCGCTCATGGCCGTAAAGCAGGCCAGTGCGGTCTCCTTGTCCGGCAGGTCGGCATTGTCGCGGGCCGCTTTTGCCATCACTTTCTGCCGGGTGTCGTGGATCCACTGTGCGTTCTTGCACACAAAGGCGTCCGCCTGCTCCAGGCTGGTGCGCAGCGGGATGCTGACCATCACGGTGCCGTTGTCCCGTACCCGCAGATGCAGCTGTTTGATCTTTTTGCGGTACAGCTCGTACTGGATGCCGCCCGCGCTGCGCAGCTGGACTTCCGGTTTTTGTGCGGCCACGTCAGGACGCACGCTCTGCCCGCTGCGGGGCCGGCAGCTGGGCCAGCACCACGGCGGCAAAGATCAGCACACAGCCCACGCCTTCGCGCGGGGAAAGGCTCTGATGCAGCAGCACCCAGCCGCCCAGTGCGCTGAACACGCTTTCCAGGCACATGATCAGGCTGCCCACGGCAGGGTTCATATCCCGCTGGCCCAAAATCTGCAGCGTGTAGGCCACGCCGCTGGACATCACGCCGCAGTACAGCAGAGGCACCGCGTTCACGGCAAATTCCGCCGGGGCCGGGTGCTCCAGCAGCAGCGCTGCCACCGAGCTTTCCACCGCCACCACAAAGAACTGCCGCAGGCTTAGGCGCACGCCATCCATCTGCGGACCATAATGGTTCACCGCCATGATCTGGAAACTGAACAGCACGGCGCACAGCAGCAGCACCATGTCGCTGCGTTCCACGCCGCCAAAGCCGTTCTGCATGCACAGCAGATACAGCCCGCACACCGCGATGGCCACGCTGAGCCACAGCTGGGGGCTGCCGCGGCGGCCCAGTGCCAGCCCGAAGATGGGCACCAGCACCACATACATCGCCGTGAGGAAGCCTGCTTTGGCCGTGGAGGGGTTCAATGTCAGGCCGAACTGCTGGGCAGCCGACGCCACAAACAGCAGCGTGCCGCACACCAGGCTGGCCCGGCGCAGACAGCGGCGCTCCTCCGGCGTTTTCGGTGCCCCAGTGGTGCCGGTGCTGCGCTGACGCACCAGGTCAAACACCTTGACCGTGGGCAGCAGCACCAGCACCGCCAGCCAGCTGCGCCCGGCCAGAAAGCTGCAGGCTCCCATGCCGGAACCGGCGCTCTGGGCCACGAAGGCCGTGCCCCAGATAAACGCGCACAGCAGCAGCAAAAGCGAATTCTTGCGTTGTGTATTCATCAGCCGACGCCCTCCACCTTGAGCAGACCGTAGAGGTAGTAACGGCTGGAATCATAGGAAATGGTCATGCGGTAAATGGCCGCCGGGTCCAGCCCGGAGATGGTGCAGGTGTAGTCGGTGCCGTCGGTCTTGATGTAGTAGGTGCTGTCCGGCACATACTCCACGCCGCCGTCTACCTTTTTCCACAGCGCCACCTTGAATTTCTGGGTACCCTCGGCGGTGCCGCAGGCCATGACGGTCAGCGTGCCGGTGGGTGCCGCAAAATAGTTGGTCTGGCGGCTCCAGATGCCGTTGAACACGGCGTACAGGGTGCCGTCCACCATGGCAGTGTCAAACTTTGCCGAAGCGTCCGCAATGCCCTGAATGATCAGCGGGTCCGCGGTAGCGTCCGCCCAGCGGGTGGTGTCCTCTTCCTGCACCTCGCCGGAGCTGCCGGAGATCTTCTGCGCCACACCGCGCAGTGCGTCCTTGCAGCCGGTCAGACCGGCCACCAGCAGAGCGGCGGCCAGCACAACGGCCAAAAAGCGTTTTTTCGTTTTCATAAACGTTTCCTCAACCTGTCAAAGGGTTTGATGTTCCTGTTTTTTCGGGTTCCGGCAGGGCCGGGTCCATCTGTATAGTATACCGCATTTTGCAGCACCGCACAAGAGAGCCGCCCGGCTTTTGCGCGCGCTGCCGCCCGATTTCATGCAGTTTCTTTGCCGTCGGCGGCCGCCAGTGCCCCACACTCGGCAGCGGCGAGGGAAGTCTGCTCCGGCCCGAACAGCGAACCGTACCGGTACAGGGCCCAGCCCCCGGCTCCCTGCTCCCGCAGAAAGGCCACCTGGTCGGCCAGCGCACGGCCGGTGCTCCAGCCCGACAGGCTGTTTTCGTTGCTGCCGCCGTCGCCCACTCCCACACGGTAGGCTCCCAGCCCGAAATACAGGGCCACGTCCGCCGCGCGGGGATAGGCGAGCCATGCGGGCACGATGTTCTCAAAGGCAAAGCGGGTGCTGCCGTTGTGCAGGGCAAAGCCCTGCCCCCAGTACACCTGCGGGCACAGATAATCGACCACCGCATCCCCGCCGCCGGACGCCAGCCAGCCGGTCACATCGCTGTACTGCTGGTTTTCGTCGTTGTCCGGGTTGCCCTGGGGGCTGATGCCGAACCGCAGGGTAGGGTCCGCCGCTTTCACCGTGTCGTGCACGGCCCGCACCAGCGCGGTCACATTTTCCCGCCGCCACGCGGCAAGATTTCCCGCCCCGGACGCCTCAAACTGCGCCGCGTCGATGCTCTCATCGGTGGTAGGGTAGAAGTAATCGTCAAAGTGGATGCCGTCCACCGCGTAGTTCTGCACCAGCTCGGCCACGCCCTGCACCACATAGTCTGCAGCTTCCGGGATGGCCGGGTTCAGGTAGGCACTGCCGTTGTCCGGGTTCTGCCACACCCATTCCGGGTGGGTGTTCATCAGGTTCGTGTCCGCAATGCTGGGCGGCATGGCGGCGGAACTTTTCAGCCGGTAGGGGTTCACCCACGCTTCCAGCGAAAGCCCCCGCCCGTGGGCCTCCGTCACCAGCACATCCAGTGGGTCAAAGCCGGGGCCCTGCCCCTGCGTCCCGGTGCAGAGATGGCTCCACGGGAACAGGCTGCTCTCGTACAGCGCATCCCCAAAGGGCCGCACCTGCGCGATGACCGTGTTCAGCCCCAGCGCGGCGCTGTTGTCCAGCAGCTCCGCAGCGGCGGTGCGGAAGGCCTCCTCGGAGGAAAAGTCCATCCGCGCCCATTCCAGATAGCTCACCCAGACGGCCCGCCACTCGCCGGAGGGCAGGGCTGGGTTCGGTTCCGGTGCCGCTTCCGGGGCGGTCGGAGACTTCGGCTCGTTTCCATTTTGGATAGAGTGATGCACAATATACGCTCCGGCGGCAAGTGCGGCCCCGCCGAGCCCTGCCAGAAACACCCGCCGCCGGATCTTTTTCCGGCGGCGCGGAGCTCTCCGCCGCTGGGTCATGCGTCCTCCTGCATCTTATACAGGCTCAGCGCGGCCCAGCCGCGGGCACAGGCCAGCAGCACCCAGAGCAGGTTGGCCCAGAAGCTCAGATTCGTCATGCCGCCGTAGACCGTCAGCAGTACGAACATCAGGTGGAGCACTTCCGCCGCGCCCACGAGCTGCAGCTGCCGCTGGATGGGCTTGCCGCGCTCGTACTCCGTTGCCAGCAAGGCAGGCCACACCAGCGCCGAGCAGATATCCCCCGCCCAGCCGCTGGCACCCAGCTTGCTGAGCATCAGCACCACGAACACGCCGGTGTAGTTGCGTTTTTCCCTTGCCGGTGCACCCTTCTGCGCCGCCAGAAACAGCACCGCGATGCCGGTAAGGCAGAATACGATCATTTCCAGCCCGGAAAAATCCATCCCGCCCAGCACGGCAAAGCCGCCCAGCATGGACACTGCCGCTGCAGCCAGCAAAAAGAAATACCAGGTCTTGCGTGTAAATTTAAGCTTCATGAAGCCCTCCTCCGGGCGTTTGCGCCCGGCTTGCAGAAAAATTTAAAAAAGAATTGTAAATATTATAGCACAAACCCCCGCAGGTTGTGTTACAATAAGGAAAACTCTTTTGGGGAGGGTCTTTCCATGAACGCTGTCGTTTCCGTCTGTCTTTTGGCCTGTGCGCTGGGCATCATCGTGTACCTGCTCTCCCGGCGGGAGACAACCCGCCGCAGCCAGTACGGCCCCGCCGGCCTGTCCGAGTTCCGCACCGGCCTTGCGCTGGACGAGTGCTTTGACCGTCTGGACACCCGCAGCGACACCGACCTCTTTGCCTACGAGTGCCGCCGGGAGAACGACGGCAGCTTTCTGCTGCACCTGACGCTGCACCAGCCCAGCCAGCAGCCGCTGGACACTTTGTACACCCTGCGGCTGGACCCCGGCCGCCAGACCGTGGTGACTTTGATCTTTATCCGGGAGGCCTTTGGCTACAAAGAGCCGCTGTTCCCGCCCGCCATGCTGGACGAATTTATGCTGCAAAAGCTGGATGCCCACCGCACCAAATGATTTTTGCGGAAAATGCTTTCCTTTTTGCGCGGTTTTTGTTATACTAGTGCGTGTTGCAGCAATGCAGCACCCATACGGGCCAGTAGCTCAGCTGGTCAGAGCTGGCGGCTCATAACCGCTTGGTCGCGGGTTCAAGTCCTGCCTGGCCCATACAGAAAAAAGACACCCTTTCGGGTGTCTTTTTTGTATTTCAGGCGCTTTTATTCCCCTTCCTCTGCGGGCAGCTGGTTCCACAGGCGGGGTACATATCACAGAGCACATGATACGCTGGCCGTTTTTGATTGCCCCCATTGCGGCAGATCCTGCTTTCTGCCGCAAATTGCATCAGATCCCGCCGTTTGCTCAATGAGTATTTCCCGCC
>ENA-OPTA01000389-OPTA01000389.1-human-gut-metagenome-genome-assembly--contig:-NODE-389-length-30672-cov-9.925826_pt1 | contig 30672 bp, 19 predicted proteins | sample MGYA00241813_ERZ501917 | MGnify/ENA primary metagenome ERZ501917 (study PRJEB25962, sample SAMEA2042408) | human gut metagenome | biome: human gut; feature: human-associated habitat; material: faeces...
CGCACTCCCCAGCCGCAGCCGCATGCTCGGCAGCGGCCTCGTCGCCAAAGTAGTGCAGCATGTATTCGCGCAGGCAGCCGGTGGTATTGCAGTAGCCCTCCATCTGGCTGAGCAGACGATATCGATTCTGGAGCGCCCACGCGCGCTGCTCGTCGTCGAGTGCCTCGTCGGCAGCATCGCCGCGGTCGATCAGAAAGCGACGCATACGAAAATCGTTGCCGTTCCACAGCAAATGGCAGCTGGCCGGGTCGCCATCGCGGCCGGCGCGGCCCGCCTCCTGGTAGTAGGCCTCGATGCTCTCGGGCACGTTGTTGTGGATCACGTAGCGCACGTTGGGCTTGTCGATGCCCATACCAAAGGCATTGGTGGCAACCATCACCTGAATATCGTCGTCGATAAAGGCGCGCTGGCTTTGGCGGCGGGCGTCGTTGCCCATGCCGGCATGGTAGCGGCCAACGCGAATGCCGCTGGGGCCCAGCGCCTCGGCAAGCTCGCCTGCCAGCGCATCGACCGTCTTGCGGGTCGAGCAATACACGATGCCGCTCTCGCCCGAATGCGCGATCACATAGTCGCGCACCCACGCGGCCTTGGCTTTGTCGCCCATCTCCTCGCAGCCAAAGTAGAGGTTCTTGCGATCGAAGCCCGTCACCACCGTCGCGGGATTTTGCAGGCCGAGCATCTGCTGAATGTCCGCGCGCACACGTTCGGTCGCCGTAGCGGTAAAGGCCGCCACGATGGGGCGCTGCGGCAGGGAATCGATGAACTCGCGAATCTGCAGGTAGGCGGGGCGGAAATCCTGGCCCCATTGGCTCACGCAGTGGGCCTCGTCAATGGCCACGAGCGGCACGCCAATGCCGCCGTCCGCCGCGGCTTCCTGCGCAAAGGCTAAAAAGCGCGGCTCGAGCAGGCGCTCGGGCGCCACGTACATAAGCTGGTAGAGGCCCTCGCGCGCCCGCTTGAGCACGGTGTTTTGCTGGGCCGGAGTAAGGCTGGAGTTGAGATAGCTGGGTCGCGCACCCGCCGCGAGCAACGCACGGGTCTGGTCCTCCATAAGCGACAGCAGCGGACTCACCACAAAGGTGATGCCGGGCAGCATGAGCGCGGGCACCTGGTAGCAAATGGACTTGCCGGCGCCCGTGGGCATAACGCCCAGCGCATCGCGACCGGCAAGAATCGCATCGACCATGCGGTCCTGTCCCGGGCGAAACGAGGTGTAGCCAAAATAGGCGCCGAGCGTGTCGAGCGCCATCTGCTGCATGCTATCGGTCATGGTTTCCTAACGTCCAAATCATCTGCCGCCGATTATACGCCGCCACGCGGACCGGTGCCGCGCGGCTGTCGGCCACGGGCGATGCAATCCGAATGGAACGAGCGTGGGATTTTTGGACACTTTCCGGATGGGCGTGGATAATCTCCCACTTTGAGCCCGTCACCAAGCCAAAAACGGGAGATTATCCACGCTCATTCTGCGGTCAGTCATTGGGAACCTTCTTGAATGACCGGTCGTTTAAGAGCGTCCCCAACGGCTAATCTCTTGACAAGCGCGGAATCGTCGCAGGTTGAGCATAAGTCAGCGAAAACGCCCCTAAGCGAGCAAGGTGACGTGAAAGAGGAGGGAAGCGTACTTCGGTACGCGACCGACGATTGAACGTCAGATTGCCGCTTGGGGGCGTTTGCAGCGTCGGCCCGTTACGCGGTTTGGTAAAACCGCGTAACTTACATCACCATGACGTAGCGGCTACCCACGTAGTACTGTTTGCCGAGCAAAACCGGCTCATCGTTGGGACCGGTAAAGCCGGCACGCAGGTTGAGCAGCGGATCGTGCGGGGCAATGCCCAACTCGGCCGCCTGCTCGGCGTTGGCGCGAACGGCCTCGACCGTACGGTAGCCAACCGAGACAATCGGCGTTCCGCCAACACGCTCGACCTCGGCAAAAATCGACTTGTCCTCAAGATCGGCCGTCAACAGCTCACGGTAGGCGTCAAACGGCACAAAGATGTTCTCCTCAAAGATGGGCTCACCGTCGGCCGTACGCACGCGCTTGATATGGAGCAACAGCGCATCCTTCTGCAGGCCAAAGAACTCCATCTCGTTTTGGCGCGCCGGAACGATCTGACGATCGACCACATGCGCACCGGCCTTCATGCCGTTGTTGGCACACAGCGCGGTAAACGTCTGCAGCGTCGAAGCATGGAACTGACGATTGATGTGCGGCGTGGAGACAAAGGTGCCGCGGCCTTGATGCTTAACCAGGTAGCCATCGGAGCACAACTCCTCGACGGCGCGGCGCACCGTAATTCGGCTCACCTCGTACTGCTCGGCTAGCTCAAGCTCGGACGGAATACGCTCCTTGGGTGCATAAACACCTTTCTCGATCGCATCCTTGATTTCGTCGTAAATCTGCTGATAAAGCGGTGCATTTTTGGGCGCAGGCATATCTGATCACTCTTATCGAAATATCGAAATAACTAATACGTATATAACGTCTAGTTTCATGTTACCTCATATTGATAAAACGATACACCCTCCCTACCAAAAAGCGACAGCTTCATTTTGATAGGTTTTATCTGGGCAAACGAGAGCTCCTCGAAAGCAACGAGGCTTTCGAGGAGCTCATTCGGATGGACTACGCTTGGCCGGCAAAATGCCAAAACCCTACTTCCCGTCATCCTGCTGCAGGCTGTCCTGCTCGCAGAGGCGCGCCTGCCTGCTGGCCATACGCGCGGGCTTGTCGGGATCGGGAACGGCCGTGGGCATGGGCTCGTCGACATGACCACCCCACCAGCCGCCCACAAAGTTGAGCGTGTGGAATACGTTGATCACGGCGTCTGGATCAACGTCGCACACCAGCTTGATAATGTCCTGGCTCTCGTAGGTCGAGACAACGGCGTGCAGCAGGTACATCTTTTCGCGGCTGTATCCGCCGATGATCTCGGCGCAGCTAATGCCGTGCTGAAAATGGTCAACATAGGCAGTCATGACCTCATCTGCCTTGCGCGTCGTGATCTGCAGCGTCACGCGGTCGTAGCGACGATAGAAACTGTCGATGGTCTTGGTCGAAATAAACTGGAACACGATGGAGTACGCCGCCTTGTCCCAGCCAAACATAAAGCCAAAGATTGCCAGGATAAAGCAGTTGAAACCAAAGATGACGCCCCAGATGGTCTTGCCCGTGTGGTTGGAGACCCACAGTGCGATAAAGTCGGTGCCGCCGGTGGATGCGCCGGACTTGAGCGCGATGGCAGCGCCCAGACCTGAGACCACGCCGCCAAAAATGATGAGCATGATCTTGTCGCCCAAAAACGGGGCAAAGTGAAAGATGTTGAGGAACAGCGATGAAAGCACAACCTGCATCATCGAGAAGATGACGAAGCGCTTGCTAATGCCACTCCAGCATAGGAGCGCCACGGGGATGTTGAGCGCCAGCATGCCGAGCGAGATGTCGATGTGAACGCCGCCGAGCGAGGTAACGCGATCGAGCAGGACCGCGACGCCGGTAAGGCCGCTCGGAAGCAGGTCAGCGGGCCGAATGAACGCCTGGATCAGAAATGTCTGGAGAACGGCCGAAATGGTGACCGCCACGGCGGTGATGGCGCGGCGAACGATGGCGAGACGGCCGAGTACGAGCACTCGGTCCGTGAGCTGATCAATGGCGTTCGCCACGTAGGCTCCTTTCGAAGGCAGATGTAGTTGTGGGGCATGTCCGCGATTGTAGCATGTAGTGTGCGAGGGCGCTTCAATTCACCCTCTCTCGACAACCATCAGAAGGACCGTGAGGCCGCTCAAAAGAAAAACGCCGTGAAGAGAGCGGTCCCTTCACGGCGAATACGGCGTTTGCCCAGATAAAACCTGCCAAAATAAACCTGTCCCTAAATGGCAGGTAGGATGTCGGTCAGGTTGTCGATGATAACGTCGGCGGCAGACTGATCCAGGTTGACGCCCTCGTGCGGACGCAGCGCCAGGACGCGGGCGCCGGAACGCTTGCCGGCCTCGATGCCCAAAGGCGAGTCCTCGATAACCAGGCACTCGGTAGGCTCCACCCCCAGCGCCTCCATGGCACGCAGGTAGATCTCGGGGTCGGGCTTAAACGCACTGCACTCGTGACCGCTGATGGTGTAGTCCAGCACGTCAGCGATACCGGCAATCTCCACCAGCTCGTCAATGAGCTCGCGATAGGACGAGCTCGCGATGGCGCACTTCACGCCGCGCTCGTGCAGCTCACGCATCACCGGCTCCGTCTGCTCGTTGAGCAGCTCGGCATACGGAACGGGGTGATCCGGGCTGTAGACCTGCTTGTACTCCACGCGCAGGCGCTCGCGCAGCTCAATATCGTCGGGCACCAGCGCCTTCCAAATGGCGGGCTCGTTAGACCCCGAAAGATCGGGGATCTCGTCAAAGTGGAAGCCCTTCTCCTCCATAAACGCCACGCGGCGACGATTGTAGAACCACTCGGTATCGACCAGTACGCCGTCCATGTCAAACAGCACTGCCTTGATCATACGCATCTCCTCCCACCTGCCAAAAAGGGACAGGTTTATTTTGGTAGGTTTTATCTGGGGTTTTATGACTCGACAGACACGCCCCCAAAGCAAAAAGGGGACGGGGCGCAAACCCCATCCCCTTTTAATCAACCCGTAAGGTCTACTTACTTGTGATTAGTAGGAAAGCTTCCACATGTAGCGACGCATGGTCAGCGGGTGCTGACGGGCCTCGGCGATCTGGTTGCCGTACTCGCGCATAACGGCGAGGTGCAGCAGCGGGTTGAAGTAGGTGATGACGCTCGCAGGCACGGCGTCAGCCAGGCCGTAGTCCTTGGAGTCGATCAGAGCGACCTTGGCGCCCATGCGCTCAAGGAAGGTGAGGGCGCGTGCGTCCATCGGACGGGTAGCGCCATCGGACATGAAGAAGACGTAGGGCTTACCCTCGGTGGAAACCTCGAACGGGCCGTGGAAGTACTCGCCGGTGTTGTAGGCGGCGGCGTCGATCCACTGCATCTCGGTGAACAGGAAGGCGGCGTGAGAATAAGCCATCTTCTCAGAGGCACCGGAAGCCATGAAGTAGATCATCTTGTCGTCCTTGAAGTCCTCGGCGAACTTCTTGGCGAGCTTCTTGCAGTGCTGGGCGGCGTTCTCGCAGAGATCGAAGATGTTGGTGAGGCCGGTGATCATGTCCTCGTAGTGGTCATAGCCCTCGGTCTGCTGAAGGATCTCGAGAGCAAGAGCGATGGCGTAGCCGGGCTTCTCGCACTTGGCAGCGTAGTTGGCGTGGAAGCCGTGGACGATGACGTGGTCGGCGTCGACGGTCAGAGCGGAGCCAGCCTTGTTGGTGAGGGAGACGACCGGGCAGTTGTGCTTCTTGGCGGTCTTGTTGGCCTCGACGGTCTCGGGCGTGGAGCCACCGAGGGAGCAGGTGATCACGAAGGTGTGCTCGTTGACCCAGGAGGGCGTGTCGTAGTTGAACTCGTTAGCGGTGAAGATCTGAACGTTCAGCTTGTCCGTGTTGTTGGCCAGGAAGTACTTGGCGGGGTAAAGGTCGGACATGGAAGCGCCGCAGCCGACGAAGGCGACGCTGTGGATCTCGTGGTTGGACAGGACGTCAGCGACGATCTGCTTAGGGAGGTTAAGGTCGATCTCGTACATCTGACACATTCCTTTCGTTTTTTGCGGCGCCACATTGCCGGGCGCTCGCAGGGTTACCGTGGTTTGGACCGAGTCGCCGGCCCGTTGAGGATGCGACAAAGGGACTGCCCTTTGTCACGTATAGGGATGGAAGCCTGCCTGGGCTATGGGATGCCAGGCAGGCCCCCGGGGGAAAGCGGTTGGACGCTTGGTCGCGACTAGGCCAGGATGCCGGCCGCGGAGAGGGCGATGCCGCCCACGATGGCGATCACGAGAAGCCAACCGGTGTTGACGTTCTTCTTGATGAGCCAGTACATAAGGCCGGTGAGGCCAAGGGAGATCATCTGGGGCATCATGCCGTCCAGGATGTCCTGGATCACGACGGTGCCCTCAGCGAACTGCAGCGGGGTGGTGGCGCCGATCAACGTGGCGATCATGCCGCCCACGGACATAAGACCCACGATGCCGCAGACATACATGAGCTTCTCCATGAGGTCGCCGCCCTGAAGCTTGCTCAGGTACTCGTGGCCGCCCTGATAGCCCATCTTGGCTGCGAACCAAGTGATCAGCACAGAGGGGACGATGGAGATGAGCATGGCCAGGATCGGGCCCATGATGGAGCCCTGCTGAGCCAGCTGAACGCCCAGGCCAAAGGCGATAACGCGGATGGTGCCCTGGAAGAAGGAGTCACCGATGCCGGAAAGCGGACCCATGAGGGAGGTCTTGACCGCGTTGATCGAATCGGGGTCGAAGTTCTCGGGATCCTTGGCGTACTCCTCCTCCATGGAGGCGGCGAGGCCCAGGATGAAAGCGCTCGTCTGCGGGGTGCAGTTGTAGAACGCCATGTGACGGTGGTAAGCCTCTTTCTTAGCAGCGAGCTGCTTGGGGTCGGACTCATCCGGATAGAGGCGATCGAGCGTGGGAACCATGCCGTAGAGGAAGCCCATGTTCATCTGACGCTCGTAGTTCCAAGAGGCCTGGATGGCCCAGGAGCGCCAGAAGAACTGGCTGACCTTCTTGTTCAGGGACACGTCCTTGGTTGCGGTTGCCATAGTGTGTTCCTCCTTAGTCTTCGTCGTCTTCGAGCGGATCGTAGTCGGAATCGACACCGGCGGCTGCATGGGAACCGTTGAACTTGAAGCCCATGAAGACGACAGCCAGGCACACACCGATCAGAGCGACCGCGATGACGGACAGGTTGAGGTAAGCGGCGAGCAGGAAACCGATGAACAGGAACGGAGTCATACCCTTCTTGATCATCATGGTGAGCAGCAGGGCCAAGCCGTAGGCGGTCATGATCTTGGTCGAAACGTTAAGACCAGTGGACAGCCACTCGGGAACCATGTTGACGATGGCCTGAACCAGGTCGGTGCCAACAAAGACGGCGAGGAAGATCGGCAGGAAGTACATGACGGCGTACAGACCGGAGCCGGCGCAGATGTGCATACGGTAGGCGGTCTTGAACTTTCCGTTATCGATCGCGCTATCTGCCACATGGGTGAGGGCGGCGATGATGGAACGGAACACGATGCCGAGGAGCTGACCCAGGACGGCGACCGGGATGGCGATCGTCATGGCGGTCTCGGCGGAAGCATCGGTCAGGCACGCAAAGGCAGCGGCCACGATGCCGCCCAGGACCATATCGGGCGGAACGGCGGCGCCGACCTGCACCAGGCCCATGGACACGAGCTCGACGGCGGCACCGACGGCAAGGCCGGTGGGCACATCGCCCAGCAGCAGACCGACGAGCGTAGCGCCAACGAGGGGCTGCTCGAAGTTAAGACGACCGAGCAGGCGGGAGTCCCACATGCAGAACACGCCGACGAGGCCGACGAGCACCGCACTGATGAACGTATTCATACCCTTCTCCTTTCAGTCAGGCAAAAGCCTGGTTGATTACAGCTTGGCGTCGATGTCGACGCTCTGATACGTAGGGGTCTGCTGGACGTAGAGCTTGACGCCCATGTCGAGCAGCTGGTTGACGTCGGCCTTCTGGGTGGCGTCGAGGAAGACGGAGCTGTCCTTGCCGCCGACCTGATCGGCACCGTCGTGGTTGGCGGTGGCGCCCAGGTTGATGGCGTCGAGCTTGTAGCCCTGGCAGAACTGCAGCATCTCGGCCGTGTTGCCAAAGACGAACATGACGCGCTCGCCGAGGGTGTTGAGCTTGTCCATCTTGGCGAGGGCACGCTCGACGGTGAAGACGTTCAGGCGCACGCCCTGGGGCTTGGCCAGCTTAAGAGCGCCCTTCTTGATGTCATCGTTGGCGGCAGCGTTGTCGACGACGATGATGCGCTCGGCCTGAACCTTGGTGGTCCAGGTAAAGACGACCTGGCCGTGCAGCAGACGGTAGTCAAGACGTGCGAGGACGATCTTGGCGGGGCCGGAGCTGTGACGGGACGCCTTGGTCTTCTTGGCGGGAGCCGCGGCGACCTCGACCGGTGCGTTGGGGTTGGTCAGACCGGCGCGAGCCTCGTTGATGAGGGCCGCGAGCTCGGCACCCTTGACGGGGGCGGGGCTCATAGCGAGCGTGAGCGCCAGCGGGATGTTGAAACCGCTGACAACCGTGAACTTCGTGCCGTTCTTGGAAAGCTCGACCATGTTGTTGTTGACCGAGCTGCCGAGCATATCGGTCAGCACATAGACGGTGTCGTCCGCGTTGAACGTGGCGATCAGAGCGTCCACCTTGTCGGTGATGGGCTCCTTGTCGTCACGAGCAAGCGACACGACGTGGACGTTCGACACGTCGCCGAGAACCATCTCGAGCGTGTCTTTGGCGCCTGCGGCCAGGCCGCCATGAGATGCGAGAATGATCTGATTCATCTTGCCTCCTCCTTTTCGTTATGGTCATTATAACGTCTTATACGTTGCTTATATTGCTAATTAGTATAAAGACCGTTCGCGGATGAAAATCGACCGTTGACGGGTTTAACGTACTTGAAACGTTGGAGCTAGGTAGGCCGGCGCTGGCTGGATAACCCCAGATCAGACGCCTCGCCAATCCCCTATCGCACGAAGTACCAGGGGCTTTCCTGCACGGTGGGCTCCAGCGCGATGCCGGTGCGCTCGCGGAACAGATCCATGTCCTGCGATTTCTCCGTCCACCACGCATTGGGCTTAAAGGTCATGCTCTCAACGACATGACCGACAAACACACTGTTGCGCAGCTTGGAGAAGTCGGTGTTCATAATCAGGATGGACGCGAGCACCAGCACAATGCCCAGGACCTTGATCGCGCCGGCGGGCTCGGCATAGACACCAATGCCCACCAGTACGGTGACGACCGTCTCGAAAGACATTACGACGGGAACTTTCGATGTCTCGAGCCCCATGGACAGACCCTGCATATATAAGATGTAAGCCACGGCTGTGGGGATGAGTCCAAAGCCAAGGAACAGCAGCAGCAGCTGTGGCGACATTGCCGCGGCGACATCCGGCCACGGAGCCGCGATAGCCGCCATAACCGCACCGCCAAAAACAAAGCCCCAAAACGTGACGGCCAGCGGGTGGACCGTCTTGGTTGCTATTCGGCTAAACACCGCGAGCGACGCACCGCAAAAGCCTGCAATCACGCCCGACGTGACGCCCCAAACCGAAAAATGAAAACCGGAAAGGTCGCCATTGGTCACTGCAAGCACGCAGCCAACGATGTTAAAGACAATGGCAACGAGCTTGTTGGGGGTCACGTCCTCGCGATAAAGCACGCGGCCGAGCATGACGCCAAACACCGGCGAGGTGTAGAGCAGCACCGAGGCCGTGGACATACCCACCTCGCCCATGCACTCGTAATAGCAGGTGTTGGCGGCGGCCAAACCGACGATACCGACAAGCGCGCAGGGGACGAGCTCTTTGGGGCTTGCTTTGAATAGCGCCAGGGGACCCTGAGCCACGGTAGACCCCTCACCCGGACGGCAGCCCATAAACATCAGGACCGGCGCCAAGATAAGCGCTCCGACCAACAAGCGAAAGGCAGCCATGCTCTGGGACGAAACGCCCATGGCCGCAATGCCGTTTACAAAGATTCCGATGCTGCCCCACATAAGCGCGGCGATCAGTACCAGCACATAGCCCAGATTGCTTTTCTTCAACGCAGCCTCCTCGGTATTGTTTCCAATATGTTTTACACTACGTTATAGTCGTTATATACATTTTTCAAGACACAAATCGGCGAGCGGGAAAATCCGATCGCCCACACACTCATTGGGTGCTCATTGGGGACGTACTTAAATGAGTAGTCGTTGGGGACGTTCTTGGATGACTAGTCATTTAAGAACGTCCCCAACGACTAGGACTGTCCCCAACTGCCGGCAGAAAAGGAACGTCCCCAAGCGCTGCCATGAATTCAGTTGCGGTGAAATAGTTCCTGAATAGAGGCTTCAGACCCCCAAACAGGAACTATTCCACCGCAACTTATGAGGACATCGAGCTGTTAGGCTGCTCCATCCCCTAGTAGTCCAGCTTCCACATGTAGCGGCGCGTCATGTAGTCCTTATGGGTGACGGCAGAGAGTGCGCGCATGTAGACGTTGTTGAGGATCGGGGCAAAGATCAGGTGGTTGAAGTACTCGCTCACGCTGTCCTTGATGTCGTTGAGGCCGAGCTCCTTGGCGTCGAGCTGATAGACGCGCTCGCCACCGTACTGGTTGACGAAGCGGATGCCGCGCTCGTCGTTGCAGCGGCTGCGGCCGACGCTGATGAGCTGGAACAGCGAGGTGCGCTTGTCCAGGATCTCGAAGGGGCCGTGGAAGAAGTCGCAGGTGTTGATGGTGCAAGAGTCGATCTGCAGCATCTCCTGCACGTTGCAGATGCTAAAGACGTAAGCGGCACCAAAAAGCGGACCCTGAGCCATGACATTAATGCAGGGCTTGTCGACGTTCTGCTCGGCCCACTTAGCTGCGAGCGGACGGGTGTACTCGACGGCCTTGCGATAGATGGGGTCGACCAAGTCGAACGCGGCCATAGCGGTCTCGTACTCGGCATAGCCCTCGGTCTGCTGCGTAAGCTCCATGGCGATCATGGTCACGACGGCGGAGTTGGTACGGCCCATGCAGGACTCATCGACGGCCAGGCTGTCGTACTGGATCTTGTAGTCGCAGACCTCGGTGAGGCCGGACTCGTCAACATAGATTGCGATGGTGCTGGCGCCGTGGTCCTTGGCGACCTGGGCGGCGACGATGGTCTCCTTGGTGCCGCGCATGGACACGACGACGGCCAGGGTGTTCTCGTTGACGTAGGCAGGGGTTGCGTGCACGAACTCGTTGCTGGTGTAGCTGGAGCTCACGACCTGCGTGGCCTCGTGCTCCATAAAGTACTGGGCAGGATAGTTGCCGCCGTTGGATCCACCAGCGCCAATCCACACGACGCGCTTGATGCCGCCCTTGTCTGCCTTGTCAGCCAAAACCTGGGAGACGACATCCTTAACCTGTTCCTGAGTAGTCATCGTGCATCAGCCTTTCTTCTCGTTTGATGCTCTCGATGGCATACAAGTTACATACATGTTTTGGTTATGTCGACTAGTTGTATGCTATATTTGTCTTAGATATTTTGCTGATGCGGTTTTCGACAACTGGCTACCAGCGGTTTTGTTGTTGTATTGAATACATGCTTGCTTAGATAGGCATACAAGTTAGATACAGGTTGATCACATGAACGCTTCGTCTAAAAAGAAACTGAACCAATACGAGCGCTTGGCGGGCATGTTGCGTGACCGCATCGCCGCCGGCATCTACGCACGCGGAGACAAGCTGCCGTCCGAGATGGAACTCATGGACGAATCGGGGCTGTCGCGCAGCACCGTGCGCCACGCCCTTAAGGTTCTCGTTGATGAGGGCCTGGTGCGCACCGAGCGCGGGCGTGGCGCCTTTGTGGCCGACACGCCCGCGCTCCACGAGAACAACCTAGTGTTTTCGAGCTATACCAAGCAGGTCGAAGGTCAGGGCATGAAGCCCACCACGCGCACCGTGGACTCGGGCTTTGCCAAGGCGGCCGGCAGCATAGCTAAGTTCTTTGACGCCGCCGTGGGCAGCAAGCTCGTCAAACTTGTCCGTCTGCGCTACCTGGACGACGTGCCGCTGTGCCTGGAGACCACCTACCTGCCGCCAAGCTTCGAGACGCTCATCGATCGCGATATCAACGGTTCGCTCTACGCGACGCTGCGCCAAGAATTCCATCGCGCGCCGGCACAGGGGCATAAGACCTTTGAGGTGTGCTACGCCTCGCAAAACGAGGCGTTTTTGCTCAACGTCGAGCGCGGGCAGGCACTAATCCTGATCACCGACTACGTCTACGACACCGACGGCCGCCCGCTCCATGTCTCCAAGCGCATCCAACGCACCGACCGTGCCAAATACACCGAACCCATCGGCTAACCAACACCAAAACCACCACAAAGGGGACAGGCACCTTTGTGGTGGTTTTAGGCGAGGAGGTCGGGGAACCAGGTTGGCTTAGGTTGGTTAGGGACGCGCTCGGCCAGGACCAGCTCCATCCAGCACATGTCGTACCAGCGGCCGAACTTTTGGGCGCAGCGGTCGAAGGCGCCCACCAGGCGATATCCCATATGGGCATGGAAATCCTGGCTGTTGTGCGTCAGGTACTCGTCGTCCTTGTCGTGCGGCACGGCAATGAGCGCGCACATGTTGGTGATGCCCATCGCGATCAGACATTGCTTGAGCGCGTCGTGCAGCTTGCGGCCCAGCCCGCCGTGGCGCACATCGCGCGCCAGGTAGATCGATGTCTCGACCGACCAGTCGTACGCCTCGCGGCTGTTAAGCGAACTCACGTAGGCATAGCCTACCGGACGCCCGTCCAACTCCATCACCAAATATGGATAGCGCTTGAGCGTACGCTCGATGCGCCCAGCGAACTCCTCAACGCTCGGCACCTCGTATTCGCAGGTAATCGCCGTCTGGCGCACATACGGCTCATAGATGGCAAGCAACGCCGGCGCATCATCGGGCGTCGCCAGGCGAATCGTCGGCTCGGACATCTCGGTCATACAACCCTTCTCCCCAAAAGCAAAGGCCGCCCTGCGCCAAGCTCAGGCGCAGGGCGGCCCCTTGTCATTACATCAGGCTACAGGACAGCCGCCAACGCGTCGATATCCTCCTGCGTCGTGGCCCAGCTGGTGCAAAAGCGCACCACCGTGTGGGTCTCGTCGTACTTTTCCCAGTACTCGATCGAGGCATGCTCGCGAATGCGGGCCATGTCCTCGTTGGGCAGAATCACAAACTGCTGGTTGGTCGGCGTCTCCAAGAAGAACTGGTAGCCGCGCTCGTGCAGCACGCGACGCAGCGCCTGAGCGGTCTCAATCGCCTGGCGACCAATCTCAAAATACAGGCCATCGGTAAAAAGGGCCTCGAACTGCACACCCGTCAGGCGGCCCTTGGCAAGCAGCGCGCCGTGCTGCTTAATACGCGGAATGGGATGCGCCGGGGTGTGCATGCCGCAAAACACCACAGCCTCGCCGCACAGAGCGCCGCACTTGGTGCCGCCGATGTAGAACACGTCGCACAGCTGCGCCAGCTCGGGCAGGGTAATGTCGCACTCATCGGCCGCCAGCGCATAGGCCAGGCGGGCGCCATCCACAAACAGCGGAATCTCGCGCTTCTGGCACACTGCATGGATCGCCGCGAGCTCGGCCTTGGAGTACAGCGTGCCGTACTCGGTCGATAGACTCACGTACACGGCGCCCGGGAACACCGTGTGCTCGTAGCTCTCGTTTTCGTAGAACACCTGGATATAGTTCTCGAGGTCCTCGGCGTGCATCTTGCCCTCATAGCCGGGGATGGTGAGCACCTTGTGACCACCAAACTCGATAGCGCCCGCCTCATGCCCGGCAACGTGGCCGGTCTCGGCAGCAACGATGCCCTCGTAGGGCGCAAGCAACATGTCAATCACCGTCGCGTTGGCCTGCGTGCCGCCCACCAGAAAAAACACGTCGGCATCGGGGGCCTGACAGGCCTCGCGGATAAGCTGCTTGGCACGCTCGGTGTGTGCATCGGTACCGTAGCCGGGCTGCGGCTCCATGTTGGTGTCGACGAGCGCCTGCAGCACTGCCGGATGTGCACCGTGGGAATAGTCGTTGTTAAACGCGAGCATGGCAATCCTCTCTTACCGGGTATCGGCCAGACGATTCAAACGGAGCTATTGTACGCCGTTGGGATAGGCAATGCGCGCGGCAAGGCACTCAAGCGCCAGCACCAGGGCAAAGCCGCAGCTCACGTCACTCAAAAAGTGCGCTCCGATCACGATGCGGCCAAAGGCGACGAGCGCCGCGACCACAGCCGCCGTCCAAAAGACCACCCGGCGGCGCGACGGTTTTTCCTTAAAGGCCGCCGCGGGAAGCCCGGCGAGCATAAGACCGATCGCCGCGTGCGCCGTGTGTCCGCTCGCAAACGACTTAAAGCCGTCCTTGATCACGCCGGCGGCAACATAGGTCCACTTGTCGGGATTGCCGATTACCCACCACGGCTGAAAATTGAGCCCCGGCGTGACCTCGATCACGCGCATGCGCGGGCGCGACCACAGCGGCTTGACGACCACGTTGAGGATAATGGCCTGAGCGACCCACACGGCAAGTACCATCAACGCCCAGCACGTGAGCTCGTCGGGCTCGGTCGCGCGCGTGAGGCGATAGACGATAAGGTTGGCGGCGATCACCAGCACAAACGTCAGCACCAGCTGAACGGCAATGAGTTTGCCGCCAACCTTCAGGGACGAAACGATCTCGTAGCCAGCCAGACCAACGTTAACGAGGATGCCGAGCACGGCGAGCCATTTGCTCCCCCTGGAGTCGGGACGCACCGCGCGCACGAGCATAACGCCTGCGATGCTCGCCGTCAGCTCAAACGGCAGCTCGCCGGCAGCCTCGATAAAGCGGCCGTACATGCTGCCGATGTTGAACAGCGCGCACGAGATCTGATAATCGAAGAAGCTGCCCACGCCCAGGCAAAGGGCAAGGATAACCGCGATCATGGCGACATCTTTCTTATAGATGTATCCGAACATAGCTTCCTTTCAGTCGGGTGAAGTGCGGTCAGCCTGCAAGATGACGGGGAAATGATCCGTTTTCCTCCGTCCCCTTCGGATCACTAATCATCGTCAGTCGCACCCAGCTGTTGCAGCAGCATGAGCGCCGCCGCCACGGGACCGGTGCCGTCGTTGGCGTCGAGGCCGCGACCCAGGCCGCTGCCCGCACCGGCGCCCGCCTTGTAGGGTACCGACAGCTTGCGGCTCTTGGGAAAGTTCACCGCGCCATAGCGGGTCTTAAGCTCAAAGGCCACCTTCTTGGGCACGTCGACGCCCAAGAACGTGATGCGGCCGCCGCTGAGCGTGACGCTCTCGAGCCCAAGGCGCTCGCCGCGAATACGGATTCGTGCGCGATTGAACAGGTTGAGTCCCGCCAACGGCAGCTCGCCATGCGCGGCCTCGGTCTCTTCCTGCACCTCATCGATGCTCTCCAGGTCCTCGGCCGCCGCGAGCTTACGGTACACGAGCACGCGCTGATCCACCGCCGGCAGGTACTCCTCGGACAAGAAGTAGTCGGCCGGCAGGTTAATGCCCACGCTCGCCGCCTCCACGCCGGCGTCGTCATCGCCGCGCGCCTCGGCCACTGCCTGGCCCAGCATCTGCGTAAACAGGTCGAAGCCCACGCTCGACAGGTTGCCGTGCTGCTCGGCGCCCATGAGCGAGCCGGCACCACGGATCTCCAGGTCGCGCATGGCGATACGCATACCGCTGCCCAGGTCCTGGAACTCGGAAAGTGCGGTCAGGCGCGCCGTCGCCTCCTCGGTGAGCGGCAGCTCGCCCGGGAACATAAAGTACGCGTAGGCCTGCGTGGCAGAGCGGCCCACACGGCCCTTGAGCTGGTAGAGCTGTGCCAGGCCCAAGCGCTGCGAGTCCTCGATGATCAGCGTGTTGGCCGTTGCGTTGTCGATGCCGCTCTCCACGATGGTCGTGGCGATGAGCACGTCGATCTTCTTGGTCGCGAACTCGATCATCACGTCCTCGACCTCGCGCGGGCTCATCTTGCCGTGCGCCACGCCCACGCGCGCCTCGGGCGCGGCCTCGTGCACGCGCGCCACGGCATCATCGATGGTCTTGACGCGGTTGGACACGTAATACACCTGACCGCCGCGGCCCACCTCCAGGCGAATCGCCGCACTCACCACGTCGGGGTCGTACTCCCCCACGTGCACGATCACGGGACGACGCCCGGTCGGCGGTGTGGTGATTAGGCTCATGTCGCGTACGCCACTCGTGGCCATCTGCATGGTTCGCGGAATCGGCGTTGCCGAAAGCGTGAGCACGTCAATCTGCTCGCGCAGGTTCTTGAGCTGTTCCTTGTGCTGCACGCCAAAGCGCTGTTCCTCGTCGATGATCACCAGGCCCAGGTTCTTGGGGTTCACATCGGCCGAAAGCAGACGGTGGGTGCCGATGAGCACATCGATTGCGCCCTCGGCAAACGCCTTGAGCGCGCGCTTTTGCTGCGCCGGCGTGCGGAAGCGGCTGAGCACCTCGACCTCGAGGCCAAACGGGGCAAAGCGCTCAAAGAACGTCTCGTAGTGCTGCTGGGCAAGAATGGTCGTGGGGCAGAGCACCATGACCTGGCGGCCGGAGTCCACGCACTTAAACGCCGCGCGCAGAGCGACCTCGGTCTTGCCAAAGCCCACGTCGCCGCAAAGCAGGCGGTCCATGGGCTTGGGCGCCTCCATGTCGGCCTTAATGTCGGCGATGGCCTCCAGCTGGTCACGCGTCTCGTCGTAGGGGAAGCTCTGCTCCATCTCGATTTGCTCGGGCGTATCGGGCGGACAGGCGATACCGGTAATCGACGAGCGGCGCGTATACAGGTCGACCAGGTCAAACGCCAGCTTTTTGGCATTCTTGCGCGCCTTGTTGGTGGCCCGCGTCCAGTCGGCGGTGTTGAGCCTGGTCAAGCGCGGTTTATCGCCGTCGGGACCAACGTAGCGCGTGATGCGGTCGACCTGCTCGAGCGGCACGTAGAGCTTGTCACCATCGGCATATTCCAGCAAGAAGTAGTCGCGTTCCTTGCCGCCCACTTCCTGGCGCGCGATCTCGCTAAAGAGCGCGATGCCGTGGGTAGCGTGCACCACGTAGTCGCCCGGCTTAAACGGGAAGGTGATCTGCGTAATGTCGACCTTGCGGCGGCTGCGCGCGCGGTTGGCATCCATGCGGGCGTTGAGGTCGGCAATCGAGAACACGGCCAGGTTGGCATCGGGCACCACCACGCCCTGCGGCAGGGCAGCGTCCACAAAGGTCACGCGCCCGCGCGAGATGGTGGGCACGGCGGCACCGGCGGCAGCCTGGGCGGCACCCGCCTCGAGCGAGCGGGCGTTGAGCGCATCGGCGCGGCGCTCGCGAATGGAAGCATGGGCCTCCTGGCGTGCGGCACGGTCGGCGGAATCCGCCGCTGCCACGCGCACGCGGTCGCCGATAGCGCCGGCATTTTCGGGCGCCGCGGTCAGCGATTCCTCAAAGGTAATGCCCTCGTCGCCAAAGGTAAGCTCCATCGACTCGCGCGCACCGCGGTCGGGAATGGCAAACACGCAGGCATAGCGCTTGCCCACGACTTCCTGAATGCGCGTCATAAAGCGATTGTCCGAGCCCGCAATGGCCGGCTGCTCAATCTTGAGCTCGGCCGTCACCGCACCGCCGGCACGAATGAGGCTCACGTAGTTCAGGCGCTGCTGGGCGCCAAAATCGAGCTGTTGGGCGCGCACGTATAAGCCGTCCAAGCGGTCAATCCCCGCCTCGCCGGCACGGGCCTCGATATCCTCGTAGGCGCGCAGGCAGTCGTCGAACAGCGAGCGCGGCTCGGACAAAACCACGAGCGCCTTGCCGCTCACGTGTGCCAACGGGCTCACGGTCTGGCCGTACATCACCGGCAAAAAGCGGTCGAGCTCGGGCGTGACGATGCGCGCATCCACCATCTCGAGCAGCGCCGCCAGCTTGCTGTCGTCCTGGCTTGCGCGGTAGAGCGCCACGTGCATGTTGTGGACCGCCTCGTCGGTAAGCGCCAGCTCGCGGCACGGGAAGATCTCGATGCTGTCCTCGTTACCGATGGTCTGCCCCGTTGAACTCACCATGCGGCGGATGCGGTCAATCTCGTCGCCGAAAAACTCGATGCGCACGGGCGCCTTTTCCTGCGCGGGAAACACCTCTACGGTGTCGCCGTGAACTCGGAACAGGCCAGGCGCATCGGCGGCACCGGCATTGGTGTAGCCCATGCCCACCAGGCGTTGCGGCACCTCGTCAAAAGGAATCTCCTCGCCCACCGCAAAAGTAGTGGACTCCCAGTAGCGGCTCTCGACCGGCGGCACGCAACGCAGCAGCGCGCGGGCAGAGGCAACCATGATGCAGTTGTCGCCGCGCACGATGCGTCCCAGGGCCTCGCAGCGCTGAGCCACCACGGCGTCGTCGGGCGCCTGCTCGCGCCACGGATAGTCCTTGCGCTCGGGAAAACGGCACACGTGCGCCAGGCCCACGTAGGCGGCAAGGCTACGTGCGGCGCGATCGGCCGCATCCTCGCCACTCACAATGTAGACCGTCGGGCGCGGACGGCGCGCAAACTGGGCGGCCGCCATAAGCGTGCGACCCGACTGCGACACGGCCAGCGTCACGTCCTCGCCGGCATCGAGCCCGGCCTCGACGGTCTGCAGTGCCTCGGCAGTGTAGAGCTGCGCGGCTATACGGTGAATGAGCATGCTGTTCCTCCGGCATCGCAACGCCAAAAGCCCGCCGAGGCAAGCTCGGCGGGTCGTTCGTCAAAGTTCATTAACGTTTATGGTACCGCACGACCCCGTGGCCAAAAGCCAAAGCGACATCATGCCAAATGTTGCCCACAACGGTCTTGCTAGCGCGTTTTACCAGCTTATTAATCCACTCTCCGCTTTTTGATTTGTTGTCTTCCGGCAGCGATTTACACCGTCCGCGCCCCCTGGCGAGCATTTCGAGCTGCAAAGCGCCTATAATTGATATTGCTTACGTATTCAATGTCACTTTTTGAGGAGGGGGGGGGGTAAACAAATGGCCGATACTCCATCTTGTGCATTGTACGCCGGGCTTAAGTCACTCGGTCGCATCAACAACGGTAACGCCGCGCAAATTCTCATGGCCGGCAACGCCCGTTACGGTGGACGCCTCATCTCCGAACGCTTGACGGTCCCGTCGTTTATCTCGCGCGAAATCGTTCACGCTAAGCCCGGTGACCTTCCCGAGCTGCTTTTTGCACCCTTTGAACAAAGTGCGCGCCAGATACTCAACCTCATCATGCAAAACCGAGGCTCCGACCCCCAATCGCTGAGCAAGATCGTTAAGCGCTATATGGAGTCGTGCGTCCCGAACATGCAGGATGCCCTTACCAACTGCGGCGTCGACGGCATGCTCTTTAGGAACGGCGTCGAGCGCATCGAGACCGCCGACGATAGCAACATTAAAGATCGTCTCTACATCCACCTGGTCTTTTTTATCGTTACCGGCTGTCTTGGCGACCCCGCCCGCGCCATAGAATACACCGAGTCGTTTGTGTCCGACCAGATGCTCTCGACGCTCGGCACCGTCGAGACAACCGTCACCTCGTTTTTCTCGGCTGCCGCACGCCCTACGGGAGATATTCGCCTGGGCCTGCTGCGCGTTGTGGGCAACTCGGCGCGTCCGCCGCTGCGCCCCCTATCCATGGATCCGACGGGCAGCATTATCGGATCGCTGACGGGCGACGAAAACGCCATCACTGACGTCGATTCCGATGTCTCGCGCCAGCACCTGCGCGTTTGGCTGCAAGATGGGCGTTGGTTTGCGCAGGGCCTCGACTCTACCAACGGATCGTTTTTGATCTCGGGCGTCGACCGCTGCCGCCAGCCTATCGAGCCGGCCCGCCGTGACCGCCCCGCCAACTTTGCCAACACCCCCGTCGAGATTCACAACGGAGATATGCTCTGCTTGGGTGCCACGACGCGCTTCTTGGTCATCCGCATCACCGACTAGCCCGCGCACACATTATCGACGCACAAGGTACCGTTATTTGCATCAACCCATGCAAATAACGGCACCTTTTCAATTAAGTCAACGGTTGCGCTACCTTCTCACTAACATCACCGTTATGCATTTTCTTTTCGAAAGGATCGCCCCGTGACGTATGACACGGACATGAATATCATCGCGTTGTCCCCCTTTGAACCAAACGCAATGTTTGCGACCTCCGAAGACCCCGATACCATTCGCCGCTTTACCACCCTGCTGGATTGCGGGTCAGTCGACGGAGGTTCCCACCATCTTCGCAAGGTCGCCAACACCGAAGGCGAGACCTTTGCACTCAAAACGCTGTGGCCTCTCGATAGCCGCGAAGAAAACGGTCCCGCCGTCACCCCTTCGGGCATCAAGACGCTCACCGAGGAATATCGCAATCTTGCGGCCGTCTCCCTGTTGAGCGGTTTTGCCAAAACCTATGGCTACGGCTACACCGGCAACACGCCGGCCATCCTTATGGAGTGGATCGAGGGCCTGCCCCTTCGCGATGCCGTGGCAGAACTAACCGACCCCGCCGACGGCGGCCGCATCCCCGCCAACACCGTCGCCGCCATCGGAAAACGCCTGGGAGAGATTCTCCTGTGCGCCCAAAAGCTCGATGCGCCGTTTGCGCACCGCGACATCTCGCTGCGCAATATCATCATTCGCACGACGCGCCGGCCTCTTGCCCAGCAAATTGCGCACTGCAGCTTCGACCTTTGCCTGGTCGATTTGGGCAGCTCCAGCATCAAGCGCTCGGACCCTTCGTTTACCATGTCCACCGGCATCTGGCGCAACGGCACCCCTGAGTTCGCCCCGCCCGAGATGCTCTCCAACGACATCCCCGAGCTGGCGCCGCTTCGCACGTCGCCCTGCATCGATACATATGAGCTCTGCAGCGTGCTCTACACGCTCTATGCCGGTCACACGCCATATCGCCTAAACGAGCATATGGACCAGTCGCCCTACCTGTACAAAATCGAGCACGAGCCCGAGCCGCTCGAGGCGCGCTTACCCGGCGACCAAAAGCTCGTCGATGTCATTATGAGCGGCATCCATAACGAGTGGTCCCAGCGCGCGCCGCTGTCTTCGATTGTCGACAAGCTCGATGCCTGGATTAAAGGCATCGATTTTGAGCCGCGCACGCCGCTGCCCACGCCGGTCGACTTTAGCCAACAACCGAAGCCTTCCGGCTCCGACAAGGCCCAGACGCGCCACCCGCTCATCTCGCGTCGCGCCGCGCTCGCGCTCGGCGGCGTCTGCGTTGCCGGCATCGTAGCTTCTGCCCTTGCCACGGGGTGCTGGGGGCTCATCGACCTTGCGCACGGCATTAAGCCGTCACTCGACGATTACACCTGGGAAGAACTTGCCCTGATCTCCCGCAAAATCCAAGAGACATCTTCCAACAAAAAGGCGCTCGAGATTGCCGAAACCTACCACCTGGTAAACAGCGAGCAGTCGCTCGAAAACGAGAACACCAAGACCGTCAGGCTTTCCGACGGGACCAAGGCACAAGTCCAGATCGTGGGCTTTAAGGCAGACACGCTCACCGATGACGGCCTCCCTGCGGGCATCACCTTTATGTTCCGTACCTCCATCGCCATGCGCGCCGTAAATGACAGCGCCGCGACGGGTGGCTGGGAGCAATCGTCGCTTCGCGAATGGTTGGCGGACAAGGGCATGGCCAAGCTGCCCGATGATCTCCGTAATCAGATTCGCCCGGTGCGAAAGCTTACCAACAACACCGGCGGCACCAAAGACGCCTCCAGCATCACCGCCACCGACGACATGCTCTGGCTACCGTCCATGAGCGAGCTATGCGGCTACCAGGCGCCCGAAACGTTCGCAGAAGGCTGTGAGTACCTTTCTGCCCTCTACAGCGGAGAAGGCGATCAGTATCAGCTCTATCGCGAGCAGAGCGTGAGCGGCCTGACCACCAACGATGCCATGATCCGCACCGTCGTTGGCAAAAAGATCTGCTACTGGGAGCGCACCCCCAGCGCCGACTGCAGCGAAGGCGCCGACTCGACGTACTTTAACCGCGTTGGAAAAGACGGCGACGTATTTAGCTGGGCAACGCCCGGAAACAATCCGGACCAAAAGACCTATGTCCTGCCCGGCTTTTGTATCTAGCGCCTTCCCCGAATACCAGAAAGGAGCCTCGCATCATGCGCGCGGAAACACCTTCCGAAGTGCTCTTTGATTTCCTTAAGTGCGACCTGCAGATCAATAATCGCGAAGCGGCGCGCATCTTGATTTCGGACAAGCCGATGGGCTCCAAACCGGCCCCAAGGTTTCGCATTGCCGAAAAGACATTTCTATCGCGACGCGTGGTGCACGTCGTTCCGGGTACCGACAAGATCGACCCCGAGATGTTTGCCGATTTTTCGCAGAGCGTCCAGAACTTGGCTGCCGTTGTAAAAATCGGCAGCGGCAGCAGTCCAGCGGCCGCCAACGCTCGCCAGCAAGCCATTACGGCGCATGCCCTCGAGCGCATGGCAACGTCGCTCGAACACTGGGGGCTCGATGGTTCCATCCTGCGCAATATCTTTGACCACATCGCCGTCATGCCGGGCCTCAAGCAAAGCGATCGGCGCCTTTTGGAGCTCCTTGCCCTAACGGTCTGCGGATGCCTGGCCGATCCCAATGCCGCCGCCTCAGAGGTCAAAGACTTCGCCATCACACAGCTAGCCCAGACCTTTGGCACGCTCGAGACCACCGAGGTCGTCCAGGCGCAGGATACCAACCACAAGGTCAACGAGCCTCCTGCAAAACTGGGGCTGCTCAGGCTTGCAAAAGACGGCTCGGCCTTACCGCCAATCTATCCCTTGAGCCTCGATCCCGAGGGCACGGTTTTAGGCTCGTTCGCACGCGACCGAAACGCCATCACCAACGTAGGACCCGATGTATCCCGCCGGCACCTGCGTGTAGCGTTTTCTAACGGCACATGGCTCGCAAGCGGCCTTCGCTCCACCAATGGAACGGTGCTGGTGACACACAGTGGCGCGACCACCGTTATCGAAAAGCCGCGCTCGCTGCGCACCGCCGATGACGAGGACAAGCAGATTCCCATCCACGATGGCGACCTGCTCAAGCTGGGCTCCTCGACCGAGTTTTTGGTGCTGAAGATTTCCTCGAACGTACGCGCGCTGGCCTAGGGCCGAGCTCGCCCAATAAGAATCAATGCAAAAGAGCGCCGCTGCACACATCGCAGCGGCGCTCTTTTATATGACGTGGGCATCTAAAATCGAATGCAGGGGCCGACAATACTCACGCAAGATAACTTAAACATAAAAGCCGCGTGGGGGTCGGGTCCCCACGCGGCTATCAGGTTTGGGCTAATTAAGCCCGGAGGTAAACACTAGAAGTGATTAGTGCTCGCGACGCTTGGTCATGTACATGCCCACAGCGACAGCCACGGCGCCGGTAAGGGCAGCAGCGGAGGTCACAACAAAGGTCGGGTCACCAGTGGTAGGAAGGGCAGCGGCGTCCTTCTTGGCCTTAGCCTCGTCCTTCTTGTCAGCAGCAACCTGCTTCTTACCATCATCCTTCTTCAAAGAATCGGACTTGGGGGTCTTAGCGGTGAAGAAGGCGTAGACAGTGGTGTCCTCGGTGATAGGAGTAGAGAAGTCAAACTTCTTGAAGGACTCCTTGGAAGAAGACCAGCCAACAAAGTTGAAGCCATCAACGGAAGGATCGCTGGGCTGAGCAACAGTCTTGCCGTCCTCAACCTCAACAGTGGTGGTGGAACCATCAACATAGAAATTGACCTTGTGGGTCTGGACAGCAGGCGTCTCGTTCTTGGTCCACTGGGCATAGAACGTCACGTGGTCGCCGCCGCCCTGGACGGGCTTGCTGAAGTCGACCGGGTCGGTACCCTTGGAGTCATAGGTCCAGCCGGCGAAGGTGTAGCCCTCGCGGGTCGGGGCCAGGGGCTGGCGGGCAACGCCGTCGCTGTCGGTAACACCCTCCATGGTCTCATTGCCATCGGCGAAAACGCCACCATTGGCAACATAGAGAACCGTCTTCTCGTTGTTCTGCTTCCACTGGGCATAAACAGTCGCGTGGCCGCTGCCCGCAACGATGGCCTTCGTGAAGTCGACGGGGTCATTTCCGTCGCGATCGTACGACCAACCAAGGAAGTCATAGCCCTCGCGGGTCGGCTGAAGCGGCAGACGTGCAATACCGTCGGTATCGGTTACACCCTGCATAGTTTCGTTGCCATCGAAGAACGTGCCGCCATTGGCAACGTAGAGGATTTCGACAGTCTTGTCCTGCTTCACAGGCGTCCAAGCGGCGAAAAGGGTCACATGGTCGCCGCCACCGACGATCGGCTGGTTGAAGTCAACCTGGTCGGTTCCGTCGCTGTGATAATACCAACCGGCAAACACATAGCCGTCGCGCGTAGGAGCAAGCGGCTGACGAGCAATGCCATTGCTGTCAGTCTGACCCAGCATGACGTTGTTGCCGTCGGCAAACTGACCGCCATTGGCAGAGTAGGTCACATCGAGCACATTCGAGGGAGCCTCAGTCCACTTGGCGAACAGAACAACAAAATTGCTAGCGTCGCTCAGAAGAGGCTGAGAAAAATCTACGGCATGCGTGCAAGTGTTGTCATAATACCAGCCGCCAAACACATAGCCATCGCGCACGGGAGACTCCGGCATAGAGCATACGCCCTTATCGTTAGTCTGAGTGCGCATAACGATGCTTCCGTCCGCGAAAGCGCCGCCGCCATTTTCCGCTACAAAAGTAACGGTCTTAACACCAGTAGAGGCTGCAGCAGTAGCCCCCTCGCTCGTGTTCTGAGTAGTCTCCGCCGCGATAGCAGCAACCGGCGTGGAGCTGAGCACCATACTCAAGCTCAGACCGGCTGTGATAGCAGCGTTAAGCTTCCTATTCATGTGGTCGTCCTTTCCCGACTTGCTTCTTCGCGACCACTTCGCAGAAGAAGACATTTTAATTGCATCATCAATTCAAGCCGAAATAATCCTAAATTGGTTGCGCAACCAAGCTATATCTAAGGTTTGAGACTTTTTTTCAAAAAAGTTTGCAAAAAGCTATTGCACCACCCGTACGCTGGGGCAAAGGTCTGCCAGCGGGTACTCGTCGCACTTAGGTTTGCGGGCGTCGCGCAAGCTGCACGACGGCCATCAGCACCCGGTCCACTCGCCCAAAACGCGCATGCCCGAACGCCCTCGGCACAAAACAGTCTGAACGGACAGCATCAATTATCAGCTTTCACCTGCGCTACTTTGCAATTATGGCAATTCCTACTTTATAGTTGTGGCAACGTCTACTTTGCAATTATGGTTGTTTTACCTTGGTGCGGCCCCTGCCCTTGCAACCTAGCTCACCCTCACGCTCGGGCAAAGGTCTGCCAGCGGGCACTCGTCGCACTTGGGTTTGCGGGCGTCGCAGATCTCACGGCCAAAGGTAATCCACTGGTGGTTGACCGACTCCCAATACTCGTGCGGCAAAATCTTGAGCAGATCTTGCTCGGTCTTGAGCGGCTCTTTGACGTGTGTCTTGGGACTCAACATCAGACGGTGTGCAATGCGGTTGACGTGCGTATCGACCGCGATGCCCTCGACAATACCAAACCCCACGTTGAGCACGATGTTCGCCGTCTTGCGGCCAACGCCCGGCAGCTTGACGAGCTCCTTCATGTCGGCCGGTACCTCGCCGCCGTAATCGGCGACGATCATCTGCGCGGCCTCCACGGCGTGCTTGGCCTTACTCTTATAAAAGCCAAGCGACTTGATGGTATCGGCCACATCGGCCACACTCGCCCCCGCCATGCCCTCGGGTGTGGGCCACTGGGCAAACAGCTTCGGCGTCACCTTGTTGACCTGCGCGTCGGTCGTCTGCGCCGAGAGCAGTACCGCGATGAGCAGCCTAAAGGGATTCTCGTGGTCCAAAAAGCACTCGACCGGGCCATAGCGACGGTTGAGGCGCTCGCACACCTCAACGGCGCGCTCGCGTTTGGCGGCATTGGTCTCGCGTGGCATAACGACTCCTCGCTTCAGCGGCATAACAAACCTATGGGCACGATTGTCCCACGTATGGGGTCTTTACGCCTCCAAAAATGCGCCGGTCTGACGGCCCCACAGGCTTGCGTACTCGCCGCCCGCCTCGACAAGCTGCGCATGCGTTCCGTCCTCGACAATCTCGCCGTCCGCCAGCACCACGATGCGGTCGAGCGCCGCCACGGTAGACAGGCGATGCGCCACCACAATGGAGGTGCGACCGCGCATCAGGTTCTCGAGCGCCTCCTGCACCAGCGCCTCGGACTCGCTGTCCAAGGCAGACGTCGCCTCGTCGAGCACCAAAATCGGCGCGTCGGTGAGAATCGCGCGGGCGATAGCCACGCGCTGGCGCTGACCGCCCGAAAGCTTAACGCCGCGCTCGCCCACCATGGTGTCAAAGCCACGGGGCAGGCGGTCGATAAACTCAGTCGCGTTGGCCAGGCGCGCAGCCTCGCGGATCTGCTCATCGGTGGCGTCGGGGCGTCCGTAGGCGATATTCTCGCGAATGGAGCGATGGAACAGCAGCGCCTCCTGCGGCACGTAGGCAACCTGGCGGCGCAGGCTCTGCTGCGTGCAGCGCGAGACGTCCTGGCCGTCCACGAGCACGCGGCCGCCCTGCACGTCGTCCAAGCGCAGCAACAGCTTGGTGAGCGTCGTCTTGCCCGAGCCCGATTTGCCCACCAGGCCCACGCGCTGGCCCGCCGCCACATGAAGCGTCAGGTCGTTGAACACGCTCTCGCCCGCCGCGGCGTCACGGTATGCAAAGCTCAGGTGCTCAAAATCAATCGCGCCCTCGCTCACCTTGAGCTCGGGGGCGTTCTCGTCGTCTGCCACCAGACGCGGCTCGTCCAGCACGCGCGTCATCTCGGCCGCATCGCCCAGCGCGCGGTTGATGCGCTGCATCATGGAGTTGATGTAGTTGAAGCGCATGGAGAGCTGGTACGTATAGGTAAAGATCATGACGAGCGCGCCGGCCGAAATGCCAAACCACGCGTTGCCACCCGCGACGAACACACTCACCACGGCCATGGTGATGACGATAAGGCCCGAGGTCGTAAAGTTGCGCTGCATCATGGCGTGCATCGAAACCGTTTCGGCATCGCGCGCGGCGCGGTCGGCGGTATCGAACAGGTCGCGCTCAAAGTCCTCGCGCCCACAGGTCTTGACGGCCAGGATATTCGTGACCGCGTCGGACAGCACGCCCGACAGCTTGTTCTGCGCGGCGGACGTCGCGGCCGAAAGCGGCATGATGCGCTTGTACATAAGCCAGACAAACGCGATGTAGACGACCATAATGCCCACCAGGATCACGGTAAACGTCGGCACCACCGGGGCGAGCGCCGCCACCGTGCAGACAACCGAGGTGATGGTGGGAATGAGCGAATACACCGTCACGTCCACCAGGCCCGTGTAGCCGCTCATAAAACGACTCGTCTGGCTCACAAGCGATCCGCCAAAGCGGCTGGTGTGAAATGTCATGGATTGATTGGAGAGCGTGTCGAAGCACAGGCGCGCCAAGTGATAGTTGCCCGCAATCTCGAGCTTGTAGACGGTGTAGTCCTGCAACTTGGAGAGGATCTGGCCTACCAGGTTCACGAGCACGAGCGCCAGAATGTAGGGGCCAAAGACCTCAAACACCTGGTCGCCCGGCACGGGGCCGGCCTGGACGCGGTCGACGATAAGGGCCATCACGTAGGTGTTGGCAAACGTGAGCAAAAAGATGTAGCCCGCCGACGAGAACACCGAGAGAAAGACAATCAGCGGTTGTGTGCGCGTGACGTCCCAAAAACGCTGCAGCGTGCGGCGCACGGTGGAACGTTTGAGCGGACTGGTGCTTCTCTGAGACATGGTCTTCCTTTCGCGTCTGATAGGGCGAGACGCCATTGTTGCACACTAAAGCGCACTTCAGGCAAGCACGGCGCGAAAAGCGCCCGCGCCCCGCGTTTACGTCGGCGCCCCGCCGTCAGATGCAGCTAGTCCTCGTCTTTTTGGTCTGCGGGCAGGCTCGCAGACGTGAGCCCCAAGATCTCGTCGGCCTCCCGCGTGTCTTCCAGCGCGTCGATATCCTTGAGCTTGCGCTCCATAACGTTGGTGCGCGTGGTGATGATGCCCTCGACCGTCTTTCCTGCGGTCTCGATCTGCTGCTGGGCGCGGCGCAGCGCCGCCTGATAGCGTGGCAGCTCGGCCTTGACAGCAGAGAGCACACGCAGCACGTCATCGGTGCGTTTTTGTAACTTAAACGTCTGGTAGCTCATCTGCAGGCTGTTGAGGATGGCCGCCATGGTGCTGGGGCCGGCAACGTTGACGTGATAGTCGCGGCCCAGGGTCTCGATAAGCCCGGGGCGGCTGACGACCTCGGCATACAGGCCCTCAAACGGAACGAACATAATGCCAAAGTTGGTGGTCGCGGGCACGCTCAGATACTTTTCGCAGATGTCTTTGGCCTCGCGCTTCACCATGGCGTCGAGCGTCTTGCGCGCGGTGGCCACCGCCTCGGCATCACCCGACTCTTGCGCGTCGAGCAGATGCTCGTACGCGTCGCTCGGGAATTTGGAGTCAATCGGCAGCAGCACGGGATCGCCCTCGTCTACCGGCAGCTTGACGGCAAACTCAACGCGCTCCGAGGCGCCAGGCTTGGTGGCGACGTTTTCCAGATACTGGTCGGGCGTAAGGATGTCCGCCAGGATTGCACCCAACTGCACCTCGCCCAAAATGCCACGCGCCTTGACGTTGCCCAGCACGCGCTTAAGGTCGCCCACGCCGGTGGCAATGGACTGCATATCGCCCAAACCCTTGTACACAGCCTCGAGCTGGTCGCTCACCTGCTTAAACGATGCAGACAGGCGATCGTTGAGCGTACGAGAGAGTTTCTCGTCCACCGTCGCGCGCATCTGATCGAGCTGCACGTTGTTGTCCTTGCGGATGGCGCCCAGCTGGGCATCGACCGTCTCGCGGACCTTGTCCAAGCGGTGCTCGATGCCCTCGCGGTTGGCACCGAGCTGCTGGGCCGTCTCGCGGCGCAGGTCATCCATACGGTCGCCAGCCTGCGAGAACTCACGCGCGATGGTCAGGTAGCGCTGCTGCTCTACGGCCGCATCGGTCGTCTGCTGCTGCGCGATGGCATTTGCCGTGCGGCGGGTTTCTGCCAACGCGACGTTGAGGGTGTCGAGCGCGTTGTTGGCCTGCTCGAGCGCAGCCAGCATCTCTGCCCCGCTATCGCCGCGCTCCCGCAGCTCGGCGCAAAGGCCCTTGAGCTGCAGGGCACAAGCCACAGCAACCCCCACCGCCACCAAGGCGATCACAACAAGCACGATATCAATAGCAGACATAGTCTCCGCCCAACAAACCCAATCGATCATCAATCAAAACCGCGATCAATCTTACCCCGCCACACGCACCGGGCGCTTCACGGCAATCGGGCAAATGGATTTGTGCCACAGACATCAAAACGCTAACTCTCCCAGCCGGCGCGGATGGTTGTTACGACATCGCCTAGGCGCTGGCCGAGAGCTGCCAAGTGCTCAAGCACCTCGCTGGGCGAGGCGCCGTTGAGAATGCACGTGAGGGCATATGAGGCCAAGAAGATTGCCGCGAGCCCCAACGGGATCAGCACGATCATCGCCAGCGTACGCAGGCGCTGGGCCCAGCGACGGCGACGCGCACGACGCTTGTCGAACGCAAGCTCCTGCGCATATGAATCTTGCTGTACGGAATAGGCCTCTGGAGCCGCCTCGCCCGCAGGTGCGGCGTTTTGCGCAGGAGGCTGGACGGCCGCCCCTTGCATTTGCATCTCCATAAGCCGTTGCTGTTGGCGCAACATGCGCTCGGCTTTTTGCTGCGGGGTCTCAAGAAACAGATCCATGTTGGCCTCCTCAATCGGAGCATTCGACGCTTGCGCCCAGCATCCCGCACCATCGCGGCTGCGGCAACGAAATCCGTGGCAATAGCCGCAAAGATTCTTTTGTCAGAAAACTGTCAAAAAGCTCAACAACTCCCCTACCAGCACTTTCTTTGAGCTTTTTTCGCCAGCAATCTTTTGCCCTTCTGCCCTTGCGTCAACCGACCAAAACCTAACCAAAAGCTTGACGGAAATTGTGAAGACCGGGACCCCACACAAAAAGTGCCGCCCCAAAAGGGGCGGCACACAAACTTATTATCAGCTTTTCTGTAACGAGCATGCGACGACTCAACGCCGGAGCGCAGGGCGGGGAAACACCTTTGCCTCGCGCGACCTGCGGAGCCGTGAGCGAGAGGGAAAGGTGTTTCCCCGCCCTGTGCTCCGCAGTCGGTGAAGGCAGCTTTACATGCCCGCGAGACCTCGGGCGGCGGTGGCGCACATAAACGCCAAGGCTAGAATCACGAGCGAACCGGCAATGTCGGCCAACACGCCCGTAAAACGGCGCTCAATTAGCCAGCTCTCAAAGTGCGGGGCAACGTTGCGCCAAACACGCCACAACAAGATACCCATGCCGATGACGCCGGGAATATTGAGCAGCAAAATCTCGGAGCACAAGAGGCCAATCAGGTTTCCGGCGGCAAAGCCCGCATCGCCCTCGCAATATTTGCGATAAATCATGTACAGCATGTACGCCACAAACGGTTGCAGGCACGCAGAGATAAACGTAACTACCATCGAGGGGTCCTGGGAAAAGACATCGGTGAGCTTATCCACGCTCGTGGCATCCTTAGAGGCCAAGAACAGGCCAATGACCACCACAGGCACCACGCCCAAGATGACCTCGACCATCGTAAACAGCTTGGCGGTCAGGTCCTCACTCGCCGAATTCAAATGGGGCGCCCACTCAGGATGAGCATGCGCGCCGACCTTCTTGTCCTTCTCGGCACGATCGGCTTTTTTGCCCTCAGGAACCCGACGACCAGGATCCTTGCGAGTCCCCGCCGCAGCCACCCGAGCTCGAGATTTCTTACCCATAAAAAACACCCCATCAGGGGGTGCGGACAGAAAGTTGGACCGCGGGGCGGTCCGGACTGGAGGTTCGCATG
>ENA-OPTA01000398-OPTA01000398.1-human-gut-metagenome-genome-assembly--contig:-NODE-398-length-30190-cov-6.950854_pt1 | contig 30190 bp, 19 predicted proteins | sample MGYA00241813_ERZ501917 | MGnify/ENA primary metagenome ERZ501917 (study PRJEB25962, sample SAMEA2042408) | human gut metagenome | biome: human gut; feature: human-associated habitat; material: faeces...
CGCTCTTCCGATCTACGTATGCATAATGTTTGGATCTGTCTGTATACCTTTTGAAAATGGGTTGAGTTATAAATTTTTTTTGTTACGAACCATACCCCAAAAGAGATAATGGGTATTAGAAGCAAATAGGAGGGGGTAATTAAGGTATTGCAAAAATCGAGGATCCATTGGCTGCCTGATAGCTTGTCTGTAAGCTTTATGAGGTATACGTTATCTGCAAAACTTATGAAGCATATGTCATCTGTAAGCTTTTTTAAGGCAAATATGAGCAATGAGATAATTACTATCAGCTTACTGATGAATGCAAAAGTTGAAACAAAGATTTTTAATATGCTGATGCTTAAAGGTGTGTGTGCCTTGAATTCTTCCTGAAGATTTCGTGCCAGAATGCGTAAGATTTCTATTTCCTCTAGAAATTCTTGTCCCAGGCTGATAGATATTTTGATATACTGCTTCTTGTTTTTTCTCCGGAAAGTGGCATTTTCGTCTATCAGTTGCTTGATGGTATAATTGACAAGACTGGATTTTCCCGCGCCACGATGTCCGGTAATCAGGTAAGATGCACTGTCGGCCTCGTTATATTTCAGCCAGTTGTACAATTGCTGGTTGGGCTCTCTATCCAGAATATATTTGGGGTCAGTCTTTTCTCCTGTTGTCTGGTGGAAAAACGAAAAGTTTCTAAGCAGAATGTTGACTGGTTCTACTTTTGAATAAATCCATTTAAATTCCATGATATTTATTTTTTTATGGTAAATATATAAACGATATAGCAGTAAAGAAAATATCCTGATATAGTGATGAATATTATGGCTATTATAAAAGGTATAATTATGCTATAAATTGAAATTAATATTGTAGTTATTATGGTTATAATGAGATTATTAATTGTTGAATTTGTAAAAAAGGATGATTTGGTGTAGGATATGGTAATATTCAATAATAATCCGAAATATAATATGTATGGGATATAGAAAAGTGTGGGTAAAGAGGAAGATGGCATGTTATTTAGGATAGACAAGATATTTGTTAAAAATATAAAGAATAAAAATGTATATGTAATAATGAGAGGCCGGTATTTCTGTTCTTTGAGCCTTTTTTTGTATTTAAAGTCTATTCTGATTTTTTCTTCTATAGAATCTGTAAGAAGAATATCTATTTCTCTTTGATTTTGTAATTCTTGGATGTTATTATTGTCAGGTATTAGTCTTTTGTTTTTATTCAATATGTATATATTTATTAATAGTATCATGATATTCCCAACGATACAAAAAGTTGTATGGGTGTAAAGATTGACAATATTATATGACAGACTATTAAACAAAATAAATAAAAACAGATTGTTAATAATGATAAATGTTCCCGTAATGTATTGTCGGATATCCGAATATGTCGAAACGTTTTTCATCGTATTAGATTAAATTGTGTATGGCTTTGTGTAAATAATTGTTATCAATGGCAAAAGTAATATTTTTTTTATTTATATCGTCGTATGTCAAATAAAATTATTGTATAAACGCTTTTGTTTTTTCGGAGACGGCACGGCGCAACTTGTACCGGTGGATGTACCGCTGTCCTTCCATCCGCGAGGGTCTGGCGGCGCTGGGACACGACAAGCATCGCAAGTTTTTCCTGAAGCCGGAGGTGGAAGTGATTGTGAGGGGGCTGGGGGAGCCGTAAGAAAAAGAAGAAAGGAAAGGGGGATTTTCTCCCCTGCCTGTAAGGTTGGCGGACGGCTTTCACTCTGTAATATTATATTTTGTGCTATGTTTAGTAGATTATTTCGTATTTTTGCCGTTAAATAACTATTGGCAATGAAACTGGATTGGGTAAAGACAAGAGTAGGTTCAGAATAACACCCGTTCCACCATGGCTATGTATCTCCTGAAAGGGCACTGAGCATGGTAGATGCTAATGGCAAATTTGGAGAGGTGTATGTTAGAAACAGTGATTAAAAATACGGATGATTTTGTCGTTTCAGTTCCAAAAACTGAACGGAAAAAATATGGCCAGTTTTTTACGAATGGGACGACGGCTGCTTATATGGCTTCACTGTTCAATTTCGATCTCTCAAAGCCTGAAATCCATATACTGGATGCCGGTGCGGGGACAGGCATCTTGTCGGCAGCGGCTGTCGACAGGCTGGTGGCATTAGGTTATAAGGGTAAGATTCTGCTTACCTGCTATGAAACCGATAAAAGGGTCTTGCCTGTTCTGGAAGCTAATCTTGATTTGCTTCATTGTGAGTATGGGATTGAGTATACGGTGTTTCGCGATAATTATATCACTTCGCAGGATTTTGAAGGGAATACATTGTTCTCCGTGCCAGATCGGGTATATGATTACGTGATCGGTAATCCTCCTTATCTCAAAATACCGAAAGAGGCGGATGAGGCAAAAGTAATGCCCGGTATATGCTACGGGGCTCCTAATTTGTATTTTCTTTTTTGGGCCATGGGCATCCACAACCTGAAAGAGGGGCAGGAACTGGTATATATTGTTCCACGTTCATGGACGTCGGGAGCTTATTTCAGAAAGTTCAGAGAATATGTGTTCAAGAACTGTGTCATTACCGATATGCACTTGTTCGAAAGCCGGGATAAGGTTTTCGACGGTGAATCGGTGTTGCAGGAAACGGTCATCATAAAGGTGAAAAAGACAACAGTTAAACCGGATTATATCCATATAACTTCTTCTTCTACCTCCAGCTTTTCTGACTTGAAGACTTTTCGGGCTTCTTACGATACGATTGTGTCACGGAATCAGTTTGTATATTTGGTGACCAATGAAAGTGACGCGGCTGTGCTTGCAATGATTAACCGCTTTGATAAGACGCTTCCGGATATAAATTTGCGTATGCAGACGGGGCTGATAGTCGATTTCAGAACGAGGGAAGTACTTCGTGACCAGCTTGAGGATGGATCATATCCCCTTTTATATTCACAGCATATCCGAAACGGGCGAGTTGTATGGCCATTGGGAAAAGAAGGGGAAGTGATAAAGACTGACCGGAAAGCGTTTCTGCAGGAAAACAGTGATTTCCTTTTGGTAAAACGATTCACGTCGAAAGAAGAGGAACGGAGACTACAGTGTGGCATATACCTGAAACAAAGGTTTCCGCAATTTCCGTATATCAGTACTCAGAATAAAATAAACTTTATAAAATGTGATTCTCCTTGTGTCACCTATGGCTTATATGTATTACTGAATTCCAGTTTTTATGATAAATACTATAGGATATTGAATGGTTCTACTCAGGTTAATTCTACTGAAATCAATCAGATACCGGTTCCCGACAGAACTGTGATAGAAAATATGGGAAGGGAATTGATGCACAAAGAGTTATCGGTCACAAGTTGTAATGAAATCTTGAATAAATGGATAAGCTAGAATCAGTAAAGGATTTGTTGGAGAGAATCAATATGCCTTTAAGGCAGCAAAGTGAACTCTGTTGTCTGACCCTTCTTGCAATGGCTGGCCTGAAAGAGGATATGCCTTGGTGTGAAGCGGCCAGTGAATGGATCAGAATACATGATATTATTTCTTTTATTGCGGATAATTACGGCATCGTGTATGCCGAGAATTCGCGAGAGACTTTTCGTAAACAGGCTATACATCCCTTCAGAACTGCCGCGCTGATAGAGGATAACGGTAAATCTACCAACAGTCCTAATTATCGGTATCGGATAACGCCTGAGTTTTTGGATGTTATTCGTTCTTTATCTGATAGTAGGGAAGGTACAGGCAAGGAAAGTGCGGCTCTTGTGCGGTTTCTTGACAAGCATGATACGTTGTCTGAAATATATGCTTCCAAAAAGAAGATGCAAAAGATGCCTGTCAAAATCAATGGTAAGGATTTTACGTTTAGTCCTGGAAAACACAATCAGTTGCAGAAAGCTATTCTGGAGGAATTTGCGCCTCGGTTTGCACCTCATGCCGAATGTCTGTATGTGGGTGATACCATCAAGAAAGATATGATAAAGAATGTAGAGAAATTATCTTCTCTCGGTTTTGAGATTACCTTACATGATAAAATGCCGGATGTCGTTTTGTACAGGGAGGATAAAAACTGGATATACTTTATTGAATCAGTCACATCTGTCGGACCGATGGATCCTAAAAGGATACTGGAGATTGAAACGATGACAAGAAATGTAACTGCTGGCCGTATATATGTGACTGCTTTCCTTGACTTTGCTACGTTTAAGAAATTTTCCGCACAGCTTGCTTGGGAAACTGAGGTCTGGATAGCTGATATGCCGGACCATATGATTCATTTGAACGGGGATAAATTTCTTGGGCCTCGTTGACAGGATTTATTCTTGTTAAAAAAGATATTTCGGGCTGCACCCTTGGCGGTGTAGCCCGTTTTTTTTATCCCCTTGCATCACAAACTTAACCATTTTGAAACAGGAATGCCACATCGGCGTTTCGCTTTTGAAATACGCTGCATCTAATTTTGCGCACAGGGAATTAAGGTTTTTTAAGTAGTTGCAACGCCTTAATATCCAGACTGATAAAGACAATAGGCAAAATAAAAAACGGGTTTGGAAATTTACAATTTAAACATAGCATGAAAAAAATTGCAGCGTATTTAGTTTGGTTTGTATTGGTTGCTGGATTGCCCCTCATGGCATGCAGCAAGGATGAGGCGACAGAAGTTGCATCGGACAGCTTTAGCGTCAGTTTCGATTGTCCGTCGCTGATAGAAGTCAGCAAGGGCGGAGAATACACCTTTCAGGTGGAAGGCGGAGAGGAACCGCAGGCATCGGATGTGCTGGTGCTGGAGTCGACCGACGGCATTTCGTACACCTGCACACTGGTGAGTGTGTCGGAAAACAGCTTTACCGTAAAGATTTCGGAAGGATGCGAGAGTGGTACGTACCGGGTGTTCATCAAGCGGGGCGACCGCAAGAAACAGATCGGCAGTACTTATATTAATATTGTAGAGGGAATGGACTTTACGCCGGATGCCGGAACAACGGTGTACGGGGTGGTTTCGACTGCCGACGGACCGGTGCCGGGGGTAGTGGTTTCGGATGGCGTGGAAGTGACCGTCACCAATGAGCAGGGTATCTACCAGCTCCAGTCGGATAAGGAGTGGGGATATGTGTTCATCTCTGTTCCTGCGGGTTACGAGGTGCCTGCCGAAGGGGTGCTCCCTCAGTTCTACAAGATGATGAAGGGCGACGCTTCTACTGCCGAGCGGGTGGACTTCTCGCTGACGGCGGTAGACGGACAGGATGACTATAAGGTGCTGGTGCTGGGCGATATGCATCTGGCAAACCGTACGGGCGACCTGAAGCAGTTCATGGAGTTTACCAGCGACCTGAACGCTTACCGTGCGCTGCACCAGCAGGAAAAGATGTATGCCATCGCGCTGGGCGACATGACCTGGGACCTGTACTGGTATTCCAACAGTTACGCGCTGCCCGAGTACCTGAACACCATCAACTCGCAGGTGAAGGGGCTTCAGATTTTCCATACCATCGGAAATCATGACTACGACTATAAGGCGACGAACGACCGGGATGCGGAGAGCCGTTTCATGGATTACATCGCGCCTACTTATTATTCGTTCAACTTGGGAAAGGTACACTACGTGGTGCTGGATGACATCGATTGCAGCAATTACGACGGTACGACTTCGCGCGACTACGAGAAGCGGGTGTCGACCGGACAGCTGAGCTGGCTGGCAAAGGACTTGTCGCACGTTGACAAGTCGGTGCCGCTGGTGGTGGTGATGCACGCGCAGGTGTTCTACCCTTCGCAGACGGACGGCTTCAAGGTGGATCACGACGTGCTGAACACGACGCAACTGCTGAACGTGCTGGACGGCTATAAGGTGCATTTCATTACCGGACATACGCACATGAACTATAACGTGACGCCCGATGATGCCGTGACTGGCGGACGGGAGGTGTACGAACATAACACGGGTGCCATCTGCGGCTCCTGGTGGTGGTCGGGCTACCTTACTCCGGGCGTGCACCTCAGCCCCGACGGTACGCCGGGCGGTTATGCTATCTGGAGCGTGAACGGTACGGACATGGAGTGGATGTACAAGGCTACGGGATGGACGGAGGATTACCAGTTCCGCAGCTACGACCTGAACAACGTGCATTTCTCGCTGGCGGATGTGCCGCAGATGCCTGCCGGTGTACCGGCTTCGGTCAAGAAGGAGTACATGAAGTATGTGGATGCTTATCCGGAAAATCGGGACAATGAGGTGCTGATCAACGTGTGGAACTGGAACCCGCGCTGGACGCTGAAGGTGACCGACGAAAACGGCAATACGCTGACTCCCGAGGAGGTATGGGCGTACGACCCGCTGCACGTGGCGGCTATGAGCGTGAAGCGTTTCAACTCGTCGACGCTGACTTCTACGCCGAGCTTCATTACCGAGAAGTTCCCGCATTTCTTCAAGGTGAAGGCCGCCGATGCCGACGTGGACCTGACCATCACTGTGTGCGACGAGTTCGGACACCAGTGGACGGAGAACATGCAGCGTCCGAAGGCTTTCTCGACGGATGCTTACTTGCCTCGCTGACTTAACTTATGTTTTACTTAATACTTATTTATGAAAGTTTTCAATTTGTACGTGTTGGGCTTGTTGCTGTTGCTGGCAGGCAGTATCTCTACGCTGTCGGCACAGAACAGGAAGGTATCGGGTAAGGTACTGGATGCTTTACAGGAACCGCTTGTAGGGGTTTCGATTCGCATTGAGGGGACTACTCAGGGAACAATTACTGATGTAGACGGTGCGTTCGATGTACAGGTACCTGCCGCAGGGGCAACCCTGGATTTCTCTTATGTGGGCTACCTCACGCAAAAGGTGAAGGTGAAGCCGGGACAGAAAAACATTGTGGTATATATGCAGGAAGATGCCATCATGCTGGATGAGGCGGTGGTGGTAGGTTACGGTACGCAGAAGAAGGTGAACCTGACGGGTGCCGTGGCTACGGTGGGCAGCGAGAAGCTGGAGAACCGTGCCACTCAGTCGCTGGCCAGCATGCTGCAAGGTTCGGTGGCTGGTCTGAATGTTACGACTTCGTCGGGGGTGCCGGGCAGCTCGCCCGATGTCAACGTGCGTGGTACCACTTCCATCAACAGTGCCAGTCCGCTGGTGCTGATAGACGGTGCGGTGGGCGAACTGGACCGTGTGAACCCGAATGACGTGGAGTCTATCTCGGTCATCAAGGATGCGTCGGCTGCGGCGGTATACGGTGCACGTGCGGCATTCGGTGTGATTCTGGTCACCACCAAGTCGGGCTCGGCGCAGGACGGTAAGGCTACCGTGCGCTACAGCGGCCGTCTGGGATGGCAGGCTCCTACCACGACTACCGACTACGAAACGACCGGTTACTGGTCGGTGTATACGGTGAATACCTTCTGGCAGGCGAAGAACGGAACTAACTACGTTGACTATACCGACTACGACATGCAGCAGCTGCTGGCTCGTGTGAACGACAAGACGGAAAATCCCGACCGCCCCTGGGTGGTGGAGGACGTGCGCAACGGACGCCGCCAGTGGGTGTACTACGGCAACTACGACTGGTGGCACATGTTGTATAACGACCGTCGTCCTACTCAGCAGCACAGCATCTCGCTGAGCGGGGGCACGAAGGATGTGAAATACCTCGTGAGCGGGGCGTACGATTATCAGAAGGGCATCCTGAACATGAATCCGGATATCTACCGCAAGTATAACCTGCGTTCGAAGATTGACTTTACCATCAACCGCTATGCTACGCTGAGCAACAATACTTCGTTCTATGGCTCGCAGTATTCGTTTCAGGGGAATGGCAGTATCGACGATACCATCGGTTACAGCGGACGTCATGCGCTGGCGTGCTTCCCGATGAAGAATCCGGACGGCTCGTGGCTTTACGGCACTCCTTACCTGAACTACAAGGTGGCCAACGGACGTCACATCATGCTGGGAGAGGGTTCGCACCGCAACGTGGACCGTACGACGGACTTCTCGAATACGACACGGCTGGTCATCAAGCCGATTGAACAGCTGAGCCTGACGGGTGACTTTACGTATCGTCTGTATCAGACACGCAATACACACCGCTCCAACAACTTGTTCTACCGCGAGTATCCGGACGGACCGATGGAGTCGTATGCTACCGGAGCAGGTCTGAACCAGCTGACTGAATCGGTGAGCACACGCAACTATTATTCGGCCAACGTGTATGCCAACTACGAGGATACCTTCGGCGAGGCACATCACGTGACGGCTATGGCGGGTTTCAACTACGAGCGGATGCACCTGAAAAATGTTTCGGCTGCGGGACAGAACCTGACTTCTACTTCGCTGGACGACCTCGACCTGGTGGGACAGAATGCCGAGGGAGAAGTGCTGACCGAAGTGGGCGGCGGACAGAGTGAGTATGCGCTGGCTGGTTTCTTCGGACGTGTGAACTATGACTACAAGGGACGTTACCTGCTGGAGGCGAGCGGACGTTACGACGGTACGTCGCGTTTTGCTGCCGGAAGCCGCTGGGGATTCTTCCCTTCGGGTTCGGTGGGATGGCGTATCTCCGAAGAGCCGTTCTTCAAGCCGCTGAGCGGATATGTGGACAACCTGAAGCTGCGTGCTTCGTTTGGTAGCTTGGGTAACCAGAATGTTTCTTCTTATTATACGTACATGCGACTGATTTCGCTGAGCAACTTTGCCGGATATTCTTTCGGCGAGGGCAGCTCGATGGCAAAATACTCTACGCTGAGTGCGCCGGTGGCATCGGACCTGACATGGGAAACGTCCGAACAGTGGGACTTGGGTTTCGACCTGACCATGCTGAAGAACCGGCTGAACGTGACGGTGGACGGCTATGTGCGCAATACGCTGAACATGCTGACCGACGGAGTTGAGCTGCCGGCGGTGTATGGTGCCAGCGTGCCGGATATGAACACGGCCGACTTGCAGACCCGGGGATACGAGGTGACGGTTTCGTGGAGAGACCAGTTCGCTCTGGGAAGACACCCGCTGGAATATAGTGTGGGATTCAACGTGAGCAACTACAGAAGTTATATTACGAAATACGACAACAAGGATAAGACCTTTGCCAAGGATTACTACGAGGGCATGCGCATAGGAGAAATCTGGGGCTTTGTGACCGACGGTCTGTTTGCTACCGACGAGGAGGCACAGGACTATGCCAAGAAGGTGGACCTGAGCTACATGGTCGACGGACTGACGGGAGGCTGGAAGGCCGGCGACGTGAAGTTTGTCGACCTCGACGGTGACGGCATGGTGGATATCGGCAGCAACAATGTGGCCGATCCGGGCGACCGCAAGATTTTGGGTAACTCACTGCCCAGCCTGTCGTATGGTATCAATGCCAGTGTACGCTGGTGCGGTTTCGATGTGTCGGTGTTCTTCCAGGGAACCGGTAATCATTACTGGTATCCTCACGGTCACATGATGTCGTTCTGGGGCCCGTTCTCTTATCCTTACCAGACGTTCCTGCAGAAGAATTTCATGGACAAGGTGTGGGCCGAAGATAATACGGATGCTTATTTCCCGCGTCCGATGGCCTACTCGTCGACTTCCGGTCCGCTGAGCAAGGTGAACGACCGCTACTTGCAGAATATCCGCTACATGCGTCTGAAGAACCTGACCGTGGGATATACGCTTCCGGTGAAGCTGACCAAGAGGATCGGCGTGGAACAGGCTCGTTTCTACTTCTCGGGCGAAAACCTCTGCTACTGGTCGCCGCTGAAGAAGATTACCAAGTACGTGGATCCGGAAGGAGCTATCAGCCGCAGCAACGATACGTACAACGAGAGCTTCTATCCGTGGCAGAAGACGTTGCTGTTTGGCGTGGACGTCACTTTCTAAACGAGAATTCATAGAGTAAACAACAAAGAACAGATTCAGATGAAAAAATATATATTTACAGCACTGGTGCTGACAATGGGGTTGACTTCGTGTGACGGTTTGCTCGACCTGACTCCTCAAAGCCAGATATCGCAGACCGACTATTTCAAGACCGAAAGCGACTTGCAGCTTTTCAGCAACACGTTTTACAACAACTTGCTGGACAAGAGTCCTTTCGACGATCAGAGTGACGTGTATGTGCAGCAGAATCTTTCCGACGAGATGCTGGGCGGAAACAATCGTACCGTGCCTGCTTCGGGCGGGGGATGGACGTGGACCGACCTGCGCAAGATGAATACGCTGCTGGAGTATATCGACCAGTGCAGCGACGAGGACGCGGTGGTGAAGTATACGGCGCTGACTCGCTTCTTCCGTGCTTTCTTCTACTTTGAAAAGGTGAAACGCTTCGGCGATGTGCCTTGGTACGACGTGGAGCTGGGTTCTGCCGACGAGGCGCTGTACAAGCCGCGTGACTCGCGCGAGCTGGTGATGACCAAGATGCTGGAGGACGTGGATTATGCCATCAAGAACCTGCCCGACGAGAAGGAGGAAACCAGCAGCCCGTTCCGTGTGAACCGCTGGGCGGCACTGGCACTGAAGTCGCAGTTCTGTCTGTACGAGGGTACGTACCGCAAGTATCACGAACTGTCGCTGGAGGGACACGACTATACGTATTACCTCGATCTGGCGGCAAAGGCTGCTCAGGAGATTATGGAACAGGGACCTTACAAGCTGTATTCTACCGGTCATCCGGAAAGTGACTACCTGATGCTCTTCGCCGAGGAGGATGCCAATCCCGACGAGTATATCCTGGCTATCAAGTTCGACTATAGTCTGGCTATTCATCACAATGCCAACGGACATACGCTGGTGCCTACGCAGGGCCGTCCGGGACTGACGCGCAAAATGGTGAATATGTATCTGATGAAGGACGGTAGCCGGTTTACCGACCAGCCGGGATGGCAGGAAATGACGTTCGTGGAGGAAACCAAGAACCGTGATCCGCGTCTGGCTCAGAGCATCCGTACTCCGGGGTATACCCGTATCGGGGAAACAACGGTGCTGCCTCCCGATCTCTCGGTCAGTGTGACCGGTTATCAGCCGATCAAGTTCGTGCAGGAACCGACGGCTTCCGGCGGACAGGTGGACCGCAACGACCGTAATACGAACGACTTGCCGGTGTACCGCTTTGCGGAAGTGCTGTTGAACTATGCCGAGGCAAAGGCGGAACTGGGTACGCTGACGCAGACCGATCTGGATAACTCCATCAACCTGATCCGCCGCCGTGTGGATATGCCGGATCTGAAAATGAGTGAGGCGAACGCCAATCCGGACCGTTACCTGTCGGATGCGGCAACGGGTTACCCGAACGTGACGGGCAGCAACAAGGGTGTGATTCTGGAAATCCGCCGCGAACGTACTATCGAGCTGGATCAGGAGGGCTTCCGTTTCGACGATCTGGTGCGCTGGAAAGCGGGTGCCTGCATCGATCAGGATATCTACGGTATGTATTTCCCCGGCGCAGGTGAGTACGACCTGAGCGGCGACGGAAAGCCGGATGTCATTCTGTATGCCAAGGGTACTGCCAAGCCGAGTGCGGACAGCGGGGTGCTGGTGTATGAGATTGGGAAGGATATCTTGCTGACGGGCAGCAACAGCGGGTATGTGTATTATCACAAGAATATCGCGCGTACGCCGTTCAACGAGGAGCGTGACTATCTGTACCCGATTCCTATCAACGAACGTTCGCTGAACCCGAATTTGACGCAGAATCCGGGCTGGAACGATGGTCTGGGCTTCTAAACCCGGGCTTCTCTTCCGGAAAATTACGGCAGGTTTTTCTTGAAACATCGGCAGGTTTTTCCGAAGATGAAACAAGAATTGGATTCAGGCTTCTTTTCCGGAACGGAACGGCTGATCTTTCTTGAAACATCGGCAGGTTTTCAACATCAAATAAAAAATTTAACTCTGTAAAAAAATATGAAACTGATCAATTATATCATGGCTTCGGTGCTGTTTCTCTCGGCAACGCTTTTGGGCAGTTGCAGCGAGGAGGAAACGACGCTCTCGAAGGCTGTACTGGCAAGTGCCAGCGAACTGAACTTTGAGGCTGAGGGGGCGCAGCCGAAAACAATTACCGTGTATGCGGATGCCGACTGGGTGATGGAGGATGTACCCGACTGGATTACGGTATCGCCTGCTACGGGTAACGGTACGATGGATGTGACGGTGTCGGTGACCGACAACATGCGCGACGGGGCGAAGGATAATCCGCGCAAGGCGACAATCGTGTTCAAGGGTTGTACGCTGGCAAGCCGTGCGGAAGTGGTGGTGTCGCAGGAAGGCGACAAGTACCGCGACTGCCGGGAGTATACGGTAGACGAGCTGCCGGCTCTGGAGGATGAAACGGTGGTATCGGTGCCGGAAGCGCTGGTTACGGCGGTAACGACATCGGGCTGCGTGGTGACCGACGCTGACTATGCGGTGAACATGTTCTTGCAGACAACGACTGCGGTAAACGTGGGCGACAAGGTGGCCGTGAAGGGTACAAAGAATACGGATACGCACTCGCTGCCTTACGTGGCATGCGACGAGGTGCGTGTGGTTTCGGAAGGCAATAACGTGGATTATCCGGAAGCGCACGACGTGACGGCAGAGGTGGACAGCTATACGTCGGACAGCCGCGAATGGATTTCGGCTAGCGGTGTGCTGAGCGGCAGCAATATCACCATCGACGGGGCGGTGAACTCGGTTTCCATCATCGACGTGCCCGAGAGCCTGAACTTGTCTGCCCTGAACGGACATCAGGTGACGGTATACGGTTACTTCGACGGGGTAGCTGCTCCTGCACTGCGCATACGGGCGGCACGCATCGAAGACAAAGGGGTAGTAGAGGTGATCTACTTTGCCGAGGACTTTGAATGGCTCCTGCCGTGGGCCGAGAACAGCGGTGCCGGACAGACGGTGGAAAACGACGGTACGGGAAGTGCTCCGCAGATTTACAGTGCCAAGAATGAAGAAGGACAGACGGCGGCTGAGGCATTGCTGGCTCGCGGATACGGACTGGAAGAGAGTCGCGGTGCTTCTATCTACTTGCAGAAGTGCTATCTGAAGTTCGGTAAGACGGATTATCAGGCGGGCTTGACGCTGCCGCCGGTAGACGGTATTCCGGAAGGCGAGAAGGTGATGCTTTCGTTCGACTGGGCTCCGATGGTGGGCGGTACGCGGAAGTTCGACCCGGTACAGCTGATCATTACGGTGACAAACGGCAGCAAGACGGTGGAAATGAATCCGATAGGACATAACTTCGTGAACACGGTGGATAAGCTGGAATGGCTGCATGCCGACGTGGTGCTGGAGGGTGTTTCCATCACGAAAGACACACGTATCACCATCAAGTCGGATGCGTGGGGTGAAACGGCTGCTACTTCGGGCAGCAGTGTCTATCGCCGCTGGTTTATCGATAACATAAAATTGAGCCGGGCCAACTGACAGGTCCGGCGGCCGGATGCTCTTCGTCCGGCTTCCTTTTCTTTTCAGCTGACAGGCTGTACAGGCTTGCGCAGGCGGTTGTCCGTCGGGGTGCAAGGCCGGTACAGCCTGTTTTTTGTGTTTATTGTAACAATGTGTCCGCATGACGGACGGTGACGGACCTTGCCGAAACCGGGCTGTATATCTTTGTGATACAGAAAAGAAGTTTGAAAGCTTTCAACAGGTATTCGTTTTATTAATCATTTAAAAAGGTAAAAAGATTATGGAAAGAGCAGTGACTTATTCGGTAGTGGCAAGAAAGAAACCCAACGACATGGAAGGGGAAGCCAAGTTTTATGCACAGGCGCAGGCGCGCGGCGAAATGGGAATCCGTGAGATGACGGAACGTATCCAGCAGATGTGTACGGTGACACGTGCCGATACCATGGCGGTACTGGTTTCGCTCGGTACGGTGATGCGTGAGGGACTGGCAGGCGGAGAAATCGTGCGTCTGGGCGACTTGGGGGCGTTTCAGATCGGACTGAAGAGCGAGGGGGCTGACGTGGAAGAGGATTTCCATGCAGGTCTCATCAAGAAGGCGCACATCAATTTCCGTCCGGGAGCTGATCTGACGGATATCCTCACTTCGCTGAGCTACGAGCGTGTGGCGGTGAAGCCGAAGAAGGAGGAATAAACGATGATCCGGAAACAGGTAAAACAAATAACAATGAGGAGGGGAAGGTATGACTGGAAAGGTGAAATGGATTTTACTCGGAATTCTGAAGTGCCTGTACTGCTTGCTCACAGGAAGAAAGGGGGGAAGCAGTGAGAAAAATTGACTTGATTGTGGTTCATTGTTCGGCTACGAGGGCGGATATGCCGCTCTCGCCCGAACAGCTGGAACAGATGTACCGGCAGCGGGGCTTCAAGTGCTGCGGGTATCATTTCTATGTGAGACGCGATGGAAAGATTTGTACCATGCGTCCGGTGCAGCAGGAGGGGGCTCATGCCAAGGGGTTCAACCGCAACAGCATCGGGGTGTGCTACGAAGGAGGGCTGGACGAACAGGGACGGCCTGCCGATACGCGGACGGAGCTTCAGAAGCGGGCGCTAAGGGTGCTGGTCAGGGTACTTGCCATGGACTTCCAGACGCGTCGGATCGTAGGGCACCGCGACCTGAGCCCCGACCTGGACGGCGACGGGGTTGTGGAACCGGAAGAGTGGACCAAAATGTGTCCGTGCTTTGATGTGGCTACGGAACTGTAAGATGTAAGAAGTAAAATATCTTTATGTAAGATTTTTACGTTTTTATCTTATCAAAGTGTCAGAGATGAAAGAAGTGTGATTTTTATCAAAATTTAACTATTTTACAAGTGTTTGTAAATTAGTATTTTAAGTAAAGAGGTTCGTGTAATGAGCCTCTTTATTTTTAATGTTTATTAGCGTTTGTGTATGCGTAAATTTGTCTATCGAATTTGTGAAATCCTATATTTCTAAAGTTTTTGTTATGAAAATAGCTTTATTCGTGGTGTAATTTGTTCTTTTTAGTGTCTATTTGATATTGATATGATATATGCAAGCTTATTTATTACTTTTTCTATTATTTTTTGTTTTTTAATAAAATGCTATATATATTGCCAACGTTATCAAAAAAATATTGGAATATGAAAAAGCGAATTACACTTTTTTGTGCCTTTTTGTTAATTGGCATAAGTCTGGCGATAGCTCAGGCTGTACAAGTGACAGGCTTGGTAGTTTCTTCGGAAGATAACATGCCTGTTGTGGGAGCTTCTGTTTTAGTAAAAGGAACTTCTAACGGTACAATTACGGATATCGACGGAAAGTTTACGCTGAAAGTAGACAAAGGGGCAAAACTCGAGATCAGTTATATCGGTATGAAATCGCAGACGGTGACGGCCAAAAATAATATGAAGGTGGTGCTGGAATCGGATACGGAAGTGCTGGATGAAGTAGTCGTAACCGGTATGCAGCGCATGGATAAGCGACTGTTCAGTGGTGCTGCCACTCAGATTTCCGGTGAGGACGTGAAGATGGATGGTCTTGCCGATATCAGCCGTGGTCTGGAAGGTAAGGCTGCCGGTGTATCGGTACAGAACGTTTCGGGTACTTTCGGTACAGCTCCGAAAATCCGTGTGCGTGGTGCTACATCCATCTACGGTAGTTCCAAGCCGTTGTGGGTTGTGGATGGTGTGATCATGGAAGATGCGGTAGAAGTAAGTGCCGACCAGCTTTCTTCGGGTGACGCCGAGACGTTGATCAGTTCTGCCATTGCAGGATTGAATGCTGACGATATCGAGAGCTTCCAGATCTTGAAGGATGGTTCTGCGACTTCTATCTACGGTGCGCGCGCCATGGCAGGTGTAATCGTCGTTACAACCAAAAAAGGTAAGGCTGGTTCCAGCAGAGTAAATTATACAGGTGAGTTTACCACACGTCTGGTGCCGAGTTACAATGATTTCAACATCATGAACTCTCAGGAACAGATGGGTATCTACAAGCAGATGGAGCAGAAGGGATGGCTGAACTTCTCGGAAACCGTACGTGCTGCCGAAAGTGGTGTATACGGCAAGATGTATCAGCTGATGAATACGTTTGATCCGAATACGGGGCTGCCGATGTTGCAGAATACGGAAAGCGCTCGCAACAGTTACTTGCAGGCTGCCGAATTCCGCAATACCGACTGGTTTGATGAGCTGTTCTCGCCGAGCCTGAGCCAGAACCATTCGGTAAGTATCAGCAGCGGTACGGACAAGTCGTCGTTCTATGCTTCTCTGAGTGCCATGTACGATCCGGGATGGTACAAGCGCAGTTCGGTAGAACGTTATACGGCGAATGTGAATTCTTCTTACAACATTTCGAAATGGTTGAGCTTTAACATGATTGCCAACGCCTCTTATCGTAATCAGGAGGCTCCGGGTACACTGGGACAGGATGTGGATGTGGTTTCCGGTGAGGTGAAGCGTGATTTCGATATCAACCCGTACTCTTACGCGCTGAATACTTCACGTACGCTCGACCCGAATGAGTATTATACCAGCAACTATGCTCCGTTTAATATCTTGAACGAGCTGGAAAACAACTATATGGACTTGAACATTGTGGATGTGAAGTTTCAGGGTGAACTGAAGTGGAAACCGATTGCGGGACTGGAATTCAGTGCGCTGGGTGCTGTAAAGTATCAGGGCACTTCGCAGGAACACAAGATCAAGGATAATTCGAATCAGGCGGAAGCTTACCGTGCCGGACTGGATGACAAGACCATCATGGACAAGAACCCGTTCTTGTATACCGATCCGGACAATCCGTATGCATTGCCTATCTCGGTTTTGCCGGAAGGTGGTATTTACAGACGTACCGACTACAAGATGCTGAGCTACGACTTCCGTGGTACGGTGAACTATAATAAGGCGTTCAACGAGGTACACCTGACCAACTGGTTCGGTGGTATGGAAATAAACTCCATCGACCGTACGAAGTCGAACTTCCAGGGCTGGGGTATGCAGTATGAAAACGGTGAAACACCTTATTATATCTATCAGTATTTCAAGAAAGGCATTGAAGACGGCGACCAGTACTTCAGCCTGAACAATACGAAGGTGCGCAGCGTGGCTTTCTTTGCCAATGCCAACTATTCGTATGCCGGAAAATATTCAATCAACGGTACGATCCGTTACGAAGGTACGAACCGTATGGGTAAGAGCCGTAGCGCACGCTGGTTGCCTACATGGAACATCTCGGGTGCATGGAACGTGCATGAAGAGAAATTCTTCGACGCGCTGGAACCTGCCATGTCGCACTTGACACTGAAGGCTTCTTACTCTCTGACTGCCGACCGTGGTCCGGCGGATGTAACCAACTCGAAGGCAATCATCAACAGTTACATTCCTTACCGTCCGTTTACCAACATTCAGGAATCGGGCTTGCAGCTGGTGGATCTGGAAAACAGTGAGCTGACTTACGAAAAGAAACATGAGTTGAACATCGGTGTGGATATGGGATTCCTCGACAACCGTATCAACTTTGCACTCGACTGGTATACGCGTAACAACTACGACTTGATTGGTGCGGTGAATACGCAGGGTGTAGGTGGTACGATCCTGAAACTTGCCAACGTAGCTTCGATGAAGTCGCACGGTGTGGAATTTACCTTGTCTACTCACAACATCAAGACAAAAGACTTTAACTGGAATACGGACTTCATCTTCTCGAATGCACAGAATGAAGTAACCGACTTGCAGCAGAATTCCAATATCATGGATCTGATTTCGGGTACAGGTTTCGCTAAACAAGGCTATCCGGTAAGAGGTTTGTTCTCTATCCCGTTCAAAGGACTGGATGAATACGGTATTCCTTTGATTGAAAACGAAAAGGGTGAGATAACCAGTACCAGCATCAACTTCCAGGAACGTGACAACACGGACTTCCTGATTTACGAAGGTCCTACCGATCCGACCATTACCGGTAGTTTGGGTAACATCTTTACGTACAAAGGTTTCCGCCTGAATATCTTTATGACTTATTCGTTTGGTAACGTGGTTCGTCTGAATCCGGTATTCAGTGCACAGTACTCCGACCTGAGTGCCATGACTCGTGAGTTCAAGAACCGCTGGACCTTGCCGGGTGATGAGAATGTGACCAACATTCCTGCCATCATCTCTGCCAGAATGTACGACGAAAATACCGACTACAGATATGCGTACAATGCTTACAACTACTCGGATGTACGTGTGGCAAAAGGTGACTTCATCCGTATGAAGGAAATTTCACTGGCATACGAGTTCCCGAAAACATGGATCGCTCCGCTGAAGCTGTCGAACCTCTCGCTGAAGGTACAGGCAACGAACCTGTTCCTGATTTATGCCGACAAGAAGTTGAACGGACAGGATCCTGAATTCTTCAATGCAGGTGGTGTGGCTTCTCCGGTTCCACGTCAGTTTACATTTACACTGAGATTAGGGTTATAACAAAAAATAGGACATTATGAACAAGAAATATATATTATTAGCAGCCATTGTAGGAAGTTCGATGGGATTGTCTTCCTGTAGTGATTTTTTGGATGAAATGCCAGACCAGCGTACGGAAGTGACTTCGGGAAACGCAGATTATCTGCTGGTGACGGCTTATCCTAATAGCATGCCTCTGGAAATGTTTGAAATGTATAGTGATAATACCGATGCTTACCCCAACCGTTATGCGGCTATGGATCGTTTGCAGGAGGACTTGTACAAGTGGGAAGATACTTCTCAGAACGCGGACGATTCTCCGGCTGCCGTGTGGGAAGGATGCTACAAGGCGATCGCTACTGCCAATCAGGTATTGACGATGATTGCCGAGCAGGGTAATCCCTCGACGATGGATGCCACAAGAGGTGAAGCACTGATGTGCCGTGCGTACAATCACTTTATCCTGGCTACGGTATTCTGCAAGGCTTATTCGTCGACAGCGTCTACCGATATGGGTGTGCCTTACATGACTACGCTGGAAAATACCGTAAGCCCGAATTACGACCGCGGTACACTGGAAGAGTTGTACAAGGGAATAGAGAAGGACTTGCTGGAGGGACTTCCGCTGATAAGCGACAGCAAGTATTCGGTGCCCAAGTATCATTTCACCAAGAATGCGGCGAATGCTTTTGCGGCACGTTTCTACCTGAACTATACGCAGCCGGATCTGTCGAACTACGACAAGGTGATAACGTATGCCAATGCCGTACTGGGAGACAATCCTTCGATGATGTTGCGTGACTGGCAGACGCTGGGTGGCTTGTCGCTGAACGGTGAAATCCAGCCGAACGAATATGTGGATGCGGAAAGATCGGCCAACCTGATGCTGGTTTGCTTCCATTCTTACTGGGGATACGTGAGCGGCCCTTACGGACTGGGAGAACGCTATGCACACGGTCCGTTGGTTTCGTACGAAACAAACCGCTCGAACGGTCCGTGGGGTAATTATACTTCCAGCCCGAATACGACGATTTATCACGTGGGTGTATGGAGTAACTCTTCGGCACTGCCTACCAAGATTATTTCGATGAAGGTGGCACAGTACAAGGAATATGTGGATGTGGTAGCCGGAACCATCAACGGTTATTGTGTGAATGCGGCGTTTACTACCGACGAGCTGCTGCTGAGCCGTGCCGAGGCTTATGCCATGAAGAAGGATTATACGCATGCACTGGCCGACCTGAACAGCTGGATGGCTGCCTATACTACCCGTTCGCAGGCGATGACGGAAGATGAAATCAATACTTTCTACGACGGACTGGCTTATTATACGCCGACCTCACCGACGGTGAAGAAGGAGCTGCATCCGGAATTTACCATCGAGAAGGGTACACAGGAAAACATGATTCACGCTATCCTGCAGGCTCGCCGTATCACTACCTTGCACGAAGGACTCCGCTGGCTGGATATCAAACGTTTCGGTATCACGGTATATCGCCGTTACATGAAGGATGACGGCAGCATCGAGGTAACCGACCAGATGGATGCCAATGACGATCGTCGTGCCATTCAGATTCCGAGCGATGTAATCAGCGCAGGCATGAAGCCTAATCCAAGAAATAACTAATCGGTAAGGAGGAACAATTATGAAAAAATACTTTATATACGCATCAATGTTTTTACTGTCGCTGGGATTTGTTTCTTGTAACAACGAAGATGAGATAGATACCTCGCACAGTATATTCGGATCGGACGGAACGGAAGCCGAAGAGCCGAACGAATTCGACCAATGGCTGCTTGAAAACTATATCTATACGTATAACATTCAGGTAAAATATCGTCTGGATGATAATGAAACGGACGTGGAATACGATCTGGTGCCTGCCGATTATGAGAAGGCTTTCGCACTGGCAAAGATCGTGAAGTTTGTATGGATGGAGGCTTACGACGAGGTATGGGGTATTGAAACCACACGTACCTATGTGCCGAAGCTGATTCAGATGATCGGTAACGTGGCCTACACCGAATCGGGTATGATTCTGGGTCAGGCAGAACAGGGTATGAAGGTGACGCTCTTCAAGATAAACGACCTGGACCTGAATAACCTGGATGTCGCTACCCTGAATGAGTATTACTTCAAGACCATGCACCACGAGTTTACGCACATCCTGAACCAGCGTAAGCCTTACGATACGAACTACGACCGTATCACCGAATCGAGCTATGTGGGTTCCGACTGGTATCAGATTTATGATGAACAGGCGCTGCAGATGGGATTTATCTCTCCGTATGCCATGGACCGTGGCTCGGAGGACTTTGCCGAAATGCTGTCTATCTTTGTGACCAATACGGCAGACACATGGGAATCGTATCTGAAAGCTGCCGAACCGGATCCGAACAGCCCTTACTACAAGGCAGGTGTTGACGGACGGGCTATCCTGGAACAGAAGTTCGACATTGTGTACAAGTACATGAAAGATTCATGGGGAGTAGACCTTTATGAATTGCGTGACGTGGTTCAGCGTCGGCAGGGAGAAATCAATACCTTGTTCAACTAATAAAACACTGGAATTATGAAGAAATTAATTTTATATAGTTTATTGGCATGTATGACGTTTTCCATGCAGTCGTGCTTGTTCAGCGAGGAGGACTTGTTCGAACAGTCGTCTGCCGACAGGGAAAATGCTTCGGTCCTTGAATTGAAGAGTTTGTTGACCAGTTCTACAAACGGGTGGAAGCTGGAATATCGTTATGGCAGTGAAGGTCTGGGTGGAGCTGCCAACCTGTTCTTTAAGTTTGATGCCAACGAGGTGACAATTGCTTCCGATTATGCGACTTCTTCGTATAGCCCCGGACAGACTGCTACTTCGCTCTATACCGTACAGTCGTATAACGGAACGGAAATCAGCTTCGACTCGTACAACGAGATTCTGCATGCGTTCTGTGAACCCAACGGCTATAACGATCCGGGCTTGATGGGCGATTATGAATTCATCGTACGTTCCATGAGTGAGAACGAGATTCGCCTCGCCGGCAAGAAGTATGGCGTGGAAATGGTGATGACACGGCTGGACGATACGGTGGACTGGACTACTTATCTGGCTGCTGCCGCACAGATCAGCGAAGATTCAGACTACAATCTGTTTAGTTTGATGCAGGGTGACCAGAAGGTGGCTTCGGTCATGAGAGAAGATCGTGCATTCCTGCTGGAGAGTGTAGACGAGAATGGCACTCCCTCTTATGCTTATTTCCCGTTCGTCTGCACGGAGACTGGTGTGAGAACGGTGGAACCAATGGTTTGTAATGGCATATCGATGCAGAACTTTACGTGGGATAATGCAACCAGTACGTTTACCTGTACCGATGAGGGAAGCAATGTAAAGCTGGTATTCGAACGTCCTGCCAATTATGAAAAGTATCTGGGTACGTATCGGGTACAGAGTGGAAGCTCCAGCTTCAGCCTGACACTGGAAGTGAAGAAAGACGGTAAGTCTTATCAGGCTACGAAAGTTTATAACTTGAATAGTGGCGGTACATGGTCGATGACAATCGAATTCTACTACGATGCAGAACGTGACGATATCTCTGCCAACGGTCAGGTGGTAGGATATACGGATGGTGCAGCTGTAGGTTTGTATCCGGGAATCAGAGCGGAAGGTCGCTTCTATTCTACACTGGAAACTGTCTTTGAAGGAACAACTACTGAACAGGATGGTCAGATGACGATTACATTCAAAAATAATATAGCTAGTCAATCTGGAATGAACGACTGGTTGTTCATCTATAATTCGGGTGGATATTCATTGATGACAGCTTGGGAAAATCCGGTATTCACTAAAGTTTCTGATTAAAATAAGGATTGATTATGAAAAAGATATTTTCTATTATAACGTTATGCTTATGCACCTTGTTGGTGGCATGTAGCGATGAGGAAGCTGTAACAAGCTCATTGCAGGTCGTTGCGACCGACGGCATTGATTTCTCTGCTGCCAGTGGAGAAGGGACTATTACCGTGAGTGCTACGGAGGCTGTAACCGCTACTTCGAATAAGGAGTGGTGTACAACGACTGTGGAAGGCAATGTGGTACATGTGGCTGTAACCACCTCTTCGGAGGTGACCAGCCGTATTGCCGTGGTTACCATTTCGGCGGGTACGAACTCTGTAGATGTGCCTGTGATACAGGCGGGTGCGGTCACCATTCTGGATGATTATAACTTGTATTACTGCTGCGGATACGATGGCGGAGAGTTTGATTTCAGCTTCAAGACCAATACCTCTTATAGTGTGGAGGTGCCGGAAGAGGCTGCCGGATGGCTGACTTATACGTACGATACAGAAAACAATGTGTTGAAGTTTAATGTGGCTGCATCTGAAGATAAGACTCCACGCGGTGCGGAAGTCAAGCTCTCGGCAGGTGCAAAGGAACTGGTACTCAGCCTTTCTCAGATTGAAGTATCGGCTGATATGATTGGAGGCTACTGGGATATGTCTTATAATAGTGGAGCGTATGAGGGACAGAAAGTCGCTGGAACCGGTCAGGTTGGTATGCTTTCGGGCAATCTGGTTATCATAGATGCGCTGCAGGAAAATTATTTGCCGCTGGAAGTTGGCGAAAACGGAAACTTGAGTGTTCCGGCAAACGTAACAGTAGGTAGTTTTAGCGGTTATACGCTGAAAACAGCTACAGCCCTGAGCGGCGGATATTACTCACTGGATGTGCCGTGTGTAGCTGTGCCTAAGGTAAAGGGTGGAAAACTGATTTATCACTTTGGACATTGCAGTGCCTATACCGACGGAGCGGCAGTAGACTATCCGATGATATACGCATTTGCGGGTTCTTCGGTAGCAGGATATTGGGAATACTATGAAAATTTGGAAATAAGTAAACCTTTGGAATAAAGGTTATTTTTTCTCTCTTAAAAATCATTCTTGGGGGGCTATTCCTAGTGATAGGGGTAGCCTCTGTTTTTTTTTATATATAATAAATGTTAACGGCTGTTGGGCGGAGAACCTTTTGCCGGTTTTGTTGTTGTTTATTGCAAATACTAAACCAGACCAATTTTATGAGGGTTGTACTGTCAATGCTACTGTGTCTGTTTTCCTGTGAAACGCTGCTGGCGTCACAGCAAAAAGACAGTCTTGATTTTACTATTTACTTCAGAGTAGGGAAATCGGCAGTAGAACCTGATTTCCATGGAAACTCCGGTAAATTAAGTAAGATCGTAAACGAGATTGCCCACTTGAACCAGAAGGGCATGTTGAGAAGGTTGCACTTCTTTTCGAGCACATCTCCCGAAGGGGGACTTGAGCTGAACAGGAGATTGTCGGGGAGAAGAATGCAACGGTTATACGAATACGTAGGCTCGAGGGTGGAAATACCGGACTCCTTGTGTGAGTTCTCGTCCATCGGAGTGAACTGGGACGGGCTTTCCAGCCTGGTAGACCGGTCGGAGGTCCGCTACCGGAGCGCAGTCCTGAAAGAATTTGCCGGAAGAGATGCTACGTACGACGAGCGGTGTGCATCGCTGATGAGCATTTCCCGCGGAGATGCCTGGAAAGACATGAACCGGAGGTTCTTTCCTTCCTTGCGAATGGGCAGGCTGGTTGTGCACTACGAGCATCCGCCATCTGCCGTTTCACTTTCCCCGCCTCATGGAGGCTGTACACTGAATGTCCCCGAAGCCGATGTTAACCTTATTGAAATCCGTTTGCCAAACGATTCGCTGGCACTTCCCAAGAAGAAATGTACGTTTATCATGGCTGTAAAGTCGAATCTGCTGTACGACGTGGCACTTGTTCCCAACGTCGGGGTGGAGCTTTACTTGAAAAATAACTGGACCATAGGCGCCAACTGGATGTATGCGTGGTGGAAAAACGATGACCGCCACCGTTACTGGAGGGTTTATGGCGGAGAGCTCTATGCCCGAAAATATCTGGGCAAGGTTGCTTCGTCGAAGCCGTTTTCGGGTCATCACCTGGGGGTATATGCCCAGATGCTGACTTACGACTTCGAGCTGGGCGGCAGGGGCTACATGGGCGGCAGGCCGGGAGGAGATATCTGGGATAAGTCCGTAAAAGGAGCGGGCATAGAATACGGATATGCTCTTCCGGTGGCGCGAAAGCTCAATCTGGACTTTTCGCTGGGACTGGGAGGTCTGTTCGGTACCTGTCACGAGTATGTGCCGGTAAACGGGCATTATGTATGGGACAAGACCAGGAAAATCTCCTGGATAGGTCCTACCAGACTGGAGGTATCATTGGTATGGGTACTGGGGAAAGGTGTTTTCAACGAAGATAAATAAGGGGATAAAGGCATGAATGCGAAATGTGTTAATTGTAAAAGTATATGTTTGGTGTTGGGGATGGCATTCATGCTTCTCTCATGCAGGCATAAAGATTTATGCTACGACGATGTGTATACATCGGATGTGGAGGTGGTATTCGACTGGAGTGAGGCGCCGGAAGCACGTGTGTCTTCCATGCGGGTGTTTCTCTATCCCGACGGCGGCGGAAACGTGCTGACGTACGAGTTCGGAAATATGACGGGAGGGACTGTCAGGATTCCCGGAGGGAGTTACAGGGCTATATGCATCAACTCCGATACGGAATCGCTGCTTTTTCAGAATACGCAGCTGTACGACGGATTCAAGGTACGGACACCGGCCAGCCTGATGAACGAGATACTCTATGCTTCCTTGCAGTCGAAGTTCAGGGAGTCTCCCATGCCGGTGCAGGCACCCTCGGACAATGTCTATTCCGATCGCATTGATTTATTGACTATTGAGGCGGCAGGCAGAAAGCAGTCGGTTGTATTTTATCCGAAGCCGTCGTTCAGCCGGTATAGAATAAAGATTGTAAATGTCTCGAACCTGGAGCATGCTGTTCAAGGCAGCATCACGGGAGGGCTTTCGGGCATGTCGGAAGGGCTTTTTGTAGGTAAGAATGAACTGGATGAGGATATGACGATCGTACCCTTTTCCATGGATGCTGCCGGAAGTTCTACCCTCACCACGGAATTCTTTACGCTGGGACATGCCGTTTCCGATGAACATAAGGTAGCCGTGCTTGTCAGCTTGGGCGACGGGCAGCAGGAGTGCTATGTGTTCGATGTGACCGATCAGGTGCACAATGCGCGGGACAAGCGCAACATCTTGATCCAGCTGGACGGAATGAAACTTCCCAAGCCGATATATAACGGCAACGGCTTCAAGCCTTCGGTCGAAGAGTGGCAGGATGTGAACATTCCGCTGGATATGTAATGCCCTCGTCCGATGGAGAGTGGCAGGGATTGGGTAAATGATATCTTGGGAAAGATTATATAACAGACTATATATTTTATAGATAAAAAGTAAGTAGGTTCTATTTTTTAAACAACAACAAATGAGAAAAACTTTAATTGGAATGGCTACAGTGCTTGTAGCGATGTCTTCTTGTATGGAAGATGAGGTATTGGAACGTAATCAAGGAAATGCATTGGCTTTCAGACCGTCGATAGACAAGGCGTTATCTCGTTCGGGCGATGGGAACGTGACGGACTTGAGTAAGTTGCAAAAGTTCAAGGTAACGGCTACCATCGACGGACAGTCGAATTATTTCACGGATATGATGGTGAACAAAACTCCGACAGGAGATGCTTGGACTACCGCGGCGACTTACTACTGGCCGAAATACGATTTGGGTTTCTATGCGTATGCTCCGACCAACATAGGGGGAGTAAGTATCGATAACACCAGTAAGAAGATTACAGACTTTGTTCCTGATAAAGACGTAAACCAGCAGATAGACTTGCTTGTAGCGTACAATACGGGAATTAGAGCGGCTAATGAAGCTTCGGGTGTGGAACTGAACTTCAAGCATGCGCTTTCACAGATTGACGTGCAGGCAAAGTGCTCGAATCCGAACATCGAAATCGTGGTGAAGAGCATCCGATTTGTAAATGTAAAGACAAAGGGTAGCTTTACTTATCCTGCTCAGACAACTACAGCGGGTAACGGTACTACACTGGCTAATTGCTGGGCTTTGGGTAATGAAGTTTCTAGTGGTGCCGACTATAAGGCTTCATTCGATCAGACTGTTACACTGACTAATTCTCCGAAATCTATCAACCCAAGTAATAACAACTTTATGCTTATTCCGCAGCAGCTGACCAAATGGGAAAAGACTTCTGCTGCAAACGGAGCATACATTGCCGTATTGTGCCGTATCAGCAGCAAGGATGGAAATACAAAAACGCAGTTGTATCCGGAACTGGCTTCAGGCGGAGATAACGCAGCAAAGTTCGGTTCAATTATCGTACCGATTGATACCAACTGGGAAGCTGGAAAGAAGTATACCTATACGCTGAATTTCTGTGGCGACGGCGGTGGTGCCGGTCAGGTAGACCCGAATCCGGATACGACCGATCCGAATGTAGATCCGAATCCGAAACCGGGAAGCAACGGTGGAGATCCGGTACTGGGTAATCCTATCAAGTTTACGGTAAGCGTGGAAGAATGGGTGAATACTCCGGTAAGCGAAATTAACTTATAATCAGGATGACAGAGAGGAAATGTGAAGAACAGACGTGGAAACGCAGCACATTTCACTCTCTATCCAAACGACGGTTTATGATGAAGAGAAGGGATTATTTTTTATATATCGTATGCTTGTCTGTTACTTTATGGTGTGCGACAGCATGTCAGCGCAACGAGCTGCCGACGGCAGAGGGCACCGCTACAATCGGTTTCCGCTCGGCTGTCGATAATGAGGGCTGGCTCGACCGGCAGACGGATCTTGGCGGATATGCTGGTGCAGACCGGGCTTCCAGAGGAATGCTGATGACGGATATGTACGACAGTTTTGGCTGCTGGGCCGGATTTTACAACAGCAACGGGCAGTGGAACGAACGCTCGCCGATGAACCTGATGTACAGGCGGGAGATAAAGAAGTCGGAGGCGTACAATACGCATGCCTACTGGCCGGGAGCGAACAAGAAGGTGAGGTTTTTTGCCTATGCTCCTTACGGACTTTCCACGCTGTCCGTGCCTGCCAAGGTGACGGGAAATCCGCTGCTGACGTATACGGTTCCGGCGGATGTGACATTGCAGAAGGATTTGCTGATAGCTTCATCGGGCGAGTATGCGGGAGATTTTAACCGGCCGGTACCGCTCAGTTTCAAGCATGCGCTTACGGCTGTCCGCTTTCTCGAGCGCGAACTGCCGGAGGGGGTGGTGACGAGCATCACCATCGGGGGAGTGTTCTCGAAGGCGAATCTGCGCATCGGGGCGCAACCGGCAGAGGTGTGGAGCGCGCTGGACGTGAAGCGTGACTTTACGGTACGGCTGGATTACCGTACGGCGGGTGTGCCCGTCGCGGACCGGATGATGAACCTGCCAGGGGCGTATCTGCTCATGATTCCGCAGCCGATGCAGGACTCGGCGGTCTTGACGCTCCGGATAAGGGACAATACGGGCGTGGAAACGGAATATTCCACTTCGTTGAAGGGAACGGCCGACTGGGAGATGGGGAAGGTGGCTAATTACAGCCTCCGTATCAGCAACGATATTCTGGTGGTGGTGCAGAGCCTGAACGACTGGAAGAATGGAGGCAGCTTGTAACGTACAGGTGTTTTTGGTAGGATGTAAAAAGAGATAATATAGAGATATGAAATTGTCAATATGGAAAGTCGTGCCGCTGTGTGCCGTGCTGATGCTGGGCAGTGTCGCCTGTCGTGATGAGGTGCCGGCGGATGACGGAAGACAGTCGGAGGTGCCGGCGGATGTTGTATCGACCGAGGACTATACGGGCGAGGTGCTCGACGTGGGCTTCCGTATCGCGTTGCCGCAGCAGGCCAGCGTGGTGGATGCCGGAACGGAAACCGTTTCCCGAAGCCTGAGGGAGAACGAGGCGAAGGAGATTCATTTCGACTACGACAACATGCGCGACGTGTTCATCCACGTGTGTCTGCAAAACGGCGACGACGTGCGGTCGCGCACCTATGCCACGCTGGAAGGGCATATCGTGAAGGATGCCTCGGGCGCGTATTCGGTGGAGATTCCCGACCCTTACATCCGGCTGAGGGAAGGACGGCTCACGGGTACGGGATGGAAGGCGTGTGCCTTGCTCGAAACGGCGGAACGCGCTGACGCGCAGCGCTTTTTCGGAGTGAACCGTTACAGCTCGCGGGTGAATACCGACCGCTACTTTTCGGCTGGAAGCGGAAACATGGCGAAGAACTTGTCGCAGCTCACCACGCCGCTGTATAGCAAGTATGCGCCGGTGTCGACGCAGGGACGGAGAACCATCGTCAACCTGAATTTCGATCCGCTGGGTACCATCATTCGCCTGAACGTGCAGAACACGCTGGCCATGCCCATCTACGTGAACCGGATAAAGGTGAAGAACAAGAGCATCAAGCGTGGCAACGCGAATGTCACCTTGGGCGTGGAGGAAAACGGCATGCTGAAATTCGACTTCGGCGTGCAGGCTTCCGGAACTGCATCGAATTCAAACGGGGGACTGTGGTTTGCCAATGAAGTGAGTATCTGGAACGTGAACTCGGCAAAGGTGGAGCAGGCGGAGAACTTCTATCTGTGGTGCATCCCGGTAGATGCCGCCGTCTACGAATACAATCAGGTGGAACTGGTGTACTCTACCAGCACCTCGTATTCGGAAGCGTCGGTCGACAGCGTGCTGCTCGACAAGTCGCCCAATCCGGTGCGGATGCAGTCGGGGTACTACTACAGCATGGATGTCCCCCTGAAGGAGTCGGACCTGATGATTTCGGAGATGCTGCACTTCAATCCGCTGGGCTACAACTATACGGTCATCGAGATTTATAACCCGACCAACAAGGCGATAGACATCCGGAACTACGGCCTGTGCAGGGTGCTGAAGTGGGATGCCACAAATCCCGTCATCATCGGCGAAGCAAGCTCACTGCCGCAGCCGATGGGGAATGCGCTGGTGCAGGACCTGTTCGTGACCAGTTTCAGTCAGCCGGTATACCGTTTCGACGGCAAGCTGGCGCAGGCTGCCTATCAGGGGAAGAACCGTTATTACGACATGTACGGAACACACCTCGGCAAGGATGCACGGTACATGCTCCAGCCGGGAAAGACGGTTGTGCTGGTGGCAGGACAGATACGCGAGCGTCTGGCAGTCTCGTACCTGAAGGAGCAACACAACTGGCCTACGGGCTCGCTGATGTACAACACGCCTTACCTTGCCAATGCGGTGAAGATGGGGTACTGCCAGTATGCGGCGGCGGTCGACAACGGGATTACGATGATAGACTACGCCACGGCTGCCAACAGCGGGGTGATGCAGCACGGTTTCAACCATGTCATGGTGCTGGTGAAGAAGAAAGCCGATGGCGGCGGTTACGAGGCAGTGGACTGGCTCTTTTCTGCCTGCCGGCGGGATCTGGTCAACCTGTTGCAGTCGAAGGCTCTTCCCGAAGGAAACTACAAGGACGACCATCTGTTTGTTGCCCGCAAGGAGAGTGTGATGTATCCGGTGTCGAAACGCGACAACGACATGTACCTGCATTCGTCGAAGAGCCACTTGCCCTCGGGCGAGCCTATCTTCAATATTTCGGAAACGTATCAGTTCTACGATTGGTATTATCATTTCACCCAACAGCCTCGTGAGTATTACAGCGAGATGTACAGATACATGACCCCCGGCACGCGATTCTTCCGCAAGGAGGTGGAAAACGGCTTGCAGTGGATGCCTGGGGCGTACAACGAAACGGGTAAGGATTTTACGCCGAACAATACGACCGGAAAGTGATGTGATGGGGTAGAGGCTGCATCAAAATGAAAAGCTGAGACAGGCTTACTTATAATCTATAAGTTACAACATAAAAATCTCCTACTTTAGTCTTTG
>ENA-OPTA01000422-OPTA01000422.1-human-gut-metagenome-genome-assembly--contig:-NODE-422-length-29224-cov-4.455724_pt1 | contig 29224 bp, 26 predicted proteins | sample MGYA00241813_ERZ501917 | MGnify/ENA primary metagenome ERZ501917 (study PRJEB25962, sample SAMEA2042408) | human gut metagenome | biome: human gut; feature: human-associated habitat; material: faeces...
ATGGACAAGGATACCCTGGTAATCCTCCGCAACAGTACCCTTTACTCCTTCATGCCCTTTTTTCGCACGGGCAAAGTACAGGGCTTTTCCGTCTGGTGTCGCACATATATATACATAACAGCCTTTTCCGTTTTCCCTGGCGTTCGTACAGTCTGTATGCATGACCGGAGAAAACAGCATGTCTGCATAAGCAGCCCTGCGTTCAGGCTCGGTTTTTAAGGCAAACTCCCTGCTGAGTCTGCTGATCATACCTTTGGAAATGTTCAGCTTTCCACCTGTCAGGTCCGACAGGAACTTTCTGCTTTTATCAATAGAGGCACAACAGTCATTATTTAACAGGAACAGGAATGCCCGGATGCTGCCGTCATAATTCACATCATTGATAACCCCGTCTGGAAATGCAGCATGTACACGTTCCCCTGTTTTGGCATTATAATAGACATCCGCATGATATTCTGTCACATCCAGCACCATACGGATACTTACAAGCTGTTTTATGATCGTTTTGGCAGTCTTTTTAAAATCCGGGTCTTCAAGGACTGCTTCCGGTGGCGGCAGAAAGACCGTGGGGACTGTTGGTTCCTGTTTTTTACGGCAGTGACCCTTATGCCCGGGCTGGGCTCCGGGTTTTCTACCTGTTTTTTCCCTGCTGTTTGCAACCTTTTTAGGGCGCAGTAATTTCGAGGATGGTATGGAAGAGTTCTCATGATCACGGTTAAGCTGGGCCCTCAGTTTCTGGTTTTTTCCTTTTTCCTCTTCCAGTGCAGATTCTGCCGCGTACCTCAGATGGAGCTGCCCCAGATATTTTTCATGCATCTGCTCATAGGCAATAGCAGTTTTTTCACAAAGCTTCTGCAGTCTCCGGATCTCTCCCTGCTTTCTTTCCACAACTTTTTTATGTTCTTTTTCCATGTCCCCGTAAACCTGAAACCAATGTTCCCTGTTCTGACGGAGCTGGCGGACAGCATTTTCAAGTTCCGTTTTGAGTTTTCGGACTTCACGTTCCATTTCCCTGCATCTTTTTTCACATTCTTCCTGCATGCGGACATAAGCAGCACCAGATTCAAGTTCCCTGATCCTTGCTTTCAAAGCTCTGTTTTCATATTGAAGATGCATATCATACTCAAAATTGACTCTCATCTGGCCTTCTCCTGTGCGCACTGTATTATCTGGTCTGGTCTTTTCTCATCTGCCGGATGATCTCTTCCTGTGTCTGGCAGAGTTCTTCCTGGACTCGGTATGCTTTTGTCAGTGTTGCAATATGTTCTTCTAAGTAATGGTTTCTTTCTTTTAATATCTGGATCATATCGTCCTGGCTTTTTACAAGCTGGTTCTGCTTTTGGAATGTATCATCAAACATACTGCACTGCTGTTCTAATTTCCGGCATCTGTATTTTAATGCCTGGATCTCTTTTTCGTATTGGTTCATTATCTTACTCCTGAAATCGTTGAAATCTATACACACATTATAAGGGAAAAGCCGCAAAAAAGCGAATCCGAGTGAATGTGGATAAAGTGAAAATGACGGATAAAAAACAGTACATATTTTGTGGATAAAAAGGATCTCCATATGACTGAAACAGGAAAAGTATTCCTGCGCTATCTGTATAAGCGTTTCGGGTGGAAGGTTATCCACCATAGAAAAAAGCTCTTTCGCATTATCCACAAAAGAGCTTTTGAGACATCAGTGAAAAAATTAAAATTCGTCATTTTTACTAATGCCCCCTGCAAGGGTCTGAACAGTAACCCTAAGATAATTATTGTATAAGGAAAAATATAACTTTGACTTGAATAATAAAAAAAATGTGGTATAGTAATTATATACAGAACCATATAACCATATTTTTCATAAAAAACAATTGCTTTATTTATCGATTATTTTGAAGAATAATTTTTAAAAAGATTATTATGTATAACCTTATAACCAGTTTTTTAATTTGGTATTTGAATTATATTCATTTAAGTAGGCGATAGAAATGTCTGTTGTTAGCTTGGTATATAAAAAGACAGATTCCGTTAGACGGTTGAGCCAAACTTTGGAAGGTTAAGGCTAAATAAATTAAATATTCAACGCATTAACGATCGCTATCTGAGCTATGGCGGTCGTTTTTGCATTTCTTATCAAGAATACGAACTATGTAAGTACCAAGAATACTACTAACAGTTCCGTAAACTATAGTAAAAATAACAAAAGATACTGTCATGTGTATATCCTCCTTCTTGGGTATTTCCGTCATGAAGTCATGAGGATATTTATATAAACAGAACATCGCTGTTCTGACATGACTCAACCGCCTAACCATCCCAATCTAGCCTGAAACTGAAATGTTGGAATCTGCCTATGGAGATATTATAAGATTTTTCGTAAAGCATGTCTACTATAAATTTACATTTTTATACGATCATGACCTGTAATGTTACTGTTCAGGGGGTTAGCTGGACTTGAGAAAACCGATACTTTCGAAACTCCTAAATCCACTTTTTACGGATAAGATGATTTAAGCGTCAAACTCCCTTTTTACCGAATTTAGTCACAATATAATATTGCTGTAATATATGAAGCGAATATACTAAATACAGTATCCTTGGTTATTAAATGACCCTTTTGACGTTCTAATCATAGTAGAAAAGCAATTGACATATTCGTGGTGGCAAGTTAATATAATATTAACAACAGGCAACATAAGAAGCAGACTTTGATGGCGCTGAAGATTCGGAAGTTGTTCAATACAATGGGAGATAATTGTATTATGCGGGACGTTGATGATTATATCAGCAGTATAACTGGGAACAGAAAGATATCTGAAGAATTGGGAGAGCAGTTGATTAAAAAAGCCAGTATGTCAGGGAAAGGATAGTATTAACCCTGCCGGTTTCAAACCGACAGGGTATTTTTTTGCCCATTTTCAGAACAAAAAACCTTGAAAAAGGACAAAAAATCTGTTAAAATAAGAACAATAAGTTCCGTAAATTAAAAATACGAATAAATCAATATAAACAGGGAATAATAATCATAGACATATTCCTTTATTTTTTACATCAGAAAAGCCCAAAATGTTCTTTTTAAAATCGTAGAGTATCACACTATACGAAAAAATCCCCGGAATTCCTTTATTTTTCGAAATTCCGGGGATTTTTGACGGTAATCACATGACTGCTAATAGAGCAGCAAGCTTTTGCATATTCTGTTGTTTAAGTTCCATGGAAGGATGTACATATCGATTCATGGTAATGTTTACACTGGCATGCCCCAGGATTTCGCTCAGGCTTTTGACATCGAAGCCAAGCTCTATACACCGCGTGGCAAATGTATGTCTCAATGCATGAAAGTTTACAGGAGTCAGACCACATTGCCTTTGTACATAACAGAAATAATTCTGCATGGTACGTGGTTCTATATATTCTTCATCAGGAGATGCAAGAACATACCCCTGACGATTGGGAAACTCCCGTTGGATGAGTTGTACAAGATTATCCGGAATAGGAATTGTACGGATTGAACATTTGCTTTTTGGTGATGTGACTATAATATGCGTCTTTTGGGAAGTAGATCTAGGAATCTGCAATCTCTGCATTGTTTTATGCACATAAATGGATTTCTCCTGAAATGAAATATCTTCCCATTTTAAGGCACAAATCTCACCGACCCGCATTCCTGTAAAAAGACATAACAAGATTCCTATATTTCTTTCAGATATATTTGCATAAAGATATCTGCAAAGGATTTCCTGTGCGGAACGTGAGATGATTACAGTATCTGGCGCAGTCTGTCGGATAATGATTTCCTTTCCTGTACTCGGCGGCTGATAGCCCTGTATCTGGGCATATCTGAGCAGGCTTCGCATCAGTGAAAGAATATCTGCCACAGTCTTAGGCGAAAGCCCTTCTCCGGAAATCCCACCATGATCAAGAAGATCCTCACAGAACTTCTGTATTCGTGACGAGGTCAGTTCGTTTAGCGGAGCATTATCAAATTCCGGTAAAATGTGGGAATGAATAATATTATTATATTTCACATAGGAAGATTTCTTTATCTGCGCCTGTATTGAATTGAGCCAGTCATCTGCTAATTTTCTGATAAAACAGGGTGGCATTGTACTTTGGGAGACTTGTCTGCTGGTAGGCGGGTTGGATTCAATGTGGATAATAGCCTGACTGCGTTTTTGTTTTACTTCCTTATAGGTTGGAGCATATACATATCCATAAATAGCTTTTCCGGTCTGTGACCGTGCTTTAATGTATCGGCCTTCCCAACGTCCATCTTTTCGCTTGTAAATATTTTCACCTTTTCTTGGCATACTGATAATTCTCCTTTCGATATTCGTATGACGATAATTTTACGATGAATGAGCTAAGCTTTTTAGCCCTATATAGCGAATTGATGAACGAACCTCCTTAAAAAGTTAACAAAAGCGAATGTTAATATAGATATACTTTATTGAAAAAGCATAGAATTTAATTGATTTTCTTGGAAATATTGACAAAATATGTTGCATTATGTAAAATTACTTGTAGTTGCGAATTATTGAAGTCAGAAGAAATCACTTCATAGAGTGTGATACTCTGTGAAATTTGTCGAAAATGAGGTGACTTTCGTCATGTGGTTTATGTATGAATACACAGAAAATGAAATCACAGAACTTAACCAATCTTATGACACCAGACTGTCAGAGGAAGAGAAGAAAAAGATATTTATACCTATCTACGACTGCATGAAGAAATATCAGGGATCATGGCATATGGAACAGAAACCGGCATTCAAAAATTGTTTTCTTATCGAATGCAGAGACAGAAATGATTTGGCAGATATGCTACACAGGATGCAATGCGCTGATATTTTTGCAGAGAATATCACAGCAAATGCCATAGCCTTACTTCCTGAGCAGGAAGTATTTTTACGGAATCTGATGATGCCGGAAACGAAAAAGATCTCTATGTCAACAGGATACATCAAAGATGGAAGAACCTATGTGACTAAAGGTCCGCTGCAGGGAAGGGAAAAAATGATCAGCAGGATAGATCGGCATAAAAGGCTGGCAAAGCTGAGATTTGCAGCAGGGAACACAGACAGAGAATTATGTGCAGGGCTTGAGATTATTTCAAAAAGCTGAGCATATAAAATCAATAAACCTGCATCAGAGGAAGAGAAAGCGAATGAAGGAGAACAATGCGATGAGGAACAAAACAGAACCCGAAGTCAGAGTCTGTAGCAGAGACTGTGGCTTGTTTGTGTTGGGAAAATACAAAAGAGATAGCTATAAAGAATAAACAGCTAAAAAATTAAAAAAGATGACATAACAATAAAAAGAAAAGGTTTTAGGGAATAACAAATGAGTGAAGGCAACAAAAAAACAAGCGAAAAATAGAACACTGGGGGAGTGGGATATAATAGGGACAACCAGAGAAAACTCCAGTATTTATGCGGCATATGTGGATTAAACGTTTTATGATAATTCGATTTTTCATTGCTGCAGCAGGGTCACATTATAGCGGTTCATAGATATTGGATGGCTCTTTGGATGCTCAATTTGACCCAATCATAAAGCAATAAAAATCGAAAAGGAGAAAACTTGAGCCTGTTAATCTGAAAAGAATGATGGGCTAAGGGACGTTAGATTGCCGATATGAATAATGAAAAACTAAAAAATTAAAATCCCCCAGAGTGTATATGTGTGTGGGGGGTAAAGCGAGGTATAAAAAATGAAGCAGATGCGGATCGCTGAGTGCAAATGCAATTCCCTAGCCTCTTATAGTGGGAAAGAAGCAAACGGAAAAATTGAATATGGCAAGAATCTGATGAAACATCGGAAAATCTATCTGGCAGTTTCTATAGGCTGTCTGCTTATGGCTGCTATCTATTATCAAATAGAATCACATTTCTTAATTAATAGAAATCCATTTTTTTATTGTGCTTTGCCTGCCCTGATAATTGGGTTATGTGCCGAGTATAGATTGTTTCTTAGTAGTATTAAATGTAATATACAAAGTTCTGTGAAGGACTTCGTATTTTTTTATAAAAAGTCTTTGTTCGTTGGTAAGTCAGAGGATTGTAGCAGTTAGTTGAAAACGAACGTAATGGAATCTGAAAAATGAGTAAAGGGGGAAGAAAGTATGTATAGAAAAGATTCTACAGGATGGATAAAACATGTGGATTTTATCATCTTGGACTTGATCTGCTTGCAGGTGGCGTTCGTTCTGGCGTATGTGTTAAGTGGATATGGAGCTAATCCATACCAGCTAATTCTTTACAGAAATATGGCTGTCTTTATGGAAGTAGCAGATTTGGTAGTGCTGTTTGCAATGGGAACATTGAAAAACGTTTTGAAAAGAGGGTACTATAAAGATTTTGTTGTAACAGCACAGCATGGAGTAATTCTTGGAGCATGTTTATTGCTTTATTTGTTTATGCTTCAGGAAGGACAGCAATATTCCAGACTGGCATTGATACTGAATATCGTTATCTATATGCTACTTACTTATCTGGTAAGAGAGCTGTGGAAACATTTACTTAGAAAGAAAATGGAAGATGGTGAAAATCGTTCATTACTTCTTGTTGTTTCAGCAGATGTAGTGAGTGCAGTAGTAGAGAGCATGAAAGAGCATAATTATGCCCGGTATAAGATTGCTGGAATTGCTGTTATAGATAAGGAAATGACAGGAAAGTATATTGATGGTGTGAAAGTAGTAGCAAATATGGAAAATGCTGCTGAATATGTCTGCAAAGAATGGATTGATGAAGTTCTGATTGTGACATCCGGTGTAGTTCCATATCCAAAAGAACTGATCGAGCAGTTTACGGAAACCGGAGTAACTGTTCATCTGAATCTTGCAAAGGTACAAAGCGTGCCGGGGAAAAAACAGTTTGTAGAAAAGGTTGGAGATTATACAGTACTGACTACCAGTATTAACTATGCATCTACAAGAGATCTGATGCTGAAACGACTGATGGATATTGCCGGAGGTTTGGTAGGATGCTTGATTACCGGAATCTTGTTTATATTTGTTGCACCAGCAATTTACATAGCATCACCGGGACCGATTTTCTTTGCACAGGAACGTGTAGGAAAGAATGGAAAGAGATTTAAAATGTATAAGTTCCGAAGCATGTATATGGATGCAGAAGAACGTAAGGCTGAACTGATGAAAGATAACAAACTGGGTGATGAAAAGATGTTCAAATTGGATTTTGACCCACGAGTTATTGGAAATAAGATTCTTCCAGATGGAACACATAAGACTGGTATTGGGGATTTTATCAGAAGAACAAGCATTGATGAATTTCCGCAGTTTTTTAACGTGTTGAAAGGTGATATGTCAATAATTGGAACTAGGCCACCTTTGATTTCGGAAACGAATTTTTATGAGCTGCATCATCGTGCAAGATTGGCAATTAAGCCGGGAATAACCGGTATGTGGCAGGTCAGCGGACGTAGCGACATTACTGATTTTGAAGAAGTGGTTCGTCTTGACAAAGAGTATATCACAGATTGGAACATTGGGCTAGATATAAAAATATTGTTTAAAACAGTAATGGTAGTTCTAAGAAAAGATGGTTCTATGTGATGAAAATATCAATTTGCAGCTTGATTTCAAAAATAGAAGTTAAGCTGCAGAAGATATATATAGATAAGTTATAAATATAAATAAGGAAGGAGCAAACAAAGTGCCATTGAATAAAAACACTGATAATCGCTATGAAATTTTAAATACATATGTAAATGCGATTTCAATGGATGAAACAATTCGACGAGTTGAAGAAATCATAAAAAGAGGTATTCCTACACAACATGTTGTTATTAATGCATCAAAAGTAAATCTGATGGAAAAAGATTTGAAATTAAGAAAGATAGTAAATGCGTGTCCGTTAATTAATGCGGATGGAGCATCTATTGTGTGGGCAGCAAAAAAGTTGGGTGTACCGTTAAAAGAACGAGTTACAGGAATAGACTTATTCCAGAGATTGGTAGAATTGTCAGATAAAAAAGGCTATAAAATCTATCTTTTTGGTGCTAAAGAAGAGGTTGTCACTAAAGTTAAAAAAATATTTGAGGATAAATATCCCAACATTCAGATTGTAGGATATAAAAATGGATATTTTACAGAAAAGGATGAGCCTGAAATAGTCAAGAATATGGCAGAGTCAGGTGCGGATATGATGTTTGTTGCTTTTTCTTCACCTAAGAAGGAGTATTGGGTAAATAAATATTTGAAGCAGTTAAACATCCCATTTGTTATGGGGGTAGGCGGTAGTTTTGATGTTGTTGCAGGTGTAACAGATCGTGCGCCGTTGTGGATGCAGAAGCATGGTCTGGAATGGTTTTACCGTTTTATACAGGAACCTCGTAGAATGTGGAAGCGTTATATAGTTGGAAATGCAAAATTTGTTGCATTGACTTATAAAACAAAGAGAAAATTAAAAAGTAAAAGGAGATAAAGAAAATGGTTAACGTTATTGGATTAGGTTATATTGGATTACCGACAGCACTTATGATGGCTTCTCATGGTGTAGAAGTTATAGGTACTGACTATAACAAGGAACTTGTAGATACATTAAATGCAGGAAAAACAACATTCAAAGAAGATGGCTTGGATGAACTGTTTCAAAATGCAGTAAAAGCTGGTATCAAATTTACGACAGAATATCAAAACACAGATGTGTATATTGTTTCTGTACCGACACCGTATGATAAATTCTCTAAGAAAGTAGATGCCTGCTATGTTGTTGAAGCAGTGAAGGATGTAATGAAGGTATGCCATAAGGGGGCAACTGTGGTTATAGAATCAACAGTTTCACCGGGAACTATTGATAAGTTTGTAAGACCTGTTATCGAAGAAAATGGTTTTACTATTGGACAAGACATTAATCTTGTTCATGCTCCGGAAAGAATCATTCCAGGCAACATGGTATATGAACTTCTTCACAATAACAGAACTATTGGTGCAGATGATAAGGCAGTGGGAGAAAAAGTTAAGGAATTATATTCTTCATTCTGCCAGGGAGAAATTGTAGTAACAGATATCAGAACTGCAGAAATGACAAAGGTAGTAGAAAATACATTCAGAGCAGTAAATATTGCCTTTGCAAATGAATTAGCTAAGATTTGCCGTCATGATAATATGGATGTTTATGAAATTATTAAAATATGTAATATGCATCCTCGTGTTAATATTCTTCAGCCAGGTCCGGGAGTTGGAGGACATTGTATTTCTGTAGATCCATGGTTCCTTGTTGGTGATTACCCAAGTCTTGCAAAAGTAATTGATGAGTCCATGAAGACAAATGATGGAATGCCAGACTTTGTACTGAATCGTATTTATGAAATTATGAAAGTAAATAAGATAACAGATATCAGCAAAGTTGGTTTATATGGTCTTACCTACAAAGAAAATGTAGATGATATGCGTGAATCTCCAACATTACAGATGTTAGAATCTATGGAAAGACATTTATGTGGTGACCTTGTTAAAGTATATGATCCATTCATCACTAAAGATATTGTGCCAAATCAGTATCATGATCTTGACAAGTTTATCAGCGATGTGGAACTTGTGGTTCTTTTAGTTGGTCATGATGAAATCAAGCAGAATATGGATAAATTAAAAGGTAAAGTTATTTTAGATACTAGAAAAATCTGTGATTTAGATGGAGTATACAGATTGTAAGATTGTACACAGTGAAGATGGTGGAGAAAAACAGATGAAAAAAGTAATGTTGGTTTTTGGTACACGTCCGGAAGCAATAAAAATGTGTCCACTGGTCAATGAACTGAAAACAAGAAAACAGTTAGAAACAGTAGTATGCGTAACTGGGCAGCATAGACAAATGCTGGATCAAGTGTTAGAAGCATTTCAGGTAGAGCCAGATTATGATTTGTCTATTATGAAAGACAGACAGACTTTATTTGATGTAACTACAAATATTTTAAATAAGATAAAAGAAGTATTGGAAAAAGAAAAACCAAATGTGGTTTTAGTACATGGAGATACGAGTACAACATTTGTAACTGCACTGGCATGTTTCTATTTACAGATTCCGGTGGGGCATGTAGAAGCAGGATTGCGTACATATAATATCTACAGCCCATATCCAGAAGAGTTTAACCGTCAGGCAGTAAGCATTATTAGTCAGTTTAATTTTGCACCAACTGAACTTTCTAAGAATAATCTTCTTAAAGAAGGGAAAAAAGAAGAAACAATTTTCGTGACTGGTAATACTGCGATTGATGCATTGAAAACTACTGTGCGAGAAGATTATACGCATCCAGATTTGGAATGGGCATCTGATAGCCGTCTGATTATGATAACCGCTCATCGAAGAGAAAATCTTGGAGAGCCTATGAAACATATGTTTAGAGCAATCCGCCGAGTAATGGATGAACATCCAGATGTAAAGGCTATTTACCCAATTCATATGAATCCGGTAGTAAGAGAAATTGCAGATAGTATTTTGGGAGATGATGAAAGAATCCGTATTATTGAACCATTAGAAGTACTTGATTTTCACAATTTCCTGAATAGAAGTTACATGATTTTAACGGATTCTGGTGGAATTCAGGAAGAAGCTCCATCTCTTGGAAAGCCAGTGCTGGTTATGAGAGATACTACAGAGCGCCCAGAGGGAATTGCAGCAGGAACGTTGAAATTGGTTGGAACAGAAGAAGAAACTATTTATCAGAACTTCAAGAGTTTGCTTGAAAACAAAGATGAATATGAGAAGATGAGCAAAGCAAGCAACCCTTATGGAGATGGTTTTGCTTGTAAGCGAATTGCAAATATTCTTGAAGAAAAATTATAAAATATGGTGATGATTGATGAAAAAGATAACTTGGTATTTAAATAGATTGAAAGCTATGAATATGGGCGAAATTTGCTGGCGTTTTCAGCAGAAAAATTTGCAGAAGCAGGAAAGAAGGAAATATTATAAAGAAAACCTGCCTGTCTATGAATTTGAATTGCCGGATGAATTAAAAAATTTAAATGCTCAAGTGGATCGAATAAGCATCAATTGGAATAATGAAAAATTCACTGTGTTTAAAGAGCAGAATCTTTTCGGAGTATATTCTTATAACAAGTATAAAAGAGCATGGGATGCCGGTTTTCAAACAGAAAATGTTTGGCCGACAGACCAATGCTCGTATGATATTTCGATTTCTCAGAGAGAGGATATTGGAGATATAAGGACAAACTGGGAATTAAATAGACACTATCAGTTTGCAGGAATGGCAAAATCGTTCTATGTAACTGGTGATTTCAGCATTTTAGAAGAGTTACAAGAACTTTTTTATGATTGGAATAATAAAAATCATTTTTTGTGTGGTGTTGAATGGACGAGTGCAATGGAAATTGCAATTAGAGTCAATTCATGGATATATACATATTGCTTTCTGAATAAAGCATTTGAAAAATATAACTTGGAAAATAATAAAATATTAAAGGATATATCTCGTGGCATAATTGTAATGGCAGACTATATTGTAAAACATAGAGCAAAGTATTCATCTGCAAATAATCATTTGATTGTAGAAATGTATGCGGTGGGAATGTCGGGAATATTTTTTGATTATAAACCTTGGGAAAAACTTGCGTTTAAGATATTAACGGAAGAATTGCCAAGACAGAACTATGCAGACGGCGTAAATAAGGAAATGTCATTGCATTACCAGAGCTTTGTAATGGAAGCCTATGGATTATTGATGATAGAAATGAAGCATAATCATATCAAAATCCCTCAAATATGGGAAGAATATCTTATGCACATGAGTGAATTTATGTGTGATTGTTGCGGAGAGTATGGAGAAACTGTGGTTTTTGGTGATAACGATGAAGGAAAGATATTAGATTTATCTGGAGAACATTTTGATCATTATCGTTATGTATTAGATTTGATGGGAAATGTATTATCAAAAAGATATTCAAAAATGGAAAATATCCATGAAAATTTGTGTTGGATTTTAAGTGACGATTTTCAGAATAGTGTTTTGCAAAAGAATTGCTACTACAGTCCAGAAGTAAAATGCTATAAAGAGGGTGGCTATACACTTTGGAGAAGCAAAAATAACAAAGTTTTGATAGGAATTGATCATGCAGATTTAGGATTTGGCTCTCTAGCAGCTCATGGACATGCCGATGCACTAAGTTTCCAGATGTTCATAGAAGGAGTGCCGGTATTCGTTGATCCTGGAACATATAATTATCATGTGCCTAAAAAGACAAGAGATGAATTTAGAGCAACTAAGAATCATAATACAGTGTGTGTAAATGACCAAAATCAGGCAGAAATATTAGGACCATTTTTATGGGGAAAGAAATATCAATGCAACGTAGCGAAGCTAGATAATGTAGAAAATATCATATATTTAAAGATGTCCATTAAGTATAGTGATATTATTCATACAAGAAATATAGTAATTAGTGGATTAAATGAAATAAAGATACAGATTAATGACGAAATACAAGCTGCGAATTTGGAAAACATAAAGCAGGTTTTTGTCATAGGATCAGATTGTACATTGAATGGATGTGAAATAAAGGCAGGAAATCATAGGATTGAATTGCAGTCCAAATTGCAGGCTAATTTAGAAACAGCAGTTTACGCATCTGATTATAATAAGGTGGAAACAGTGAATAAGATTGTGTATTCTCCTTTAAATTCTACAAAACAAAAAAGTATTGTTAATACGACATTATTGATAAAAGAGCTTTGATGTGCTACATATACAAAGATAGAAATGTTCGCTTGCGATAAAGTTATGGAGAAATAATTTATGAATATAAAAAAAATATATGGATCTATGCCAGAATGGATAAAAGAAATAGTAGGTCAAGTTGGTAGATACAAGATTATTTACAGTTCCAGCTTTAGAAAACAATATAATTTGTTAGAAAACCATAATTATATAGCTGATTCAGAGATGGTAGATAAGTACCAGATAATCTTGTTAAAAGAAACGCTTAAATATGCATATCAACATATTCAATATTATCAGGAATTGTTTGATGAAATTCATTTTAATGTAGATGAATTTGATAATTTGGAAGAATTAAAAAAAATTCCTTATCTAACGAAACAAATTATTAGAGAAAATGAGGAAAAATTTAAAGATAATAGTATTAAGAATTTTTATTATGCTACCTCTGGTGGAACATCCGGGAAGCCAATAAAAATAGCATTTGATTATCCATCATTATATAAAGAAAGAGCTTTTGTATACCATTATTGGAGTGCATTTGGATATAACTATAAAAAAAGTAAATTAATAACTTTTCGGGAACTTGAGTTTAATGGTAAATTGACAAAAAAGAATACAATATATAATGAGCTTTTAATTAATCCGTTTATGTTAGATTCAGATAATATTAAAAAAATTGTTGACAAAATAGAGAAATTTAAAGGTGATTTTATATATGGATATCCATCGTTAATTGCTGCATTTTGTAGGTTGCTTTCAAAAAATAAAATTAAATTAAAAACTTCTGTAAAAGCGATTTTTCTTATTTCGGAAAATTTGTATCCAGATCAGAAAAATAGAATTCAAGAAGTATTTAATTGTCCGATAGCAATGTTTTATGGTCATACAGAAAAAGCCGTTTTTGCAGAAAAATATGGAGATAAATATATTTTTAATCCATTTTATGGATATACAGAGATATTAAATGATGCAGAAGATAACATTGTTTGCACCGGATTTATAAATAGGAAAATGCCATTAATTCGTTATAAAGTAGACGATAAAGCCATTCCTTATAAAGACGGATATAAAATTGTAGGACATAGAGAAAATGAGGTTTTATACGGAAAAAATGATTATACAATATCAGCAACGACAATAGAATTTACCCATGAGGACTGCTTTGAAAAAATAGACTCTTATCAATTTGAGCAGAATGAGATTGGTAAGGTGGAAATGAGATTAAAAACAGATGTGAAATTATCTGATATTGAAATGAAAAAAATATATAATCGTGTAAAGGAAAAGCTTCCATATTTTGAGTTGAATCTGGTTGTAGTTGATGAGTTAGAAAAAACAAAGAGAGGTAAATATAAAATGATAATACAGAATTATAAAAAACAAATGGGGGGGGGCAGAGCGAAATATAGAATAGATTTCAAATTACATCAATCTCTCACAAAGGACGAAATTGATTTACAAATAGCTGCGTAGTTAATGTAAGAATAGATTAGTTAGTGAGGGAAAAAAATGAAATTTGATATTGTAAAAAAAATATACGAAAAAACACCAATGAAAATAAAATTTTTGTTGTTACCAATGTTCGTGCGTGTAATCGCAGATAATCCGGTTTTTAAAAAAACATATTTTAAATTGAATGAGTATGAAAAACTGGATGAAATGGAACAGAGGAAAGAGCAATTAGAGATACTGAAGAAAACTTTAATTTATGCTAAGAATAATGTTCCATATTATCAAGAGCTATTCACAAAAATAAATTTTAATCCAGAAGAAATGGATTCTTTTGATGATATAAAAAAAATTCCTGTATTGACTAAGAAAGATATATTCGATATTGGTGAAAAAATTTATTCGACGGAAGATATACCATATTATACGTCTTATACCGGAGGAAGTAGTGGAAAAGCACTGAAATGTCTTTTAGATAAAGACTCTTATTATAAAGAAAGAGCATTTTTTTCACATTTTCTGGCACCTTTGGGATATGATCCTAAAAAATCAAGGACAGTATCATTTTACGGACATAATAAAGGTAAGGAGTACTATTTTTCTCCGATAAAAGCGGATATTGTAATCTCACCGTTCAGACTTTTTAATGAAGAAAATTTTGAAGATATATATAAATTAATTATAAATTTTAAACCAGATTTCATAACTTGCTATGCATCTGCGATTTCATACTTTGCAAAATTGTGTAGAAAATACAATAAAAGTCTTCAATTAAAAGGTGTTGTTTTTACATCAGAAAACTGGATGCAAGAAGATATAGAGATTGTGCAGAGTACATTCAAATGTAAAGTAGTATCTACCTATGGACATACAGAAAGAGCCGTTTTTGGATATATAGTAAATGGAAAATGTACTTTTGATAAACTGTACGGATATACAGAATTACTTCCAACAGACGTTAAGGATGAATACCAGATTGCATGTACAGGATTTATATCTCACAAAATGCCATTAATCCGTTATGTGACAGATGATGTTGTTCAGATACAGGAAGATGGAAGTTTTAAATTAATAGGGCACAGAAAATCAGAGGTAAAGCTTATTGGAAAAAATGGAGTTCCAATTTTTAAGGGAGCTATGACTTTACATATGTCGGAGACTCAAAAAGTTCGTACATATCAGTATGTACAGAATGAAATAGGAAAAGCGGAACTGCACATTGTACAGGAAGAAGAACTTACAAATAAGGAATTAAAAAATATTGAGAACTATATTAGTCAACGCTGCGAAGGGTTGCTTGAGGTAGAAATAAAAATTGTTCATGAGGTACAATATACGCCTCGTGGAAAATATATATGGGCTATATGTAATATTGAGCAATAATTACGAGGAGATTTTTCATGAAGAAAAAATGTTATGTCATAGGAGTTTATCCCCCACCATATGGTGGGGCAACAGTAAAATGTGAGTTGTTTTGTGATACATTAAAAGATACTCAGATTAGTGTTGAAAAAATAGATGCATATGAACCTAAAAGACATAAAAATAAGGTTTTTAAGACATTACAAAAATATATTTCAGCATTTAAATCAGATGATACAATAGTTTATTGTTTAGATTCTAAACGCTTAAAAATTTCAATTATGTTACAAAGTTTATTCCCAAAATCATATAAGAAAACAACGATTTTGGCAATAGGAGGAGTATTTCATGAAACTGTAGATGAGTCTCCGCTTTTAAAGAAACATTTGAAAAAAGTTGATGGAATATGGGTTGAAACCGAGGGAATGAAATTGAAGCTTTTGGAACGTGGATTTAAGAACATAAAAGTTTTTCCAAATCCCAAATTAGAAAAAGGTTGGTGCATCCCTACAACGTCTAACGCAGAGGAACCATTGCGTCTTTTATATTTTTCTCAGATTAGTGAGAAAAAAGGTGTGGAAGACATTATAAAATTGGTCGAATTATTAGATAGAGATGGAAATATTCCATATCAATTAGATTTTTATGGGCATATAGTAACTGATTTTAAAGAAACGTTTGATGAGTTTATTGAAAAATCAAAAAAAGTTCGTTATTGTGGTGTTTTTGATTCTACAAAATCAAATGTATATCAAAAAATAAATGAATATGATATATTATTATTTCCTACTCATTGGAATACAGAAGGAGTTCCTGGAATCTTAGTAGAAGCTAAAATGGCTGGAGTTGCTGTTATTGCAAGTGATAGAAGTTACAACAGTGAACTAATACAGGTAGATAAGAATGAAGGGGTAGTAATACATCAACCTTATTTCTCGGAAATGTACAAATATATAAAAAAGATGTATTTTGACAGAGAATATTTGCAAAAGATAAAAGAAGGATCATCACAATCACGAAAAAGATATGCATTGGAGGAATATAAGGATATGATTCAAAAATTGTTCGGGGGGGGGAACAAGTATGAAATAAAATATAACAATATTTTATTGAATAAATCTCCCGCTTTTTCCATGTGAATCATGAATAATTATAGTTGGGGAAGAGGGAGAATATATAATGAATATTAATAAAGAAGTTTATGTAATAGGTGTCTATCCCCCACCATATGGTGGTGCAACGGTAAAATGTGAATTATTCTGTAAAATGCTTAAAAATGTAGGTATTATAGCAAATAGAATTGACATCTATGAGGCCAGTAGAAATAAAACAAAGATCATTGGTATTTTAAAAATGTGTATTAAAGCATACAAATCGAACAATCCAGTAGTGTATTGTTTAGATTCTAAACGCTTAAGAGTCATGGTATTTTTACAAAGAATGTTTAAAAAGTCATTTGCTAATACAACGATATTAGTTATTGGTGGAATTTTTCATGAAACGGTAGCGGAACATCCTGCTTTTGAAAAGTGCATGAAAAGCGTGAACGGAGTTTGGGTAGAAACGGAAGGAATGAAAGAAAATCTGTTGAAAAGCGGATTTGAAAATGTTGAAATATTTCCGAATCCAAAATCTCAAATAGGTAATTGTTATCCGCAAAATGCACAAAAAAATAAAGAATTAAAGCTGGTATATTTTTCACAGATTAGTAGAGAAAAAGGTGTGGAAGAAATCATAAAATTGGTTGGATTGTTAAACAATAAGACAGAAATATCATATAAATTGGATTTTTATGGACATATTGTTCCGGAAGTCAAAGATGAATTTGATAAATTTATTAATAATTCTTTGAATGTCAATTATTGTGGAATCTTTGATTCAACAAAATCAAGTGTCTATAAGAAATTGAATGAATACGATATATTATTATTTCCTACTAGATGGAAGGGTGAGGGAGTACCAGGGATCTTAGTTGAAGCAAAAATGGCTGGGGTTGCAGTGATAGCTAGTCCTATGAATTTTAATAAAGAGATTGTTTGTGAAAATATGAATGAAGGGTTTATTCTTGAAAAAGAGTATCCACAGGAAATGTTAAACATTATAGAGCGATGCTATAAAGATAGAGACTTATTAGATCGAATGAAAATGGGATCATATCAGTCACGAAAAAGATATGCTCTAGAAGAATACGAAGATATGATTGAAAAATTATAAGAATTAGGCAGAAGGAGATTTATTATGCCATTTATTTCAGTAGTTATTCCTGTTTATAATGTAAAAAATTACCTCAAACGGTGTGTGGATTCATTATTAAATCAAAAATATAATGATTATGAAATTATTTTAGTAGATGATGGCTCTACGGACGGATCAGGTGAATTGTGTGATTTAATTGCAAAGAAAAACCTAAATATTATGGCTATACATAAAAAAAATGGTGGTTTGGCGAGTGCAAGAAATTATGGACTAGATTATGTGAAGGGAAAATATGTAACATTTGTAGACTCAGATGATTGGGTGACAGATGATTATTTTGCATTTATAGATGAACATTTGCGAAAGTATAATAGTGAGATTTTTAAATTTGGTTATCAGAGAGTTCAAAATGGAGAATTACGTTCGATAACAATTCCATATTTTAAAGAAGGTAAATATGATAGAAAAAGAATCGAGTCAGATATACTGCCAGGAACGGTAGGTCCGATATGTCTATTTGATTATTCTCGTAGTGCTTTGATGTCTGCTTGTGTATGTGCATATTCAGTTGAGTTTTTAAACAGTAACGGAATCAGATTTCAGTCAGAAAGGGAGATATTAAGTGAGGATCATTTATTTAATTATAAAGTTTTGTTGAGAGCAAAATCTGCCGAAATTAGCCATAAAATTTTGTATATGTATGATTTTAGAGAAGGTTCTTTGACGAAACGATATATTTCTAATATGGTTGAGAGAAAGCAGAATTTATTAAGAGCATATAAGGAAGAATTAGAAAAGAGTAATTTATTTAAAAAGTATGAAGATGTATACTATTCGCAATGCGTTGATGGATATTATGCCTGCATAACAAATGAATGTAGTCAATGGGGAGAATTAGAAGGAGAAAAGGATACAGAAAGAGTAGCCAATATTTTAAATTTGCCAGAGTGTTGTAACGCTATAAAAAAATGTAAGAAAAATAATTTAAAATTCAAAGGAAGGATTATTTATTGGCTGATGAAAAATAGACAGGCAAAACTAATTTGCTTTTTATATAAGAAAGTAAAAATAATGGAATGTAAAGAGTAGGAGCTATGAAAATGGTTATTAGGTTAAATCAAAAAAACTGTAAAAAACTAATATATTTTCAATTGATTTTTGTATTGTGTGTATACTTTTTTATTTCAATATTTCATTTCCCGTCTATGTTGACTTATGTGACAGATGTAGTAAATATTATTCTTTTATTTTGTATGTTCAGAATAAAAAGTATCAATCTTAATTGTGTTGGTGGAAAATATATAAAAATAAGTATTGGATTATTTCTAGGTAGTTTGGTAATAGGATGTATTTTAAATTTAGTATCTCCTATATTGATTATCTGGGGAGCTAGGAATCTATTAAGAGGTTTTGTTTTTTTTGTTGCATGTGTAAAATTTTTAGACGCAGAAGATGTGGATAAGATATTCAAAATATTCTTTTTTGCTCAGATAATTAATTTTATCGTTACATTATATCAATATTTTATAGTGGGGATTGAACAAGATTATTTAGGTGGTATTTTTGGAACAAATCAAGGATGTAATGGTGCTACTAATATTTTTTTAATTATTCTGTTGACATATATAAGTGTAAACTATATTAGCAAAAATATACCAATACATATGTTTGCACTGGTTGCTTTTTCAACATTGATAATTGCGACTTTAGCGGAAATAAAAATTTATTATATTGAATTTGTAGTTATTATTGCGTTGGCCATTTTGTTTACAAAACCATCATTTCGAACATTTCTAATAATAGGACTAACTTTTGTAGGATTAATAGCTGCTATTAATATATTAAAAAATATATTTCCTTTACAATATGAAACCTTAGTTAATGTTGAATTGCTTAAGGAATATGCAGATGCACGAAGTGGAGGATATAACATTTCACGTATGAATGCCTTTAGTGATATTAATAGACTTTTTTTTCATGATAATGCTGTTTTAAAATTATTTGGATATGGTTTGGGTGGTTGTGAAATGTCGTCCTTTTCTTTTTTGATAAGTGATTTCTTTAAAAAATATGGAGCATATAATTATAGATGGTTTGCACATGAGATGATATATTTGCAAAATGGTATAGTGGGAATTATATTATTTATAAATTATTTTATACAAATTTTTATTCATGCTTTTAAGAAAAAAAGAATTTTTTATAATGATAAAAAAGTAATAAATTATGCGACGATTACTCAGATATTTTCGATTCTTGTTATAGTAAATATATGGTATAATCAGACAATTACAACGGATTTTCAGTATTTAATATACGTTGTTTTAGCTAGTTTTTTGATACAATTTAAAACGAAAAAATATTCAGAAAATGCATAAAGATGTATTATATTAGTGGAAAAATGTGAAGCTATATTAAATTAGAGGAGGCATATATGGTACAATCAAGTGATGTTAACAGAGGTTCAGTATTTAATTTATTTTGCATTGTCAATTTGTTTAGTTCAAACGAAAAGTAATAAGTAGTGAAAATAGCATTGGAAGAAAGGATAAAAAATGACAAACTTGGGTCAACAAAGAAATAAATATTTATTGAAAAATACTGTAATATTTTCAATAGGTAATTTTGGAACAAAAATCATTAGCTTTTTTTTAGTTCCTCTATATACAAACATATTGACAACAAGAGAATATGGAACAGTTGATTTGATATATACTATTGGAATGGTGTTAGTTCCATTGCTGACATTAAATATTGGAGAATCAATTATGCGATTTGCATTGGATAAAGATGCTGATTGCGACAAAATAATGAGTACCGGTATTACAATATTAATATTTGGAGCAATTATAGGCCTGCTTATCCTGCCAATAGCAAATTTATTTGAAAGTGTATCTAATTATTCAATTTATATTTATTTATACACGTTGACATTGGCATTTAGTCAAATATTTTTATGCTATTTAAGAGGAAAAGAATTTTTGCTGAAATATTCCATTGGAAATATTATTCAATCTCTAACGATTGCTATTTTTAATATTATATTTCTTATTGGCATGAAAAAAGGAATTGAAGGCTATTTAATGGCATATATTCTTGCAAATGTATGTACTGGTCTTTATGGATTTTGGGCGGGAAAAGTTAATTTAGTAATAAAAAAGTATTCCATTGATATAGAGTTAAGTAAGAATATGATTAAGTATTCTGTGGTATTAATACCTAATTCATTTATGTGGTGGATTATGAATTCCTCAGATCGAATGATGGTTAGTGCAATGATTAGTGTAACCGCAAATGGAGTTTATGCAGTTGCCTATAAGATTCCAACATTGCTATCTACAATTACAACGATATTTAATCAGGCCTGGTCTTATTCCGCTATAAGGGAAGATGAGAGTGAGGATAAAGAAGAGTATAATAATAGAGTATATGATAATCTGGTAACTATTGTAATTGTAGTTGCTACAGGATTGTTGATGATCATGAAACCATTTTTGTCGGTATATGTTGGAAAAGAGTATTATGCTGCATGGCATTACGTACCTTATCTTATTGTTGGATTTGTATTTATGACATTAGGATCTTTTATTGCTACATCGTATACAGTACATAAAGACAGCATGGGTTTTTTGATTTCTGGGACAGTAGGGGCAATTATTAATTTAATTTTAAATTTTATATTAATACCAATGATGGGTGTTTCAGGAGCTGCTTTTGCAACGTGTATTAGTTATTTTGGAGTGTTTGCATATAGAATAAAAGATACACAGAAATATATAAAATTAAGAGTATTTAAGAGAAAACAAATTTGTGGATACGCATTATTAATTTTATCAGCAATGACTTGTTATCTTGATAATTGCATTGGACAAACGTTGTTGGTAATAGAATTTATATGTATTATTCTTTTGAACAAGGAATTTGTAAAGGATATGTTAAAAATAATTTTTAAAATAAAAATGAATTAGATTTTAAATTTATTTATGATAGAGCTACGGTGAGGTGAAAAATGAAAACAGTTTGTCAAGTTAATCAGTGTACGGGATGTATGGCTTGCGTAGAACTATGTCCTAAAAACGCAATAAACATTAAAGATGATTTAGTATCATATAATGCAGTTATTGATAATACAAAGTGTGTTGAGTGTAGGGCTTGCATTAAAATCTGTCAAGTTAATACTCCTCCAATATTGAAAGAGCCTATTTATTGGAAACAAGGGTGGGCAAAAAAAAGTAATATAAGAGAATTATCATCTTCAGGAGGATTTGCAACAGCATTAGAATTAGAATTTGTTAAAAATTTTGGTAGTGTATGTAGTTGCGAATTTAGAAATGGCAAATTCTTATTTACGTTTGCAGAAACAGAAGAAGAAGTAAAAAAATTTACAGGATCAAAATATGTGAAAAGCAATCCGTATGGAATTTATAAAATAATTAAAAAAAAGATATTGAATGGAGAAAAACTTCTGTTCGTAGGTTTACCTTGTCAAGTTGGAGCAGTTATTAATTATGTTGGTGAACATGATAATTTATACACTGTTGATTTAATTTGTCATGGAACCCCTTCACCATTTGTATTGGATAGATTTTTAAGCTCTTACAATTATAAATTAACGGAAATTAAAGATATTAGTTTTCGTACTAAGAATGATTTTCATTTAGAAGGGAATCGTCATATTTTTGCAGTTCCGGTAAATACTGATTATTATACAAGGCTATTTTTAGATTCGGTTTCATATACAGAAAATTGTTATAAGTGTAATTATGCACAGTTAAAAAGAGTTTCAGATATTACTTTGGGTGATTCATGGGGTAGTGAAGAAGATGAAGAAACTCAAAAAGCTGGGATTTCATTGGCATTATGTCAGACAGAAAAAGGAAAAATGCTTTTAGAACATTCTGATTTACGATTGTTGGATGTGGATTTAAAGAGAGCGATTGAGTATAATCATCAGCTTAGACATCCATCATGTATGCCTAATGAAAGAGAAAGATTTTTGAAAGAATTGAAGAAAGAAAAAAACTTTAAAAAGGTAATGAGAAAATGTTATCCTAAAGTGTATTATAAAAATATTGTGAAAACTATCTTGTATAAATGTAAAATTTATCGGGGGGGGGTATAATCTAATTTATGTTATATCTATAGATAATAGTTGAGGAGATTTACATGGATGGAGAATAGTGAATGAGTACAATAAAGAAGATTTTGAGAAAAATGATATTTCAGGAAAAAGCAGATTCGGAATCATATATAAAATATTTAAGACAGAAAGGTATTAAAATTGGAGAAAGAACAAAATTTTTTGCACCGAACATGACACATATAGATGAGACCAGACCATGGTTGGTAGAAATTGGTGATGACGTTCAAATTACAGCAGGTGTAACTATCTTAACACATGGATATGATTGGGCAGTTTTAAAAAAAGTATATGGAGAGATTTTAGGATCATCGGGGGGGGTCAAAATAGGAAATAACGTTTTTATAGGTATGCATACAACAATCCTCAAAGGAACAAATATAGGAGATAATGTTATTATTGGAGCAAATAGTTTGGTTAATAAAGACATTCCATCTAATTGTGTTGCGGCAGGTAATCCAATAAAAATCATTATGCCATTAGATACCTATTATATGAAACGAAAAGAAAGACAAGCTAGGGAAGTAACAGAACTTGTGCATAAATATAGGGAATGTTATGGTAAAGAACCAGATGAAAAAGCATTGCATGAATTTTTTTGGCTTTTTTCGGATGGAGATTCTCAGCTAACGGAAACTTGGAAAAGGATGATGACGTTAGTTGGTAATGAAAAAGAAAGTTATGATGCGTTAAGGGCTAATAAAAAGAAGTATGAAAATTTAGATAAATTTTTAAAGGAAATTTGAGAAAATCGTGTTTTAGATGAAGGAGAATTGAGAATTGAAAATTTGTATTTTGTCTATGCAACGTATAAATAATATGGGGTCTTTGCTCCAAGCATATGCGTTAAAAAGGCTGTTGGAAACATTAGAAAATCAAGTCGAGTTTATAGATATAAAAAAAATAGACAGAGATTATCAACTTTTAGGAGATTATAAACAAAAATTTAAAGGTGAGAGTGAACAAACGGGTTTACTTGGAAAAATAAAGAAAATTGACAAATATACATTAAACCGTTTGAAAATACGCAGATTAAGCGATGAACAAAGCTCTATATTTGAAAAATTCAGAATAAATGTTCTGAATATAGATGAAGTTAGCGATAAATATGATTTGTGTGTAATTGGCAGCGATGAAGTATTTAATTGCCTGAATGCTGGAGCTTGGGGATTTACTTCTCAGTTATTTGGAAATGTTGTAGAAGCAAATAATGTAATAACTTATGCAGCATCTTGTGGTTCTACAAAATATGATGAACTTCCTTTAGAAGTTGCAACATGTATTCGGGAAACTTTTAAACGGATTTCAGCATTTTCGGCAAGAGATATGAATACGCATGAGTTTATTTCAAAATTAACAAGTAAAAAAATAAGTGATAACCTTGATCCTGTTTTGATATATGATTTTAGTAATGAGGTGAATAAAGTAAAAAAATTACCTAAATTACCAGAACATTATTGTATTATTTATTCGTATTATAATAGAATACATAAACCAGAAGAAATTGATACGATAAAAAGATTTTGTGATAAATATAATTTGACTCCAATAGCAATCGGCGCACCACAATTCTGGTTAAAGAATTATGTTGCTTGTTCCCCATTTCAATGTTTAAAGATATTTCAAAATGCAGATTTTGTTATAACAGATACATTTCATGGAACAATCTTTGCGGCAAAATATGCTCCTAAATATGCTGTTTTAATTCGAGATAGTAATAAAAATAAGTTATTAGATTTAATCAAGAAAATAAAAATTGAAAATCACTTGATTGAAAATATGGAAGAGATTGAGGAAAAATTTTCTTGTAAAAAGGATATAGTTGGTTTTCAAAAAATAATTGAAATGGAACGAAGAAAAACTAGTATATATTTAGAACAAGAAATTAGGCGACAGAAAGATTAGTAACACATTAATTTCGGTAATAGTACCTGTTTATTATGTAGAAAAATATTTAAGCAGATGAATAGATTGGGTATTAAATCAGTCATGATGAGGAAGAAAGATATGGGAAAATATTTTGGAACAGATGGTTTCCGAGGAGAAGCTAACAAGAATTTAACTGCAGATCATGCGTATAAAATTGGACGTTTTTTAGGCTGGTATTATGGCGAATTAAAACATCAATCAGGAGATAACGCTCCAGCACGTATTGTAATTGGATGTTGATGGCAACTTTAGATGGCAATACAAAGACTTTGTTGCCTGTCTCTGAGTTACCCTGTATACTGTCATTAATACAGTAAAGAAAGGGATCCCAGAGCATCCTCCTGACAAGACGTATACTCTGGGATCATGGTTTTGAAACCATGATTATTATATCAGATTATTCCGTTTCGTACAATGAGGAAGACAATATTTTTAATTAAAAGCAGTGCCATATCCTACTGTCCAGTCTGTATGGAAGAACTCTCCTACAGGGATTCCTGCAAAAGGATCCTGCTACAGGAAGGGCATGAACGTCATGTCTGTATCATCCGCCGAATGAAATGCACGAAATGTGGGATCCTTCGTAAACGGTAGAATACGAGTACCTTTTTATTCACTTCAAGTTATGCCATAATCATACTCAACAAAATAACATAGTCAAAAAAGTTTAGTACTTAACTTTTTTAACTGACTATGATTCAGAGGAGGAATATTATGGCTACGCAAACCAGCCTTGTAGCTCAGCAGGTGAGGATCAGACAATGGGCAGAACAGATCCGGAATTGTCAGAACCGTCCCAAAGGGATGGATGTTGAAACCTGGTGTACCCAAAATAATCTTACAAAAGCCAACTATTATTACCGTCTCCGGCGTGTCAGGCAGATATGCCTGGATCAGATGCAGGACACAGAAACCACTGCTTTTGTGGAACTGCCCGCACCTGCACCAGATCCAAAGAAAACAGATACTCCAAAAGAATCCGGTACATGCATTTCGGCAGGAACTCTGCCAATGATCCGTATTAAAAATACCAGGGGACTGTCAGCTGAGATATTTTCCGGTACTTCACCGGAAATGCTCTGCCATCTCATAAAGGCTTTTACCCATGCTGAATGATGCAGATGCTTCCGGATTTAAAAAGGTGTATCTGGCGATGGGATTTACGGATCTCCGTCGTGGGATCGATGGGCTGGCAACGATCGTACGCTTTCAGTTTAAGCTTGATCCTTACGACAAAAATACACTGTTTCTTTTCTGTGGAAGAAGATGTGACCGGATCAAAGCACTGCTCTGGGAAGGCGATGGTTTTCTCCTTATGTACAAGAGACTCGATAATGGTGCATTCCGGTGGCCCCGTTCGGCAGATGAGGCAATGGCGATCACAGACGACCAGTACCGTATGCTGATGCAGGGACTGGAGATCGTTGCACGCCATCCGATCTCTGAGCTGAAAGAGACACCCCGCATTATGTAGCCTGTGCAAAATGCCGAAAATAAAAAAGTACCAAAACTGTAAAAATGATGTGTATCAACCGGATGAAAAAGGTTATCCACAAACAGTCTTTTCTCATTCCATTTGTTATCGTGTGAATAGAAAAACTGTTGTGGATAATACATCTGAAAAGCTGTAAAACAACGGCTTTCCAGATGTATTATCCACCGTCATTATGACGAAAGCCCATATCTGAAGGATTGGCGGAAATACAAAAATCCTGTTATAATCGGAATCAGTATAAAGACAGGAGTTCCGGTTATGACGATCAAGTACACAAAAGAACAACTGAATAAGTTTGATAAGGATCTGCTGATAGAGCTTTTTCTTGGGATGCAGGGACAGATGGAAGAATTGTCCAGGCAAACGCAGGCCTTAAATGACAGGATGCAGCTGATGATGGAACAGATGGTCCTTTTCCAGAAGAACCGTTTTGGCAGATCCAGCGAAAAAATGGCGGATTCTGAACAGATACGTTTCATGGAAGTAGACGGGACTATCGTATTCTTTAATGAAGCAGAGGCAGTCTGCGACCTGGATGCACCGGAACCTGAGGACCTGGAATTGAAAGCACCCAAAAAGAAAAAACAGCCAGGGAAAAAAGCGGCTGACATAGCAGGGCTGACAGTAAAACGTATTGATCACTATCTGAAAGAGGAAGAACTGACGGCTGAGTTTGGTGAAAACGGATGGAAACAGCTTCCGGATGCCATTTCCCGATGTTATCAGTTCATTCCGGCCAGTGTCGTGATAGAGGAACATCATATCGGCGTTTATTCCAGTAAACTGGATGAACACATGATAAAGGCACCCCATCCCAGAAATCTGCTTCATGGAAGCCTTGTATCCCCGTCCCTTGCTGCGGCAGTCATAAATGGTAAGTATGTAAATGCGGTACCTCTCTACCGTCTTGAAAAAGAATTCGAAAGGTACGGGCTTGCCATTACCAGACAGAACATGGCGAACTGGATGATCCGTCTTGGGGAAGAATATCTGGGAACCATGTATGATTATCTGCATAAACTTCTGTATGATTATCATGTGATACAGGCAGATGAGACTCCTGTACTTGTAAATAAGGACGGGCGTCCTGCCGGCAGCCAGAGTTACATGTGGGTGTACCGGTCCGGCTTTATGTACCGGGATCGTCAGATCATCCTTTATGAATACCAGAAAACGCGTAATGCATCCCATCCCCGGGAATTCCTGAGGGATTACACCGGGATCTGTGTTACGGATGGGTACCAGGTATATCATACATTGGAAAAGGAGCGTGAAGATCTGAAGATCGCAGGCTGCTGGGTTCACTGCAGGCGCAGGTTTAACGATGCACTGGAAGTGATACCAAAAGCACACCGAAAGGAATCAATCCTGCATCTGATCATGAAACAGATACAGGCCATTTACCGGGAAGAGGGAAAACTGTCTGATTTTTCTACGGAAGACAGGCTCATGCAGCGTCAGCTTGTGGTAAAACCACTGGTGGATGCTTTCTTTGCGTACCTGAAACAGAATGAACCTAAGATTCCAAAGAACGGTAAAATACGGGAAGCATTTACATATGCACTGAACCAGGAAAGCTACCTGAAAGTCTTTCTGGAAGATGGGGATGTTCCAATAGACAACAATGCCAGCGAACGTGCGATCCGTGGATTCTGTATAGGGAAGAAAAACTGGGAGATGATCGATACGGTCAATGGAGCCAATAGTTCAGCGATCATCTACAGTATCGCAGAAACTGCAAAGGCGAATAACCTGAAACCTTTCGATTATTTCGAATATCTGCTTACGGAGATTCCTAAACATGTAGATGACAAAAACACAGATTTTCTTGCAGAACTTCTGCCATGGTCAGATATGTTGCCCGAAAACATTAGAAAGCCGCAAAAAGCCAACGGAAAATAAACAGACCGCAAAAGCGGTCTGCTATTTGTCAAGGTACTCGTATTCTACCGTTTACCACCAGACTCAAAGGTATAGTCGATACACAAAGTTCCAGACGCGCTTGTGCTGATGGTAAAGGTACTCCTCACAAATTATCGATCAATTTCAAGCAATGCTTCCACAAATTGCTTCATATATTTCTCTTCACCAATTGACACTCGCAAACAATTACCAAACTCACCAACATTTGGATAAGCCTTAATCAAGATTTTCTTTTCTGCTTTCATTCTATCCACGATAGTCTGTGCATCCGTCTTAGGTTCGATAAAAATGAAGTTACCTGCTTCTCCCTTATGACGATACCCATTTTTATCTAAAGAATTAACAAGATACTTTCTTCCACCGTTAAAATTTGTAATCAGAGAATCAAGCATTCCCGGCGTTGTCAATACTTTTTCTGCAAACATCATAGCAAATGCATTTGTGTTATGTGGTGTGCACATCTTCTGTACCATTTTAACGCCATCTGACCAGCCAACAACGTATCCCAGACGGCAACCAGCCATAGAGAACAGCTTGGAGAATGTTCTTGTGATAAACACATGATCCTCTGTCAATGCATATTTAATAAATGTCTTCGGATAAAAATAATGATAGGCCTCATCAACCAATACTGTAATCTGCTTTTGTCTTGCAACCTTCATAATAGATTCAAATTCATCATCCGAATATACATTTCCCATCGGGTTGTTTGGATTCAAAAGAATTAAAAGCTGTGTATCATCCGTCATTTCACGAATAATATCGTTAACATCCATACTTAGGTCTTCTTTATACGGAACCTTTACAAAATTACGTCCATACATTTCAGAGTAAACCTGGAACATAAAATAGGATGGTACAACACCGACAATACGTCCATTTACTGAGGTAAACGCCTGAATGATGTAACGGATGCCCTCTGCTGAACCATTTGTCAGGCAAATATGAGAAATATCCGTTCCGAGATGATTCGCCAGAACTTCAGTGAAATGTAACGTTTCCGGCTACTGTGCAACAAACTGCGGTGTAACATTTTTAAGA
>ENA-OPTA01000424-OPTA01000424.1-human-gut-metagenome-genome-assembly--contig:-NODE-424-length-29205-cov-9.811527_pt1 | contig 29205 bp, 26 predicted proteins | sample MGYA00241813_ERZ501917 | MGnify/ENA primary metagenome ERZ501917 (study PRJEB25962, sample SAMEA2042408) | human gut metagenome | biome: human gut; feature: human-associated habitat; material: faeces...
GTGTTACGATAGTAATAATAAAAATCACTTCCAGAAGAATGCAGATTATGGAAAAGCACAATCGTTTTATTCCATTTTTTGTTTTTGCTTTTCCTTCTAAGGTATCTTGCTTCATATGTATTCCACCTCTTCTTTCTACGTCAGCTCTATATTCAAAATACTATTTATTTTGATAATTGATTCGTTCCCCTTGAATTACTGGATAACAAATCAATTTATTACTTTCCAGATCCTCTGCATGCATATCTACCGCACCGATCTGATGATTTTCATAAGTATTATAATAATAGATATCAATAAGTTTTTTGTTGAACAATAGTATAGCACAATTCTATTGTTTTGCTTCAAATTCACATATAATCATACTTTCAAGGACTACATTATTTTCTGGGTATATTCCAGCATTTTTAATATAAAATTGATCTAACACTACATACAAAAGGTATTTACCTTAATTATAACTTTAAATATATCTTATGTACATTATTTTCCATTACAAAAAGTCCACCCACATCTGGATTTCTCCTAATGCCAGTAGACTCTGTTCTATTTCCATTATTATATTTTTATTCAGCTTTCAAGCTCTTCGCCTGTCCTCGTCAATGATATGGCCATATACCTCTGTTACCATGTCCGCCTGTGCATATCCCATTCAGCCGGTCATTCAGTTGTAACCGACTTTTGGGCAACAAAAAAGCCGGTACACAAACGCATACCGACTTAACCTCAAAAAGATAGACTTATCCCCTTTGGGTTTCACCTCTTTTTGGAAGTCTGCTGTTAATGCAGCTTTATCATCATCTCTGCAATCGCTGGATCATAGTGAGAGAAAAACAGGCTTTCTTTTTCATCCAATGCCCGGATAGCGTTCATATCACTTGCGTCCAGAGCAAAATCAAAGACATTGATATTTTCTTCCATACGCTCCTTGTGGGTGGATTTTGGGATTACCACGACATCGCTTTGCAAAAGGAAACGCAGAGCGACCTGTGCTGCACTTTTATCGTGCTTTTTCCCGATTTCATTCAGCACGGGATTGGTAAAGAAATCCTTTCTTCCCTCGGCAAACGGTCCCCAAGATTCGTGCTGTACGCCGTATTTTTCCATATATTCGTGGGCGGCTGTCTGCTGTTGGAAAATATGCGTTTCTACCTGATTGATTGCAGGTTTGACCTCTACGAAACTACACAAATCAACCAGTCTGTCTGGATAAAAATTAGAAACGCCGATTGCACGAATCCAGCCCTCTTTATAGGCTTCCTCCATTGCACGGTAAGTACCGTAGTAATCATTAAAAGGCTGGTGAATCAAACATAAGTCGATATACTCGGTTTGCAGTTTTCTCAAAGATTCCTCAAGTGATTCCTTTGCTTTCTCATAACCGCCGTTTGTAATCCACACCTTTGTTGTAATAAAAAGCTCCTCACGGGGAACGCCGCATTTGTTAATAGCGTTTCCGACCGCTTCCTCATTGCCGTATGACTGCGCTGTATCAATCGAGCGATACCCTGCGCTGATTGCGTCTAATACGCAGCGTTCACATTCTTCATTTGATAACTGATATACGCCGTAGCCCAGCTTCGGCATTTTGATTCCATTGTTCAAAGTTACATATTCCATAATTTATTTCTCTTTATTTTATATTTGCATAATCTTCGTTGCTGACAGGCTCGCGCCATTCGGTATGGGTATTTTCTCCCGGTACTTCCACCACAAGATGAGAGAACCAGCTATCCGGAGCTGCACCGTGCCAATGCTTCACGCCTGCCGGGATATTGACGACATCACCCGCCGTCATACAGATTGGTGTCTTGCCCCATTCCTGATAAAAACCTCTGCCGGCAACGCAGACCAAAATCTGACCGCCGCCTTTCTCGGCGTGGTGGATATGCCAGTTATTACGACACCCCGGCTCAAAAGTTACATTGAAAATGCCCACCTGTTCTTTTGAAACAGGGGCAAGATAACTTTGTCCCACAAAATACTGTGCAAAGGTATCGTTTGGCTGTCCGATTGGGAACAGCATAGATTTTTCATAAGCGGTCTTTTCGTCCGCTTCATTTGCGTCCTCTTTCCAAATATCTTTTGCCAAACGGAAAGCCGCCCACGCTTTGGGCCAACCTGCATAAAAGGCTGCGTGTGTAATAATTTCGGCAATTTCACTTTTTGTAATACCATTCGCCTTTGCCGATTCCAGATGATGAACGAACGAGGTATCAGTAAGTCCTTGCGAAAGAAGCGCTACCACGGTAATCAAAGAGCGTTCTTTCAAAGAGAGTTTATCCTCTCTACTCCATACCTGACCGAAAAGTACATCATCATTGAGTTCTGCGAATTTAGGCGCAAATTCTCCGAGGGCGGTTCTTCCTGCTGTTTGCTTTACTGCCATATTGCTATCCTCCTAAAATGTGATATTAGAGCTTCTTTGATAATTTAGCCGCTTCGGAATAGTTGGTTGCCATACCGGCATATTTCATTCCGTAAAGTCCGGCAAAGCGTTTCATCGTATATTCTCCGGCTTCCAGCATCCATTTTTCCGGCGCAGCACCCTGAAAGAGGAAATAAAGTGTTCTGCCCGACAATGAGCCGTTTTCCACCAAACCGTAGAAGCGATCCAGTATATTTCGCACTGAGCCGCAGATATTGTGCCAGTATAGCGGAGAGCCGATAACAATTACCTCTGCCTGTTTCATTTTGGCAATGACCTGATCGAGTTCGTCGTCCTCAAAGTTTTGTCCGTAACTGCCGATCCTGTAATCAGTCAGATTCAACGTTTCATATTCTTTCCCTTGCAAAAGCTCTTTTGCGAGGGCAGCAGTATTCCCGTTCGAATTTGGGCTTCCGTTGATAAACAAAATGTTCATTCTTTATTCCTCCTGATTTTATCTGCTAAATATTTTTACCCATTTCATAGGCTTCAGCCATAGCCGGGGTATTCAGCACCTTACCTTTTTCATAAACGCCTGTGCCGTAAATTACACCCATTTCTTTTGCACCGTTTACGCAGTCGGCGTAGCCACGAAAACAGGCAAGCGTAGTATCCATAGATGATTTATCTTCATCGGCAGCGGTCATAATGTAGTAAAATTCTTTGTTTTTCACTTCCAGCCAACGTGCAACCGTTCTGTCGATCACCGCCTTTAATTGTGCGTCAATGGAATAGAAGTAAACGGGGCTTGCAAGCACAAGCACATCGGCGTCAATCATCGCTTGCAGGATTTCAGCCATATCGTCTTTATAGACGCACTCGCCGCCGTGTTCACCGCAGAAATAGCAGGCGTGACAGGGCGCTATCTTTTTGCTTGCAACATTGATTTTGGTTACATTGTTGCCGGATTCTTTTGCTCCACGCATAAATTCATCGCAGAGCAAATCGGAGTTGCCGCCTTTACGGGGGCTGCCGGATAAGATAAGTACATTTTTCATCGTTTCAAATTCTCCCTGTTTTTTAATTGTTGTAGCCAAGCTCGGTAAGCCATTCGTCAACTGCGCTTTCGGCTTCGTCAACATTGTTGCCCGAATAGGTAAAGTAGTCATCGGTCAGTACGGTGGAATCCGGGCAAAGCTCAGCTACGGTAGAAATGCTGCTCGCTCCGGACGAACTGCCGTTATGGGTAAAAAACGGAATAATTGTCTTGCCGGACAGGTCATATTCTTCAAGGAAAGACCAAACAGGCATTGGCAGGTCGTACCACCAAATGGGGAAACCGACAAAGATAACATCATACTGTTCCATAACCTCTTGATCTATATGTGAGGAAAGCGGCGGGCGAGTACCATTGTTTAGTTCGTCCTGCGCTCGGTCAAATACATCGTCCTCTGTATATTCCACTTCGGGGATAATTCTGAACAGTTCACCGCCCGTTTTATCGGAAATCCAGTTCGCAACCTGCTGTGTATTGCCCGACCACGAAAAATAGGCTACCAAGATATTAGAATCTCCTGCGGTACTTTCTTCGGGGGTGATATCGGCAGAATCATCTGTATTGTCGTCTGTGACATTATTATTACTTACATTTGTATCGGTGTTATTCGCAGTAGTGTCGTTGTTCTGCTTACCGCAGGCGGATAGAGCAAGAACAAAGCAAACGCATAAAACAAGCGAAAGAATGGATTTTAATGTTTTATTCATGGTGCCTCCTTAATTTTTTAGATTTTTGTCTGTCTGCTTTTCATTTGCAGCAGCTTTTTGCCGTAATAGGATAAGGTTGCAAAGGCAGCCGACATAGCAATCGTCTCAAAAAAGTATAGTGCAGCCGATTTGTCGGTATCAAAAAACTTAAACTCAGTAAGGTAAAACAATTCTTCATAAAAGGCTCGGTCAACGAATACATAAACACCATATGCCGCTAATAAAACAGCAATGATTCGACCTGCCCACAGGAATTGTCTGTGCTTTTTCAGTTTGTTTGCGAACGGTGCTAAATGTAATCCCAAATGCAGGCTCATCAGTACAAAGACCCACGCAGTCGATACGAGGTGAAGCGTCCTGCCTATCCTTGCACCGCCCAAATTCAGAAAAGCAAAAACCTTTCCCGAAACCAGCACCGAACTTACCATACAGCACAGCATAGCAGCAAACAGCGCAATATTGATAACTGCTGATGTTGTCCTTGTCGGAGTGTATTTTCCTTTGAAAAGGGACTGATACCAACGGAAATTCAAGATGGTATGGACGATAAACAAGGTAAACAGCGCGATACCGAGCCATTCGTGTAATCCGTCCCATAGGTGTTCCTGCATAAGAGCGACAAAAATCAGATACATTGCAATGTCAATGATGAGTTTGACAACCTGTTTATATTTCATTTTTGTCACCTCCATATTCAGCACAGTCCGTTATAAAAGTAGAGCATAGCGTAATATCCCGAATAGGCGAAATCATTCGTACCCGAAGCGGCAAAGATAAAGAAATCGTCCCATGGTAGGCTGCTGTGCTTCGGCAGAAGAATCAGGCTGTTCTTCAGCTTGTTTCAGATCAAGAGAATTTACCCAATCTACGATTTCCTGCTCTGCGTCTTGAATATCATTGCGGGAGATAGATTTGCCGTCCAACACCTCGGCGTTGGGTTCAAGCTCTTTGATTGTGGAAATTGTACCAGAAAAGCCGCTGCCGCCGTGGGTGTTAAAGGGAATAATCGTCTTGCCGGAAAAATCGTACTCGTCAAAGAAAGAGTACAGAATCATCGGCATATCGCCCCACCAGTTGGGGAATTAAAATGTAGCCAGTTCCCCTCATGCGTTGATTTTACTGGGTTTAACGGTATACAAAACTGTGTTTACTGTTACTATCTTTCATTCTTTTCCAAAATAGCTTTGAAGCATAGGCCACATTATTTTCATATATGACACAAAGCTCAGCTCTACTTGTGCTTCATTAAACCATCCAACCATAAAGCTATTTATCTCTTCAAATAATACTTTTGAAAGTTTCTGAATAATAATTGTGTTATCCACTTCTTCAGTATAATCTTTCGCATACATTTTACATATAGAACGCACTCCAAAATAATTATATAGCACACCTACCGTTGTTTTTAATGCTTCAATATCTCTTGGAAAATCTGTTCTATTCATCATATTCACTACTAATTGATGTCTTGAGTTTAGGTAATTCCTAACTGTACTATTACCTATTTCAACATCAACTGTAAATGAAAAATCTTGAGTTTGTATACTATCTGCTCCTAACATTATCATCAATTCAACTTGTGCTGCATGATATTCTGTATAACCAGACAAAGCCATATATTTCCAAGAATCTTGCTTTGCATACATTTCCGTATCTAAAATATGCGTAAATTCATGAAACACAATATACCTTGGTATTTCCGAACTTTTGCATATCCTTAATATATGTTCATCTGTTTTCGTATTATAGTAAGCTTGGGCGGCTGAAGCGAATCCTGCTGCATCGCTTTCCTCAACATTAATTTCAAAAAAATCTATCTTATACTGTGGTAATTTCTCAATTTCCATAAACTCAATATATTCTTTTTCATATTCTTTAATTAAATTTTTAATTTGTATTTCTGTCATATTGTTTTATACCTCATATCAAAGTTAGCATTTCACTTTTAGTATACCATAAAACAATCCCATTCTCATTCTATATATTTTATCCTCAACGATGAAAAGATGTGTCTGCACACATCTCTTCCATCTTATTATTTTCAATGTTATAAGTTCTTAATAAAATTCAAATCCTGTTTCCGTAATGCCTTCTGTAACTTTTCGTTCTTTCTCTTCAGTTCCTTATTTTCTCTGCTCAGAGCTGCCACCTTCTGGTTCAACAGTTCAATCTGTTTTTCCATCGCCATGTTCAGAATTTCTCTTCTTGGATCTATCATTCCGGCCTGTTGCTCTACTGCTTGGTTCAATGTATCCCGGACGGTTGGATTTTTATAAAAGAATCCTCTCGACAATCCAGTTTTCTTCATCAGCTTTGGAACGCTGATACGTTCTTTATTTGCCAGCATATCTTGTATTGCTTGCAATGCCAGTTCAATTTTCTCTTTACTTTTTCTCTGATTTTCCTCAATCATCTTGTCGTATTTGCTCATATTCTTCACCCCATCTTGCCAGACTCATATATATGATGTCACTCATCCTCTGTCTTACTTCTCTGGTTTCGTCTGCCATTCTTTGATTGCTCATTTTCCGGTAATGCTGTACATTATTCAGTCTTTTATGCCCCAATAGTCTCGCTATCGTCCAGTCATCCAGATGCATTTCTGTAAGTTTGACGCCATAGTAGTGCCGGAACATGTGCGTTCCAAACCCGAATAATTCGCCATGATCATCTTTCAACTGCTTTTCCTGTATCATGGACATGACTTTTGTTTTTATAGCCATATACTGCATCGGGCGGTCAGGTTCTTTTTCATTAACAAATATGTATTCTGTATCACCGAACTTTTCCTGTGTATATTCAATAGAACTCTGTAACAGTTTTGCAAGTTCTTTACTGATCGGTTTTTTATATCTTTTAGTTTTAACTTGATATATTTCAATCATATCTTGGCCATTTTCTCTCGTCAGACAATCTGGTCTCAGTGTAAGGGTATCTGATATCCTAGTTCCAAGCATCTGATGTATCAGAAGACATCTTGCAATCTGTACATCCATCTGTGTAATTTCCGCATTCAGTCGTTTCATTTCATCATCAGAATACACTCTAAATTCTGCATTTACTTCCGGTGGAATATCCGTATTAATAAATAAATGCTCCAATCTTTCATAGCTGTAAATTTTTCCGATTGTCTCTAACTGTCGTCTTAATGAAATTACATAAGAACTATTCGCACTATGGGAAGTATCTTTTGTTGACAGATGTATCAAAAATTCTTCCAACACTTCTCTGTCTATTTCACTGCAGCTTTTTATTTTGGAATACTCTTTTTGGAGATATTCTGAGAATATCCTCATTATTGTCAATTCTCCCTGTACAGTTCCTATTGCTTCATACTGCAGATTCATATAAACAGCTTTCTTACATTCTTCCCTGATATCTGGCTGATATATTTTTCTGAAATCCAGTGTTTTTACATTATAAATTGGATTGGATCTGATTTTAATATCCAGATTTTTTAGTTCCCAAACATCTTTTTCTATCTCATCCCGTAAATCTTCTGGCCCTAAAAATTTCAGTACGTTTCTGAAATATAATATCGTCACTGCTTCGCCATAGCTTACTGTACCATACACACTCTTCTTTTCTTTTACAATAGTTATTCCCTGTTCTAACATCCAGCCTTTTAAAAGTGATATCCATTTTTCTGGATTTCTATCTCCAAGGCTTTTGATTCTCCGATTTATTCTGCTGTTCAAAAACTTTGCAATATGATTATAAGCTGTTCGATCCTGAATCAATGCTCTAAACGTTCCGTTTTTGCAGCGATACATAATATAACCTCGAAACTCTTCCTTTAATTCTTGCGTTGGAAGCAACGTTAAATCAAATTTTCCATTATCCTTACGTGTCCCTGTTTCTTGTAAATTGGGGAAATCGCTGAAGTATATAATATCATTTTCCATCTTTTTCCTCTTTCTTTAGCCATGATGCTAAACTACTTCCTTGCATTTCAAAGAACTCATCATTTGCTTTTGCAATCCTTTGCGGCATATAATCAATATACTGTCTTGTCATCTCTTCATAAGTATGTCCAAGATAATCCCTGATACTTTGCAGTGATACATGACTGTCATAAAACATAGTTGCTACTGTATGTCGATAATCGTGTGATTGAAATAAATATTCTCCATTTGCAATCTTATTTTCCCGGCACGCTTCTATCATCTGAGTTCGGAATGTACCATATAGACAAGCACCACCTCTGCTGTTTTTAAAAATGAATTCTTCAGGCTGAATTTCATGTTTTTTCAAGTATACTTTCATAATCTGATAAAGTGCCTGTGGGATTGGAATCCTTTTATAATTCTTCATTTTGACCTGATACACCTGAATCCAATAATCCTCGCCCTGCTGATAATAAGCATTTCCTTTCAATGTACACACTTCACTCGCCCGTAATCCTAGACACCACAGATGTAGGAACATACATCGTAATCGCTCTGGAAAAAGATATAATTTTTTCAAAATTTCCATATATACTGTTTCCTCAACGCTACGATCATGATGTACTATTACTTCTTTTTGTTGGAAATATTCAATTCGGAATGGCATTCTTGTAATATACTGTTTAACTTCCATGAATTTATAAAAATGACCGATACCGAAAATTCTTTCATTAAATCCCTTTGCCTGTATTCCCCGTTCTCGCAAGCCGTCTGCATACTTTTTTACTTCTGCGACAGTTGCATGAATCGCCAGTATCTTTTCTTGTTCCAGCAGTTCAATAAAATTTCTAATACATACAAATCTTCGTACAATCGTGCTGACTGCCTGTCCAGTAATTCCCAGTTCATATTTCATGTATGCCTGTAAAATTTCTCGATTCTGTATTTCCTTGACTTCCATAAAAGAAATGCTAATTAAGGATTTACTTTCGTCTATCCGATGTTTTCCAAGATGTAATCGTTCCAGATACCATACATTTGCTTCCCATTGGATCTGTTCCTGCTGCATAAACGCATCTCTTCTGCATTCACCTAAAATACTTCGTTGACTCGTTTCGGGAAAATTCTTTAAAATAGTTTCCACTTGTTCCATTTCCAGCAATCCAATATCCGTAATATTTAACTGAACACAAGAATCATAAAGAAGTTTTAAGGATTTTAACCTGACATTTCTATAAGCCTTAGACATTGAAGTATTGGCAATGATACGACTCAACGTATAAAAAATTTGTTTCTTTAAAACTTCTGAACAATTTTGTGTAAAATCCCACACCAATAGGTTTGTTTTATAAGAAGTTTCAAAGGTCTCAGCTATTTCCTTTTCCGGATAATACTTCAGAAAATAAATTTTATTTTGATATTTCCATTCATATATCCGCTTTCCATTTAGCGTCTGCATTTGTTGATAGATATGTTGTTGTTTTACCGTATCATATATTTTCAAATAGAAAGATACAATTTGTGATCGTATCTGTCCTCTTAAATATTGTTCATACGAATTTCGCAAAGGATAATCCATTTCTTCCAGATGCCAGATTTTTCTATCTGCCAAGAACTTTTTCAATTTGTTAATTCTTGAATCGCTTTTTATTCCAAGTGCATCAATTTCTGAATATAGTTCCTGCTTTTTCTTCTCAATATCTACTTCAGATTCTGTTATGTGTTCTGCCTGTTGCAATAAATATATAGGTATTTCTCACACCTCCCTACTCCAGCAGACGTTCCGCCCCATAAATAGCAGTGTGTTGTGCATAAAACTCATTACTTGCTTCTATCAGTTCATCATCCAGCCAGTCCAGATACTTTATAGTCGTATCCAAATGTTTATGCCCCAATGCCTGACTGATCATTTCCAGTTCCCATCCTGCCTGCTTTCGCATATTTGCAAAATAGTGACGTAACATGTGGGGTGTGATTTTAACTCCGGTTTTCTTTTCCATTCGGTCCAACATATCATATACACTGTCCACTCTTAATGGCTTTCCAATGTTCTCACCCATGATATTCACAAACAGGTAATCCTGATGTTGCAGGATTTTCCGATATTTTGCCAGATAATCCATGAGAAATTCAAACGTATCATTACTTATCTTGGCACTTCTGTATTCCGCATTTTTGGCTCTCGCTTCATTTTCATTATCTTCCCGGAAGCATACCCTTATCATGTGATTCCTATAATCAATATCTTTGACATATTTTACTCCCAGTAGTTCCCCAATTCTGTATCCGGTTTCTGCTAACATAAGTAACAGAAGCTGATCTCTTCGGTTCGTACAGGCCTGTAAAATTGTAATAATCTGATTTTCTTTTGCTGTTCTCCCACGATGTTCCTCTTCCTTCAGATAGGCTTTAAAAGAATGATTCCGCAGTACCTTTTTTACTCCCACCTGATTAACCGCTATAATCTGGTTATACGATAAGGTTTTGAGACTTCCGTACTGTTCATATTCTGCCTCTATAAATAAATAGAACCTGAACACATCTTTTAAGTATGCGTTGCAGGTTCCTTCATTCGGACACTTCTTTTCTCCAGCCGTTTGCTCTGTATGGTTTCCGGCTTTAAGCCAGTATAAAAATTCCACAAAGTGTTCTGTCTGTTTTTCATAATCTAACTGATAGACTTCTGTGAGTTCCATTTCTTTCTCTGCCATATATTTCATATAATAGCAGATTGAAAATGCTGTGCGTTTCACTGTATTTGGTGAACGTTTACATTTAATCTTATGCATTAGATATTTACTTGGCAGTTCTTCAATACTCATTGTTTCCAGATTTCTGATGAAAAAATATTTTTCTGTTCCATCTTTTATCGTTTCCACCTTGTATATCATAAGCTGCCTCCTTTCCTCTAACGCTATACACAGTATACCCACTTCATGCCGAAATAGCTATTCATCAATACCAACAATCCCACCGAAAACGCCCTTGAAATACCACCAAACTTTTCGTGCAAAATCTGCTTTTTCTGTAGCAGAACCACGAACGGTTACAGGTAGTATTCCACGCCTTTCCGGTTTCGAATAAAGTGCTGGACATCCTTGATATCTTTTGCCATCTTGCAGCTCGGAAGCGCACACATTACTTCCTCATGATACCTGCCACCTTCTCCTGCACGCTCGTCTAAAATGGACACGACACAAGTATCTGTCTCGGTGCGGAGAGCCCGTCCGAATCCCTGTCTTAGTTTTTTCTGCATGTCTGGAACAATCACTGCCTGAATATAATCTTTCAGGCTGGCATATTCCTTCTTCTGTGCTTCACTGATGGGATCAGGAACAGCAAAGGGCAGTTTTACTATAATCAGCGAAGATACCATATCTCCAGGGAAGTCTACTCCTTCCCAACAGGAGCCGGCTGCAAAAAGGACAGCATTGTCCATCTGTTTAAATCTTGTGATCTCTTCCGGTGAATGTCTCCACACCTCTATCATCGGGAACGGAATTTCATCCCTTAACATCTGGTAAACGTTTCCCATCAAATGATAAGATGTAAACAGCACTAGCGTATGCCCGTAAGTCGAACAGATCAGTGAATGGATATGGCCTGCTATCATCTCTGCCTCTTCCTGACTTTCTCTTCTGCATGTCTTCAAATTCTTTGGCAGATATAACAGACAGTTCTTCTGATATTCAAACGGGGAGTCTGCCACATATTCCCGGACTCTCCGCACTCTCTGTAATCCTGTCATTTTCCGAATGTGGGAAAATCCCTGTCCGGTTTTTAAAGTTCCGCTTGTCAGAATCGCTCCCATTCCTCTGCTCCATAACATCTGGTCCAGATACTGTGGAATCCGTCTGCTGGATGCACACAATATAATCCGGTGGTCATGGTCCTGCTTCAGATGCAGCACATACTTCTTATCCTGATGGAAAAAGCATTCCAGCACACTTTTGGTTTCTTCCAGCTTGTTTCTGATCCACTTTGGAATCTTCTTTTCTAATTTTTCTATGATCTTATTCATGGTCTGTATCCCCTCATATAAATACATTGCACACTCTTCTGTCATGTGGAATTCTTCTTTTATCCCATATCTGGTTCTGTGGTTTTCTCCTATGATGTCCAGCACCATCCGGATCGTCCCGGACAGTTTTCTTATCTCCGGGCCTTGGTACTCATTCCCAAGATAAAAGCAGATTTCTCGGATATCGTCATAACAGAGGCTCTTCCCAAACATCTGCTTTGCCGCATCCGGCAGCTTATGTGCTTCATCGACAATCAATGCTCGGTAGTCTTTTAATAACGGGCGGTAATCCTGCAGCCTGTGATAACCATCAGCCAGCAGATAATTGTGATTACAGATCTGAATGAACATTTCATGATCTCTGGAACGCTCCAGATACTGCTGATACCTGCATGAGCCTCTTTTCGGGCAGTCTCCCGAACAGAACTTCGGTACACTCACCATCCTTCTGTCAAACCCACTTAAGTTGGACACTTCGTCCATATCATAATGTTCTTTCAGCGACAGCAGAGCTTCTTTCTGCAACGCATTTTTGTTTTTCTCTTCGATTGCAACGATTCGTTGCGCCAACCTCTCATCGCAGACAAAATGCTCTTTTCCTTTTCGTATCACAGCTTTGATGGGAGACTGAATCGTCCCGTTCTCCTGAAGAATCCGGGAGAGAAAAGGGATATATTCTGTAAGAATTGCTTTCTGGAGTGCAATGCTGGAAGTGGATATCACGACCGGACGCTGCTCATAAGGGGAACATCCTTCTGCAAGGAGGGAATATTTTCTCATCAGAACACAGGCCACCAGATAGGCATACGTCTTGCCGATACCGACACCCGCGTCACACAGTGCTATGTTTCTTCCCAGCAGGTTATCCAGCATTTCGTGGCATAACATAATCTGTTCTTCCCTTACTGCCATTCCATGTTCCGGGAACAGCACTCGGAAAATAGTATCAATTTCTCGATGCGCTCTATTGAGATATTCTCTTGTGTAATACATAATTTGTTACCTGATATGCGTGCTGATATCACATCAATACGGCTGTAAAGGATTTCTCCCTACAGCCGTATGTATCTGATATCAACGACACATTCTTCCTTGATTTCTTATACTTTTGATTTTTGGCGTTGTATTTGTCCTCGACTCCCCCATTGCCTTACGGGAACATTACAGGCGGATGCTTGGCATTGCACCGCTCATGGATTTTCTAAAGGTCTTGCTGATTACAACCCAAAGTCCATCCTCTGCTCACTGGCAGTTCCTATGTATCATTATCCCCTCGTAAGTGATCCTCGCAAAAGACCGCCACGGTCCTGTTTCAGTTAAAGATGATTCGCTCGAAACGAAAACGCCACAAAAGAACTCTGCCTCTCACTTTCTGGTCTAATTTCTTCCATGCCCTTTTCATCTGTCCTCGCGTCTTCCTGCCACGCTTCTACTTACGGGAACGTACCTGTAATGCTGGTATGAGGTTGTCAAAGTACACTGGCAAAATTTACCTGCCTATTAAATAGCCGACGAAAAACGCCATAATTATTCAATTTTTGATAAATTTTTTAATTTTTTTCTCAAACGGTTTCTTTTGGTATAAATCGTCTGTTCTGCCATTCCCATAATCTTAGCAACTTCTCTTCCAGAATATCCCCATGTACTGAGTAAGAGGATTTCCAGTGTCTGATGCTCCGTTTCTTTCAATAGTTCATAGATTCGCTTATCACCTATGTGATCCAGAAGCTCCTTTACATCCCTTGCAAACAGCTCGCTGTCCTTTTCTTTTATGGAATCCATATCCTGCATCGTTTCATCCAGATGTTCCCGGTATCTGCGCTCTTCCAGAAAGTCTTCCCTGTCCATCTGGCGCAGCTTTTGGATCTTCTCTTCTTCCATTCCCAGTTCACGCAATTTCTTTTCTTCCTGTTCTTTCCAATAATTCCACTTTCGTTCTTCACTTGTCTTGTTATAAGCCATTTATCTTTCCTCCGATCTGATTTTTGATATAGAAATCAAATCGGAGCATGGCGGTGACCGGATAGGTACGTTATAATGTTCGAAAAATGTCGAAGAAAAAAATGCTGCAACCTCTTCGATTACAGCACTTCTTTTTCCCTTACTCTTTTGTTTTTTTAAGGACTTCCATTGATGCAAATATAACTCTTCTCCTTGTCATGCCTTACTAAAACACCACAAAAAGAAGTATATAGAAAAAGACTGTCAGAACTGTGTAATGTAACAGTCATCTGCCAGTCACTTTTCGCATAATTCGACATTTTTCTACATTTTGCTCAATGTCTGTCTATATCTAAATAATATCCCACCTTTCGTATACTCTGAATTATCTTTGCAGCCTCCGGTTCTGTCTTTTCCATTTTTTTGCGGAGTCTGCGTACAAAACACCAGATCATGTTGGCAGAGTCATCTCCATATGGTTCTTTCCATAACTGTTCAAAGATAATCTCATGGGTAACTACCTGTCTGGAGGAATCTGCCAGCAGATACAGGAATGCCTTTTCTCGCTCATTTAGGGTTGCAAGCTCATGCTTCCCCCAGTAAACAGTATGATAACGGCAGTCAATTAGAAGTTTTCCTTTCCTTATGATCTCCTGCTTTTCTCTTTTTCTTCCAGTGTTCCATGTGATATCGGAACGTCTGAGTAATGCATACAGGTACGTGTTGATCAAGCTGACCGAAGGATGTGGAAATACTAGGTCTGCACCCCATTCGATATACTTTTTTACCGCCTGAATCCCCGGTATCACTACAATAATCGGAGCCCTGCTGTACTGCCGGACTTCCCAAATCAGCCTGCCCAGCTTTCCGTTATCATTTCTCACAAGCATCAATACTGCGTCATAGACCGCTATGGTATGGAATTTTTCAAACACATCCAGATTAACGGTCGTACATTCCCACTCATTTTTTAACCCTTCACAAAGTTGACTCCACTTATCTACCTCATCCGCAGCAATCAATACTTTTTTCATTTGTATCCCTTTTCTTCTGTTACTTCATTTTTTAAACAGGAAAAATTACTACTTTTTGCAATATTCATAAATATTAAATGGTTCTTCTCTTTTTTCAAATAAGATATCAGCTTCTTTCCTTTGATGAAAATCTGATTTCTGACACTCTTGGTCTCCTTTTTCCTGCATCTGTAATTGGTTTTATTATTGGCATTGTAACTCCTCCTTTCTTTGTACATTATTATAACAGAATATTGATGGAGTAGATCACTAACTTCTTTCTTCATTTTCCAAAACCTTCTGCTGGTATCTCATGTCTGCCACCGTGTACACTGTGACGAAAGCCTTCGGATCAAGATTATTGATGTAATTCATGAGTTTCTGATACTCATTTTTATCTACGATCGTAATGATCTCGTGTCTTTTATCTAAATTGTACGCTCCGATGGCATCATAAATGGTTGCTCCACTATGCAGCTCATGCAGAATAAAATTCCGAAGTTCTTCTTCATACTTTGTAATAATACATACTCTTCGTTTCAGATTCTGCCCGAAGATAAAATGATCTACCACCATCCCATTAAAATAAGTACCAAGAACGCTTAAAACCACCGTCTTCTTATCATATACAAGTGCTGCCGAAAGCGCCACACACATACCGGCTAAAGACATGGCTTTCCCCAATTCGATGTGCAGATATTTATTCATGATCTTAGCAACGATATCAAGTCCGCCGGAGGATGCATTGCGGTTAAATAAAATACTGAGTCCTACACTGACTACCAGAACATAACAGAGGACATCCAGTTCCTGGGTTTTTGTCAGGGAACCGATATTCGGGAAAATCCGTTCAAAAATACCGATAAATACCGGCAGTAAGATACTGGTATACACGGTTTTCGTACCAAATTCCCGTCCACATGTTATGAATCCGATGATCAAAAGAACAACATTCAGGACCATCGTGATCACTGAAAGCGGTAAAGGTATAAAATTCGTAAGAATAATTCCAAGACCGGAAATACTGCTGACCGATGCATGGCTCGGCACCAGAAAGAAATAAACCGCTGCAGCGATAATTGCCACTGCAGCGGTAAGTGTAAATAGTTCCCATACAACTTCTTTGCAATTGATTTGTTTTTTCATTCCCAAACCTACCCTATCATGACATTTTTATAGAACTGCTATTTTACTTCTCTGCTCGGAAGGACTTGCAGTGCTATATATACAAGTATAGCGTATGCACAAAAAAATTGATAGTATTTTTTAATTTATGTAAATTTTATTGAATCCTGTTGTTACTGTTCACTCCCGTGTCAATCACTACGCTGATTGGCACGGAGGATGCACGTTTTATCTTGAATGGCATCTCGCCCATCGCCAAAGGCGATTTAAAATGGCGAGATGCGTTGCTGGTCACACATCGTGTGAACAGTAACGGTTGACATGCGTTTCCAGGGAGATTATAATGTAGTGCATAGCAGAAAAGAGGAATGACATGATAAAAGGTGTAATATTTGACGTAGATGGTGTCCTTCTCAATTCCATGCCTGTCTGGGAGAATCTTGGAGAATTGTATCTGGATCATTTGGGAATTGAGGCCGAGAAGAACCTGGGGGAGACATTATTTGAGATGAGCCTGGAGGAGGCGGCAGATTATCTGATCTCACATTATAACCTGGAGAAGACAGTGGAAGAGGTTGTACAGGGACTGAATAAAGAAGTGGAAGACTATTATGCAAAACGAGTTCCATTGAAAGAAGGGGTTCGTCAGTATCTGGAGGAATTCAGAGAGCGGAAGATTCCTATGGTGATCGCAACAACCGGTGACCGGAAGAATGCAGAAGCAGCTCTGAGCAGATTGAAGGTATTACCTTATTTTCAAGGAGTTTTTACAGCATCTGAGATCGGAAGCGGTAAGGATCAGCCGGATATTTATTTTGCAGCACTTTTGCAGCTGGATACGGAGCCGGAACAGACCTGGGTGTTTGAAGATACTTATCAGGCTTTGAGAACGGCAAAGCATGCGGGATTTAAGACAGTAGCAGTTTATGATAAGGCAAATGACAAGAATTTGGCGCAGATCTGGAATACGGCAGATATCTATTTGCCGGAATTTGATGATTTTAATGTTTTTTGGAACAGGGTGTCTGAGGAAGAGAAAGAACAGTTGCTGATTGTAGAATAAGAGGAGAATGAAAAAGCAGATTCGGATTCAAAGGAGAGATGCTCCGGTAGAATTCGAATCTGCTTTTTATCATATAATTGGCTGGTCTGTCTTGTGTTTAGAGAAGGTGAATGCCGGCATCAGCAGCAGCTTCAACTACATTTTCAGGCCAGAGGGAAGACTGTACTTCACCGATATGAGCCTTTCTTAAGTAATACATACAGATACGGGACTGTCCAATACCGCCTCCGACTGTATATGGAAGCTCGCCGTTCAGCAGTGCCTTCTGGAATGGAAGTTCTGCACGATCTTCACATCCGGCTTCTTTAAGCTGTGCCTTTAATGAGTCTTCGTCAACACGGATTCCCATAGAAGAGAGTTCAAGACCGATGTCAAGAACCGGATAGTAAACGATAATGTCACCGTTCAGCTCCCAGTCATCATAGTCTGGAGCACGGCCGTCATGTCTTTCGCCGGAAGCAAGTACGCCACCAATCTTGGAGATAAACACTGCGCCTTTTTCCTTCGCAATCGCTTTTTCACGTTCTTTGGTAGTAAGATCCGGATAAAGGTCTTCCAGCTCCTGTGTAGTGATGAAAAAGATATCATCAGGAAGAAGAGGATCGATATAGTTGTAACGTCTGGAAATGTATTCTTCTGTATCTTTCAGAGCCCGGTAGACTTTGCGGACAGTATACTGAAGTGTCTCTGTGTTACGTTCTTCCTTAGAAATTACTTTTTCCCAGTCCCACTGGTCAACATACAGAGAATGGATGTTGTCTGTATCTTCATCACGACGTATCGCACTCATATCTGTGTAAAGTCCTTCGCCGGAATGGAAATTATAATTCTTCAATGCATATCTCTTCCATTTTGCAAGAGAATGAACGATCTCTGCAACAGAACCATCCTGTTCTTTGATGTCAAAGGAAACCGGACGTTCAACACCGTTTAAGTTATCATTCAGACCGGATTCCGGACGGACAAACAGTGGTGCTGACACTCGTGTCAGGTGGAGATTCTTTGCAAGAGCACGCTCGAAGTGGTCTTTCACTTCTTTGATGGCTACTTCTGTCTCACGAATTGTAAGAGGGGAATGATAGCCAGCAGGTATTCTTAACTGTTCCATAATAAACTCCTTTATGTTAGCATTTTATTGCTGCTCACAGTATTATGCGGTCAGCAATAGCATTTCTCTTCTATTTTAAGTGGAGAAGAATAAGAAGTCAATGGAAAGGTGAAATGAACACTTGTAATCAGTAAAAAAAATTGCTAAAATGAGCAGTAGTGAGTAATAAATAGTAAGGGACGAAGGTGTAAATAATGAATGTAAATGATATGATTGATACAATTCTGAATTTTGACCTGGATGTTGTTCTGGCTGGACTTAATGAAAGCAGTCATCATTTGAGTCAGATGGAATTTATTTCTCTGATTGTTATAACGGTCGGAGCAGTACTGTTATGTCTGACGGGGCTGAAACTGGTACGTTTCTGGTCTGTGATCGCAGGATTGTCAGCAGGATGCGCAGCTGGAATTGCGGTCGGAGCGATTGCAGGTCTGGATCAGACGATCGCATTGGCGGCAGGAGCAGGTGTGGGACTTGTATTGGCGGTGCTTGGTGCATGGAAGAAGCAGATTGGTGGATTTGTGACAGTAGCGGTACTCGTCTTTGTTGTCAGTGTACATTTGATGAAACCACAGGATTTTATTATCTATGGAATCTGTGCGGGTATTGGTCTTGTGTGTGCATTGCTTTCTATTAAGTTTCATAACTTTATGCTGATTGCTGCTTCTTCTGTGTTTGGAGCAATGGCAGCGGGCAGCAGTATCTTTTATCTGCAGCCATATAAAAACGGAATGATCCATGTGGCACTTTGTGCTGCAATTGGTGCACTTAGTATCTGGATCCAGCTTCTTTTGGAATCCGGAAAACGTAAGAAAAAGAATTTACTTAAAGCCGCAGAGATCCGTGAAGAACATTCTACAGAAAATGAAGTCGAGAAGGCAAGGGCACTGGTCGAGAATCTGGATGATTTTGATGAGCTGGATGAGATTATAGAGAGTCTTCCGGAAAATGTCCGGAAAGAAGACAAGGGCACAACAGTTGTCAGCATGGATGAATTTGATGATCTTGAAGATGATCTGGAAGAGGATGAAGTGGAGAACTTTAAAGAAGAGAAGTTTGATGTAGACGAGGAAGATTGGGAGGAAGACGTCGAAATTGAAGTAACTGCTGATGAGGCAGATGCGACAGAGGATTATGATTTTGATGAAGATCCGGATGACTTAGATGACTTGAATGATCTGGATGATTTAGATTATCTTGATGACGATGATGATATCGAGTTTCTGGATGAAGATGAGTAGATAAAAAAGCTATCGATTACAATAACTTAACACATATCTGTGTTGTTATCGTAGTCGATAGCTTTTGTATTATCTTACTGCTGTAAATACTCCGCGGAGATCATGGATTACATGTCTTGGACATTTTACAGAGCACATTCCACAGCTTAAGCAGATGTCTTCCTGGATTACTGCGCAATTATTTTCTACATGAATTGCACCTGCAGTACATGTTTTTTCACAAATACCGCATCCAATACAACTGACTTCACACTGTTTACGTGCAACAGCTCCTTTTTCTTTGTTAGAGCATTTTACTACAATGTAGTTTGCACATTCGTGAATCTTGATCAGGTTCTGTGGACAGACTTTTGCACACTGTCCACAGGCAATACATTTTTCTTCGTCTACTTCGGCAACGCCATATTCATTCATGGAAATTGCGCCGAATTTACATTTTTCTATACAGGCTCCACATCCGATGCAGCCATCTTTGCATCCGCCGTCTTCAGAGCCGGCTGCGCGGCAGCCACCGTTACAGGCAACCAGAGCTGCCCGGTAAGGAAATCTCTTTTTAATTGCCATGATTATTTCTTCCTTTCGTATGGTGTGTTAGAAAGAGGAAGGCTGTAGCGTCTTTCTCCGTCAAATCTGCAATATGCATCCGCGATTGCAGGAGCAGTAGGGATGGATGTGATCTCTCCGATACCGATTGCTCCACAGGCAACGTCCAGACCAGGTTTATCAATAACGATTGCTTCAATCTCAGGAACTTCGTGAGAACGGAAAAGTCCTAAGGAACCATATTTGTCAATTGGTTTACAGTTTTCATCGATTGGATACTGCTCTCTGAGTGCATATCCCATCGACATTACAACACCGCCTTCAATCTGACCTTCGCAGGAGAGAGGGTTGACAGCTTTACCAACATCATGTGCGGCAATCATTTTCTCAATCTTACCTGTCTTAGGATCAAGGATGCAGACCTGAGTTGCATATCCATAAGCAACGTGAGATATCGGATTAGGCACATCTGCACCAAGTGGATGAGTCTTAGCGAGATACTCTCCGTAGAAAGTTTCTCCAATCATATCTTTCATGGACTTACCGCTGTTTTTTGCTTCCATGAATTTTTCACATGCTCTGCGGCACGCTTCACCAGTTACAAGTGTCTGACGAGAACCGGAAGTTGTACCGGAATCAGGTGAAATCCATGTGTTGCTTCGCTCATAGACGATGTCATCATGGGAAAGATCTGTATTTGTAACGATCATCTGTACAAGTACAGTACCAAGTCCCTGACCGATACAGGAAGCACCAGTGAAGATGTGAAGTTTTTCATCTTCTTCAACAATTAATTTTACACGTCCTGTATCTGGGATACCAACACCAACGCCGGCATTCTTCATAGCACAACCAAGGCCAACAGCCTTACCGGCCGCAAGTGCAGCATCATACTCTTCTTTGACAGCTTCCAGTGTCTCTACAAGACCTGTAGAGTTATCTACAATCTGTCCGTTCGGAAGTACTTCGCCTGGGCGGATCGCATTGCGGTAATGAATCTCCCAAGGCGTAATGCCTACCTTGTCAGCCATCATGTTCAGAAGTGTCTCTGTTGCGAAACAAGTTTGTGTAACACCAAATCCGCGGAATGCTCCGGCAGGTGGGTTATTTGTATAGTAAGCAGTTCCTTCAATTTCAAAGTTTTCATAATGATAAGGTCCTGCTGCATGTGTACATGCACGTTCAAGAACCGGGCCACCAAGAGAAGCGAATGCACCTGTGTCAGATTTAACAATCGCTTTTACACCCTGGATCACTCCATTCTCATCGCATCCCATTGTCATATCCATGTAGAATGGGTGACGTTTCGGATGAACAAGCAAGGATTCCGCTCTGGATAGTTTCATCTTGATCGGTTTCTTTGTTACGTAAGTAAGCAATGCACTTAAATGCTGAACAGTCATGTCCTCTTTACCACCGAAACCACCGCCGACTAATGCGTTCTGAACTTTTACTTTATCTGTTCCAAGCATAAGTGTAACTTCGTGCAATGTCTGGTGAGCGGACTGGTCTGTTGAATATACGAAAATGTCACCGTCTTCATCATAGAAAGAAACAGCACATTCCGGTTCAAGGAAAGCATGCTCAGTCCAAGGTGTCTCAAAGTGATGTGAGATCACGTACTTGGAATTCTTGATTGCTTCTTCCGCATTTCCGCGGCTGATGTGCTTATAAGCACATACGTTAGTCTCTTCTTCATCATAAACAAGAGGTGCATCCGGAGCAGCAGCTTCTTCCACTGTATGCACATGAGGAAGTACTTCATATTCAACTTTAATAAGTTTTTTTGCTTTTTCTACAGTTGCCATGTCAGTTGCAGCTACAAGGGCAATTGCATCTCCGAGATAATGAGTCAGTCCACCAACCGGAATCAGTGAATACTGATCATGTTTTAAGTGTCCGATCTTATTCTCCCCAGGAATATCATCGGCTGTTACAACCGCTTCTACGCCAGGCAGAGCCTCGGCAGCAGAGGTATCAATAGAAAGTACGCGAGCTCGTGGATATTTACTACGAAGAGCAGCACCATAGAGCATTCCTTCCGGATAATAGTCATCCGGATATTTACCTGTTCCAAGCACTTTTTCTTCAACATCTATACGAGAAACACGGGAACCAAGAGTCCAGCTAGGATCTCCGTCATCTGGTAAAACTCCTTCTTTCAGAATCTTAGCTGCCAGACGCACCGCGTCCATGATCTTAACATATCCTGTACAGCGGCAATAGTTGTTGCGCAGCGCATAGCGAATCTCATCATCGGTTGGTTCCGGATTTACATCCAAAAGTGCTTTTGTGCACATAACCATACCAGGAATACAGAATCCGCACTGTACAGCGCCTGCCTTCCCGTAAGCATAAGTGTAAACTTTCTGTTCCCAATCAGAAAGCCCCTCGACTGTGATGACATTCTTTCCGGCCAATGAATCTGTGTCAGGTACGCAGGATTTGCAAGTCTGTCCATCAATGATAACAGTACAGGCTCCACAAGCGCCTTCACTGCAACCATCCTTTGCAGAGGTAATGTGCAGTTCATCACGCAGGAACCGTAACAGTTTCTGATTCTTTGAAGGTGAGACTTCCTGACCATTTACTATAAATGATGCCATGTCAGTTACTCCTTTCTTTGTGACAAAATCCCCAAAGAAAAATCTTTGAGGAGTATGTGTTTGTTGTGTATTTTTAATTATATAAAGATACCTATGGTTACATTTTATCACATATTCAACAAAAAGCAACAACTATTCTAAAAAAGTTTTTTGACATCTAAAAATATTTTAGATATATGATATAAAAAATGCATATCAGGACAAAAAAAGGGAAGTACCGCAAAATGATACTCCCTTGTAATTATCTTATATAAATTGTTCTTAGAAACCAAAAAGATTTACAACGCAATTCTAATTATCGTGTTCTTCTTCAAATGGATCGTCGTAATCATCTTCATCATCGTAATCATCTCCACCGCGGGAAGCAATTGCGAGAATCAGTGAAATAACAGCAAGTACACCACTTACACCGGCTAAAATCAGAAGCTCGAATTCATCTCCATGTTTCAGGAAAGCAAAAACAGCACTACCGATATAGACAATCATCGGGATAAGGAATGCAAAAAGTGTATCACGGTTATTCATGATGAAGTATAACAGTGCAGTGACAAGCATACAAAGAGCAACAATGACATAATTCATGCCTGGAGCAGAAGTTACGTCAGCTCCTGATGTGCTGAGTCCTGTTACGAAACCTTTATAAATACAGAAACCAAATGCAAGCAGGGAAATGATTCCAAGGATGATGCGTCCAGGTCTGAAACGTGGATATTCGTCTACGTATTCATATTCATCATCATCTTCATCATCAGAGGATTTCTCATCATCATAGTCATCCATTTTTCTGGATTTTACATCTTCTTTTGCTTTCGCAGTTTCGGCTTCCTCTTTCTTTTTCTTCTTGGCAGCTTTACTGTCAGGGTCAGTTGCAAGCATATCTTCGTATCCCTTGCGAACTGCTTTTTCACGCTTATCACGGATTTCTTCCGCTGGAATGTTCCCATATTTCTGCTCTTCGGAATTATCAGTGGCAGTGGCATCAGTGGCAGCTTTCTGTGCAGCGGCTTTGCGGGCTCTGGCTCTCTCCTTAAGAATACGTTCAGCTTCTTCTTCTGAAATCCCTTTGTCAGCAGCAAGGCGGGCAATCGCTTCTTTGCGGGCGAGGGCTTTTGCTTCTCTGCGGGCAGCTCGTTTCTCTTCAGCGGCACGGGCGGCAGCCTCAGCTTTCGCTTTTTCTTCAGCGGCACGAGCCTCAGCTTTTGCTTTCTCTTCTGCGGCTTTCTTGGCAGCGATCTTCTTTGCACGTTGTTTATCAAGGTTCCATTGCTTTTTACAGCTATGGCAGATTGCATATTCATTAAAGATTGGATCCCCGTTTTCGCTGGTGCCAATCTGCTTATTCTGCAAATCCAGGTCTTTTCCACATATTGGGCACTTCATATTAATCATGTACTCCTCTCTTTTGTATCAAAATATTTATAACAGATTTATTATAGCATCTTAAAAGAGGAAGAACAACGAAAAAAGTGTGTTTTACATAAAATGTTTTAGAAAAAAATCAAAATTGCGCAAGAATTTAGTTTAAATTCATAAGAAATGGTGGACTTTAAAAATTTAATGTGTTAAAATCAAAAAGTGGCCTGAGAAGGCAAAAGGTATTGTTATGGTTTATGGTATGCCGTAAGCCATCATATAATTAGCCGGTTGAGAAGGAGATTGTTTCGTATGAGTAAGAAGATCAGAACCGAGGCAGTAGATTATCTGTTTCAGGCAATCTTAAGCCTTGAGAATAAAGAAGAGTGTTATACATTTTTTGAAGATATCTGTACGATCAATGAGCTGCTTTCATTGTCACAGCGATTTGAAGTGGCAAGAATGCTCCGTGAACAGAAGACATATTTGGAGATCGCGGAGAAGACAGGAGCATCCACTGCGACAATCAGTCGTGTGAACCGTTCTCTTAATTACGGGAATGACGGATATGATATGGTTTTCAAACGTGTAGGGCTTGCTGAGGAAGAGAATGGAACGGAAGAATAACACTTAAGAATTAAGCTTACAATAAAATACCTTTTATCAATCAAAAGATACAGCTTGCGGAAGATCCTGATAAAGTCTTTCGCAGGCTGTATCTCGTTTTAAACAGAAATGTTTATTTCCCTTTCTTTTTCTCTTCGTTTTTTGAAGACTTGGAAGAGAGGTCATCAATGATCCGTTCAATGATCATTTTCTTGATATATACATCAAAACTCAAGCTGCATATAAATGCAAACTGCTGTAAGATCTCCTTATCTTCGCCATCAGTAAGATGAGTGAAAGTCTCAGCAGATTTCTCATAAGTAGCAGTTACATTCTCTTTGATGGAATCCAGCTGTTCTTTTTCAATCTTGCAGACTTCTTTGTAAATATCCGCTAATTCAAAAGAGCTTCCATCCGGAAAATATTTCTCTGTGAGCGGTGCAAGAACTGTCTCAATATCTTTGATTGAAAGGATATTTTTAAAATAATAAATGAAGACCAGAAGGAGCAGGTGCTCTCTGGAATACTTCTTCTTCACCGGGGGTGGAAGAAGATTGTTCTTCGTATAATTATTGATCATGGTCTTTGTCAGGATCTTATCATCAGGATAACGTTTGGTCGAAGCCAGCTGTTCATCCATAAAAGTAGTTACTTGATCCATGTAAAGATCAATATTCGGAACATCGCCGGGATGCACATAACTTAAAGAAGAAAGTTCTTCTAAAATGCTGTTTAACAGATTACTTGTGTCTATATTCATGTTATCACCTCAATACATTTATTATATAGTATTTAAAACTAGATAGCAAGCAAAAGATAAGAAGGCCGGAAAATGTAGTTGACAAACAGGAACGTGTGTTTGATAATGGGAATACATTTACAGATATCTTTATAACTTTAAAGGAGTGGAAAGATGAGCATTTATGATAAATTAAATGAACCACAGAGAGAGGCTGTTTACCACACGGACGGTCCTCTTCTGATCCTTGCCGGAGCCGGTTCAGGAAAAACAAGAGTTCTGACGCACAGGATTGCATATCTGATCGGAGAACGTGGCGTGAACCCATGGAATATTCTTGCAATCACATTTACGAACAAAGCGGCAGAAGAGATGCGCCAACGTGTGGATAATCTTGTCGGTTTTGGAGCAGAAAGTGTATGGGTGAGCACATTTCATTCTGCATGTGTGCGTATTTTGAGAAGATTTATTGACAGATTAGGGTATGAGAATCATTTTACGATATATGATACAGATGATCAGAAGACATTAATTAAGGAAGTCTGTCGGAAAGTAGATGTGGATACGAAAGTGTTTAAAGAAAGAAGTCTGCTTTCAGCAATTTCATCTGCAAAGAATGAGATGATCCTTCCGGATGAATTTGAACTGAATGCCGGAGGAGACTTTGCAAAGATGAAGATTGCTAAGGTTTACCGCGAGTATGAGGCGCAGATGAGAGCGAATAATGCACTGGATTTTGATGATCTGCTTGTAAAGACAGTGCAGCTTTTGCAGACACAGCCGGATGTGCTTGAGAGTTATCAGGAAAGATTCCGCTATATTATGGTAGATGAATATCAGGATACAAATACAGTCCAGTTTCAGCTGGTAAGCCTTCTTGCAGGAAAATATAAGAATCTTTGTGTCGTTGGAGATGATGACCAGTCAATCTACAAGTTCCGTGGAGCGAATATCCGGAATATTCTTGACTTTGAGCATGAATTTCCGGATGCAAAGGTGATCAAATTGGAGCAGAACTACAGATCTACAGGGAATATTCTGAATGCAGCGAACAGTGTGATCGCGAATAACCGCGGAAGAAAGGAGAAATCACTTTGGACGGAGAACGGAGAAGGCGAACTGATCCGTCTGCGTCAGTTTGATACGGCGTTTGATGAGGCAGATTTCATTGGTGAAGATATCAAAAGTGCTGTCAGACAGGGGGGGTCCTATAATGACAGTGCAGTTCTTTATCGTACGAATGCACAATCCCGTCTGCTGGAAGAGAAATTTATTGCCATGAATATTCCTTATAAGATTGTCGGCGGTGTAAATTTCTATGCGAGAAGAGAGATTAAGGATCTTCTTGCTTATCTCAAGACAATCGACAATGGACGTGATGATGTTGCGGTTAGAAGAATCATTAATGTCCCAAAGAGAGGAATCGGTCTTACAACAATTAACCGGATTCAGGAGTCTGCAACAGAACGTGGAATTGGTTTTTATGAGGCATTACTGGCACCGGGGCTGATCGCAGGAGTGGGAAGAAGTGCAACAAAACTAGACTCTTTTGCGGCATTGATCGAGTATTTTAAGACGTTGGCAGAAGAGATGAACATCACAGATCTTTTACAGGAAGTGATTGAGAAGACAGGATATATAGAAAGCCTTGAAAATGAAGATAAAGAAGAGGCGAAAACAAGAAAAGAGAATATAGACGAGCTGATCAGTAAAGCGGCAACTTATGAGGAAAGTTGTCAGGATAAAGATGAAAAGGCAACCTTGAGCGGATTCCTTGAAGAAGTTGCTTTGGTTGCGGATATTGACAGTCTGGATGAAGACCAGGAATATGTTGTTCTGATGACTTTACATAGTGCAAAGGGACTTGAATTTCCACGTGTTTATCTTGCAGGGATGGAAGATGGGCTTTTCCCGGGATATATGAGTATTAATGCAGGAGACAGAGAAGAACTGGAAGAAGAGCGGAGACTTTGTTATGTTGGAATCACAAGGGCAGAGCAGGAACTGACTTTGACAAGTGCGCGCAGAAGAATGGTACACGGTGAGACACAGTACAATCCGATGTCAAGATTTGTGAAAGAGATCCCGAGGGAACTGCTTGATACAGGAAACAAGAAGTTTACCCAGGAGACGGAGATTCCAGCACAGCAGAATACATATGCACGTGCCAGAGAAGCATTTCGGGCACAGGCATTCGCAGGAGCACTTGGCGGAATGACACCTGCAAAGAATCAGGGGGCGGGTAAGTCGCTTACAGGAAGTCAGGCACTGGCATCACTGCAGAAGGGAAGTCAGCTGGCAGCAGGTGGGAATGGTCCACTTGGTTATGAGGTCGGAGACCGGGTACGTCATGTGAAGTTTGGGGAAGGAACAGTAACGGATATCAAAGAAGGTGGACGAGATCACGAGGTTACGATTGAATTTGACAGTGTCGGAACACGCAAGATGTTTGCAAAATTTGCCAAGCTTGTAAAGGTATGAGAAAGTTATAAAAAAATGATAAATCAGTAGTAATATGAATCGTCAGGTGTTATAATAAACACAGATTATCTGTCACCACAAAAGGTGAAGAAAGGACGTGTTAATATGAACAAGAGAATAGAAGACATCATTGCAGAAACAAGATTGAACGAGATTCTTCATAAGAATGAGGCTGAGAAGCAGAAGAATACAGTAATCTGGACACTGGCTATCATCGGAGCAGTAGCAGCAGTAGCTGCAATCGCTTATGCAGTATATCGTTTCGTATCACCGGATTATCTTGATGATTTTGAAGATGATTTTGATGACGATTTTGATGATTACTTCAGCGAGGATGATCAGGTATAATTCTTGAGTGAATTGCAAAAGTGCAGACAGGGTGAGAGAAGAAACCATCCTGTCTGTTTTTCTGTTAAAATAGATTAGAATTGATAGGAGATTAGGATGAAAAAAGGTCAGATCTACGAGGGTATTATTGAACGTGTAGATTTCCCAAACAAGGGGATTGTATTTGTTCCGGAGGAAGAACAGTATGTTACTGTGAAAAATGGGATTCCGGGACAGAAGATCCGTTTTATGATAAATAAATTTAAAAGAGGAAATGCAGAAGGAAGACTTCTTGAAGTGTTGGAGAAATCTCCATTAGAGACAAGAGAACCGGTCTGTAGTATCTTTCCTGCCTGTGGTGGCTGTATGTATCAGACGATGCCATACGAAGAACAGGTGAAGATGAAAGAAGGGCAGATCCGCAGGATTATGGATCCGGTAGTAAAGGGCGAGTATCTTTTTGAGGGTGTGAAGCACAGCCCGAAGGAATTTCATTACCGTAACAAGATGGAATTTTCTTTTGGAGACGAATTCAAAGACGGTCCGTTATCTCTCGGTCTTCATAAAAAAGGAAGTACTTATGATGTACTGACAGCAGGAGACTGTCAGCTTGTCCATGAAGATATGGATAAGATTCTTCTTTGTGTGCTGAATTATTTCAAAGAAAGAAATGTAAGTTATTATAAGAAAATGCAGCATGTCGGTTATCTCCGCCATCTTCTTTTAAGACGAGGCGATACAACAGGCGAGATTCTTGTGAATCTTGTAACGACAACGCAGGAAGAATATGACTTAACTCCATTAGTAGAAGAACTTCTGGCATTAGAATTAGAAGGAAAGATTGTTGGAATCCTTCATATATTGAATGATTCTCTGTCCGATGTCGTGAAGAGTGATGAGACAAGAATTCTTTATGGACAGGACTTCTTTTATGAGAAGCTTCTCGGACTGGAATTCAAGATTACACCATTTTCCTTCTTCCAGCCAAACTCAAAAGGTGCAGAAGTGCTGTATGAAAC
>ENA-OPTA01000441-OPTA01000441.1-human-gut-metagenome-genome-assembly--contig:-NODE-441-length-28638-cov-7.101179_pt1 | contig 28638 bp, 23 predicted proteins | sample MGYA00241813_ERZ501917 | MGnify/ENA primary metagenome ERZ501917 (study PRJEB25962, sample SAMEA2042408) | human gut metagenome | biome: human gut; feature: human-associated habitat; material: faeces...
AAAACAGCCGATAAAATTGTCGTGGCGGAATATAGAATGGTTACCCACTGTACCACTACCTAAAACTCTCATAATATGGTATTTGGATATTTCTTTCAAATTAAATGAAAACAATATTATCATGAAACTACCTATCAGTCCTGCTAGATACATCCATCCAATACCATTTCCATATTCTACGGCATTAACTGATACATGACCAACATAAGGAATAAGTACAATCGTAACTACGAAACAAACAAACATCATAATAATAGAAGTTCCACTACTTAAAGAAAATTTCTTTATTCGAGCACTCAACAAATCTCCTACATAGAAAAAAGGAAAAGCAGCCAAACTATTTGTTAAATAAAAAGGCAATAAATTCCCCATCAAAAATTTCAACCACCAAGCACACAAAGGCATTATTACTAATGCTATCATACATCCTACCCATGAATTTCCTTTTTTCAAAAAATACATTTCTACCTTCATGATAAACAAAGTTATCATAAACCATCCAAAAGACATATGATAGCCACTGAAAAAATCTACAATCGCTTGTTATAATATTCCCAAAACTGTTGGCGATGAATATAAAACAGAAAGAATGGTTGCCATGTTATCATACCTATAACCCACCAAATAAATACCGGTAGTAATAACCTTAAAGCATCCTTTTTCAGGCCTCGCACTAAAGTCTGAGGTTGTTTATAAAATACTCCAGATATCAAAAAAAGGCTGGCAAATGAAATAGCCACACACCCAATCACTTATTAGAGAATTTTTCAATCCTAAGTGATCAAATATAACAAAGAACATCGTTAATACCTTAGCTAAATCCAACCATTCAATTCTTTTCTGTTCCATACGCTTCTCTTAGTATTTTCTCAAGTACACGTTTAATAGTTTCTTCATTTGAATACCCAGACATAAGGCAACGTCTTCTTCCCGCAATAGCAATGCGTTTTCGTTCGTCTTCGTGAGAAAGATAATATAGACATAACTCTAATAATTCTTTATCAGAAGAGAAAAACACAGCTTCTTCTTTATCTTTAAAAAGCCGTTCATGTTCTATAGTCCTTTCTGCCATTAATAACGAACCACAAGCTGGTATCTCCATAGTACGTGTCGTCTGAAGATCATGGTTCATTTTACGCAAAAAACAAAGAGAAATGTCAAAAGCGGAAAGTGCCTTATTATAATCTTCAGAATATAATCCACGGTCTTCAATTATCAGGTTTGGATAAATTCCTTTGTATCCCATCCATTTTCCACCACCCCAAACACGTATAGGGATACCATGTTTAGCTAAATAAAGAATAGAACGACACCGTTCTTCTTCCCAAGCGCCGATAAAACCGATTTTTCCTCCCAAGCGTTCACGTTCTTCTTCTGTTAATTGATAAGGATGATGAAAAGTTGCCTCATAAGCATTATTTACAGAAAAAATGTTTTTGCATCCCATTTGGCGCAATGTATCTAACGTATATGACTTAGTAGTGATATAATAGTCATAATAAGGAAAACTTTTCAGAAACACTTGGCTTTGGTTATGTCTTTCTGCCATATTGTCGGGTGAATAACCAATAATCAAACAATGATTCTGAACTTGTTTGATAAATCGCAATGTTTTTGCCTCTATAAAAATCCCCTTATCTATCCATATCACATCATACTGATTTGCAGATACTTGTTTTCTAATTCTATTATTCAGTATTCGTTCATGAAATGAAATCGGTAATCTGTAGCGAACAAATAAACGATTAATAATACGGTAACAGAAAATATGCCGTTTTAAGGTTGTATCTATTCTATCTACTGAACCAAGTTTCTCCAATGCCCAAGTGCGATGTAAACAAGTATTACTTACTCCGTGACTAGTAAAAGTACCAATGGAAAGAATATGCATATTATTTATCCTAAAATATAATGTAAATATCGAGATTTACTCATAAAATATACAATAATATAGCTGACTGCAATATTTATTAGTACAAACATTGCTGTAATAACCAAATCAGGTATTTCATCTACTATCGGTATAATCGGATAAATGAACATAACTATCAACATATGAATGAGATAAATACCAAAAGAATAAACTGATAATGAGGTTACAAATTTCTTCACTCTATTATTGCATATATATATAGATAGTTTCTTTAGAATACAAAACATTGCTATAGAATATAATATTATAGGTAATCCTTTATAATCACTTACAAGAACAGTAGGACAATCAAAAACAAAGAAATAAATCCCCATAAGAGAAATACTTAATACAATAAAAATAAATGCGCTTCTTAATTTTAATAGCCTTGTTTCATCCCCGAACCTTTTAAAGTAATACCCTAATATAAAATATCCTATGTATCCATAAAAATGGTAAAAAGTATACATCCAATTGTGTTCATTGAATGGAGAATCTATAATATACAAAAGTAGGGGAAATACACCTGTACACCCCCATAAAACGAGGTAAAATCTTATTACTTTTTTCTCTTTTATCCTTAAAAAAGGATCTATTATAGGTACTATTAAATATAATCCCATAATCACATATATAAACCACAAGTGAGCACTCCCTTCATTAAGAATATCTCCATTTATACATATAGGCCTTCCTTGAATTAATTCTACAATAATATAAATCACAACCCATGCAATAAACGGTAACAATACTCTTTTGATTTTACCTTTTGCAAATTGATCAAGAGGCTTGTTCATTGGAAAAGCTAAGCAACCAGAAACCATAAAAAAGAGTGGCACACCGCACTTACCCAAAAACCATTTCATTTTTTCTAAAAAATAAAAATCATATTCAACAACATTAGTATGACACCAAATTATACAAAATAGAGCTATACTTCTTATAAGATCTAAATAAAATATACGTTTCACTTCCATTTTAATATATATATATCTACTAATTTTATCAATATTATATAGACTAACGACCACATATAAAACATTAGACCACAATCTACAAAATTCTCATAATCTATGAAAATAGTAGTCATAAGTGTATAAAACAACCATACCGACAATATATTATATTGCCTGTCTTTAACAAAATACCAAATTCTAGCTGATAAATATCCAGCCAACAAGCATATAATAATAGCCCCCCAAATACCAAATGCCATATAAGAAGATCCAATGAAACCAAGAGTTATACTTGCACTTCTCTTTGTATGCTGTGCTTTAACCACAGCATCTTCATAGGCGTATCCTAGAGACATATAATAAGCTGTAGACCCTATTAATATTTTGGGTTTATCTGGCCAAAATATACGTGGAATAATTGCCGAAGTAGCATATAAAAAATACTTTGGCGATATTCCTCTCTTATCTGCATAGTCTATTGAGAAAGAATTACTACCAATTGATCCTGCTCTACCCATAAAATATTCTAATCCATTTTGTTGCCCATCATCTTTTTCAACTGAACACAGATTATCAATATATGCATTTAATGCTTCAGACACGCTAACATCTTTCCATTCTTTTTTCTCTTCTATAGACAATTGCCTAAAAGCTGAAATATAAGGGAAAACAAAACCTATTACAAACACTACTATTAAAATACTATTCATTATAAATTTAGGTGACCATATACAAATAAGCCCTTGTTTATATGAAATTATTAAATAAATCATATATGGCAATAATGGAGTTATAATAGCTTGTTTCATACCACTATTAAGCACATACAATATTTCAATAGTAGTTATAGCCCAATATAGCCTTTTAACATTAAAATTTCTTTCCAATATTAATGCATAACTCAATATAGCCAACGAAACCAAAAAGCCTCGTTCTGAATATACAAGCAACATCGAAGAAAAAGACCCTAATGATATAAAATGATTAACTATTCTTAGCAATAAAACAACAATATAATTATAAAGTCCAATTTTAAAAGGATTGATATTGTATTTAGAAAAACCCTCAATCAAGCTTATATGCTTATCTTCTCGCCTTAACTTGTAATTATCATACAAGAAATATCCACAATAAATTAGATAATGTTCTATGGATAAAAACAGATAGCCTAGGGTCAATACCTTGTTTATTGGAGTAGCCCCAAGATATACAAGCTTATCTGATTGTAACATACTAGCAGTCTGAATAGGAGACAATCCACAATACTGCAATGTTATTAATGCGAATATTATAAAAGGCTGAAAACTAGGAGATTTAACGAGTTCATTATATAAGACACAACCATATGTAGTTATATTCCAAAATATCAGAAAATAAAAAATTACAACAGAATCCTTCAGATCCCACAAATAAATAATTGTTGCCAATCCCCCCAATACTACAGCTTGAAAATAAATATAGTAGTAACGATATTTCAGTAAATCGTTTATCATGACATCATCTTAATGTAAGAAAATATTAACAATTTATTTTACAAATATTTTGTAAAAACTGCCCATATCTTTTCCCATAGGCTTCCCATGACAAATCATCCAATTTCAATTCTCTGTAATCACATATTTTTGCAAACTCTAAAGCATTTAAAATCTGTTTTTCCAAATCTTCAACAGTATATTGCTTCATCTCGAATATCCAATCTTTCATGCCCGTTAATTCGCCTATATCTCTACCTCCTGTATGCATGGAACAAACAATTGGTAATCCACATGCAAGTGCTTGGGAAAGAACCATACCAAAGCCATCTTGTCTACTTGGCAACACAAAAACTCGAGCTTGATTATAATAATGAATAAGTTCTTTTTGATCAACAGGATCAATTTGAGTAAATCTAACATCATTAGGAAATGAAATATCTCCAATTGCTCCTACATGTAACAATTTTAAATCTAATTCTTGGCAAGCTTTAATTAATAAATCTATACCTTTTTGATAAGTCCAACCACCCACCATTATTACGTCATATACTTTTTTAGTCGCTATTTCAGGCCTGAAATTATGTAAATCGACACCATAAGGATTCACAAATAATTTTCTAATAGGATAACCTCTTTCTACAAAACTTCTTTTTACATGTTGTGAAGCTATAGAAATATAATCTGCTAGTTCATAACCTTCAATCTCTCGTTTCACATTGAAATCAGGTACAGGCTTAGTCCCTTTCAAGGAAGGAATAGATTCCAATATTCTTTTTTGTTCTAAAATATGTTTACTTCCTCTTTCTAAAATGACAATTGCACCTTTTTTCTTTGCCTTTTTTAAAGAATATACGTAATTGCCACTCATTGCAATAAAAATATCACAACGTCGCATTAATATACCCGTTAAATAGTCTTGCACTTTTATGGTTAGACTTTTAAATAAATGTATTGGAAACAATCTAGATAGCAATAAAAATGGAGCCATCCAAACCAATAAAGAAACATTACATTTCTTCCTTAGCCCAAAATGTAAAGCCCTTTTATCTGGAACAAATGAATAAAAACGCACATCATAACCATATCTGTCCAATTCACGAGCCAAATCCATTACATGAAAACGACCTGGAGAAGCAATATTAATTTTCATAAATTCAGTTTATTATTTCTTGTTTTAATATATGTCTTATAATCCCCACCTAATAATGATTCTACAACCAATTTAGAGTGTACACATTTTCGTTTTTTAAATTCCATAGCAGGATTTCCACCCACAACAGACATTTTTTCTATGTTTTTAACAACTACGCTTCCACTGCTAACCACAGCTCCATATCCTATCCTCCTGCAGCTAGGTAACACCATAACGCGTGTTGGCAACCAAACATAATCCTCTATAATAATGCCGTATGATTTATGTTCCCATTCTGCAGAATCAATATTATGACTGTTAGTTAAAATCTCAGTATCCCTACCTATAATCACATGACTTCCTATTGTAACAGGTGATCTCATATCTATTTTGTCTGATTGGATAGACGTATTATTTCCAACAGTAAGATTTTTGTTAGCGCGTTTAGCCAATGATAATGGCATAACTACTTCTTCTCCTATTGTTGCTCCATTTTTTCGAGCAATTTTTCGTATATAAGAATATTTCAGATTTTGTTTCCAACGTACCAAAGCTCCTAAAATAAATCTTATCAAACTTCTGTCCTGAACAGATTTTTCATAGAGAGAGCGCACATCACTTTTATTATTGATATCATTCATCTTTTTATGTATTTCTATAACACAATAACTTATCTTTCGTTAATTTCAAACCCTTATTGATTGTATATATACTCATAAGTAAATGCATAAATAGCATTGAATATACGATAAAGAGTAAAGAGTTAGAGTAATGAACTATTAAATAGGCAATAGCGAGCGAAGTTCCAGCACTTAAAACAAACCATAATCCTAAATAAATATGATTATTTGTCGCCATAAGTGTAACACTACTAGAAATCCATAAATTATCAAAAAATAAAACTACTAAGAATGCAATCATCAATTTATATTCAAATTCAACTTGACCATGCGTCCAAATAGTATAAATGTATGGGCCAAATATTAATAAACCTACAGCTATTATTACCATACCTAGAATTGATATTATTAAAGTCTTGCGATGTAACGATCTCATACGAGAAAAATCTTTTTTCCCATATGCTATTGAGTATTCAGGCCACACAGATTGTTGCACCGTAGAAAGCAGTGTTTTAGCAAAATTACACATTGTTCGAGTCGTATTAAACAATACAACAGATTCAACGCCAAAGAATTTATTTACTAATAATGTATATCCTTGCAATATGATAGCATTTCCTAAAGGAAACGAAAGAAATCCTACAGATGGGATTATCAATTGCTTGACAAGCTTAAAATCGACATCTGAGAGTTTGAATTTGTATTGAAAATATTTTCTACCATTCCAATGTTTGAGATAAATTAAAATTATATTCGGTATACAAATTAAGACGACCATTGTGGTTATATGTATTTTTGTCAGCAAACATATGAATATAATCCCTACATAAATCAGTCTTGCAAATTGATCAAAATATACAGCCTTGTCCGTATGCCTTGTGGCCTTAAATATCGCACTCTCGATGCCGCTATACATACCTGCAAATATATTCATAATTAGCATTACCAATACAAAACTAGCTTCTCCTCTATTAAGTACATGAATTCCCATTTGTTTTACAATATCGAAACTATATGTATAGAATAAACAAAAAATAAGAGAAAGAATAAATATAATAGATACAATACTTATATTTACGGTAAGAAGTTTATTACATTCACTCAAATCATTTTCTGCATATCTCATGGAGAAGCGATTTTGAATAACATTATTTAAACCAATATCAGACATCGAAAAGAATACCGTAAATGCAGAAATCACTATCCAATCTGCATAGAGAGATTTTCCCCAACAAACTAAGTAAAACGGTACTAATACAATCTGGTTTAATAAATTAACGCCTACACCAAATAAATTAGCAACAATCGTTCTACGAATAGGAGAGTTCAGATTAAACTTCATACTTCTATAATCCTCCTACTACAATTTTAAATTAAAATACATTAATTTACTTTATCGCTTGCTTATTATTTATCTAAAAAATAATCTGTAAACTTAGTCTCTCCCAAACAAATCCCTTGTATAAACCTTCTCTCTCACGTCATCTAAGCATACATCATACCGATTCGCAATAATCGCTTGACTCTGTTCTTTAAATAAATTCAAGTCATTTACGACTCTACTGCCAAAAAAAGTGCTACCATCTTCCAATGTAGGTTCATAAATAATCACTTCAGCTCCTTTCGCCTTAATACGCTTCATAACGCCCTGGATAGAGGATTGACGGAAATTATCGCTGTTGGATTTCATCGTCAAACGATAGACTCCAATGATGCATTTCTTCTCTTCTGACGGTTTAAAATCTCCCCGGTTATAGTAATCGTAATAACCTGCCTTCTTCAATACCCGGTCAGCTATGAAATCTTTACGAGTGCGGTTACTTTCCACAATGGCTTGTATCAGGTTCTCTGGAACATCTGCATAGTTTGCCAAAAGTTGTTTCGTATCTTTAGGCAAGCAATAACCTCCGTAACCGAAGCTTGGGTTATTGTAATGCATGCCAATACGAGGATCCAGACATACGCCATTAATAATAGATTTTGTATCAAGTTTTTTCATTTCTGCGTATGTATCGAGTTCGTTGAAATACGAAACACGAAGTGCCAGATAGGTATTAGCAAACAGTTTTACAGCTTCGGCTTCGGTCAGTCCCATAAACAGTGTGTCAATATTTTCCTTAATGGCACCTTCCTGTAATAAGGAAGCAAAAACTCGTGCGGCTTCGTCCAGCCGTGCATCTCCTTCCGGTCTTCCTACAATAATACGGCTGGGGTACAGATTATCGTACAAAGCCTTGCTTTCACGCAAAAATTCCGGTGCGAAGATAACATTCTCTGTATGCATTTTCCGGCGGATGCTTTCAGTATATCCTACTGGAACCGTACTCTTGATGACCATAATGGCTGTAGGATTCACTCGCTTAACCAGTTCGATGACTTCTTCTACATGAGAGGTATCGAAATAGTTCTTTACTGGATCATAATTGGTCGGAGCCGCAATCACTACATAATCTACATCACTGTAGGCTTTTTCACCATCTAATGTCGCTACCAGATTCAAGTCTTTTTCTTTCAGGTATTTCTCTATATATTCGTCCTGAATAGGGGACTTGCGCTGATTTATCAAATCTACTTTTTCCGGTATGACATCTACTGCCACTACCTGATGATGCTGTGAAAGTAAGGTGGCAATGCTTAAACCTACGTAACCGGTTCCGGCTACAGCTATTTTATATGTTTTCATTGACAATATTTTTTATAAGAAGTGTTCGAAAAGAAATAATCCGATTGAATGATGACAAAGTATGAGTATCTGTACCATACAGATTTATCATAGCTTTTGAATACAGCTCTTCAACTTTTTTTTTGACCGGATTTCCGTATCCTCCCACTAGGGAAGGCAGATTAGACTGAAACATAACTCCTGATCTTTTCAGCCGATGATAATCTTTTTCTCCCATATAGGCATACCGTTCAGGATGTGCCAATACCGGAATGAAACCCGCCGATTTGATTTTTTCCATCATGCCATATAAATCCATCGGCGGATTGAAATAGGAGGTTTCTACTAATAGATGGTTGCCTTCCTCTCCTATCGGCAATAAATCACGATGGGCAAGCCGTTCCTTAAACAGGTTATCGAGCATATACTCGGCTGCCAGATGCAGACGGAGGTTTCCGGTATAGCACTTTTTAAACTGCTCGAAGCGGCTGCGTAATCCAGCCGTGGTATTAGGAATATCTTCCATGATGTGGGGGGTGAACCAGACTTCACGGATTCCTAACTGTTCATACAGTCGCAAAATTTCCAGAGATTCATCAGCGGTCTGTACGCCGTCGTCCACACCGGGAAGCAGATGGGAATGATAGTCGGTCATTCCCCGCAGGATTCCGCTTTCTGCCAGCGTCTGTTTTCGCTGAAAAGGCCACCACCAGCTCATTGCTTTTGCTTTTCGTTTCCGTAATAATAATTGGAACCGTAACCGTAATGATAACCATAACGATAGCCGTAACGGTAAGAACCATTGCCTTCGGTACCGTTCAGCAGTAGCGCCATGTTCTTGAACTTATGTTCGGTATAAAGAGTTTCCAGTTCAGGCAGCATACTACGTTCCAACAGTCCGGCACGTACCACAAAGATGGTTCGGTCGGCATACTTTTCGATAATATGGGTATCGGCAACCAGTTCTATCGGCGGACAGTCTATCAGAATATAATCGTAACGGGTACGGAAGTCGGCAAGTAATGTCTGCAAACGTTCACCCGACAACAACTCCGTAGGATTGGGAGGGATAGTACCTATCGGTAACACATCGAAACGGACGGTTTCGGATGCCGGCACAATTACGTCTTCAATACGCTGTACTTTACCAGCCAAATAATTGCTCAATCCGTGATGGGGTGAACCGACATAGACCGAAGTGGAGCCGCGACGAAGGTCACCGTCGATGACCAATACGCGTTTCTCTTTAATAGCAAGCGTAGCAGCGATGTTGACGGTCAGAAAGGTTTTACCGCTGCCGGGATTGAAAGAAGTCATCAGAATAACCTGTCCCTTTCCGTTTTCGCCGGATACAAATTCCAAGTTGGTACGCAACACACGGAAGGCTTCGTTCACCACATCACGACTGCCTTCTTTTACTACTACCTTAGTTTCGGTAAGCGGAGTCACTTTTTTATGGAACAGACCGGAACGACGGACTTTGCCATACAAAGGGATTTCTCCTACAAAAGGAATGGAAAGGTTCTCCAAATCTTTTTTGCCACGTACACGAGTATTCATCGTTTCCTGTAAGAAGACAATCACGATTGGAATCAAAAGCCCTAAAGCAAAACCAACCAACAGAATATTTTTCTTCACTGGTGCTGTTGGTATCATAGAACCAGTCGGCGGAGTAATGACACGGGTGTTGTAAGCGGTAAAGGCTTGTGAGAGTTCATTTTCCTCACGCTTCTGGAGCAGGAAAAGGTAAAGGGATTCCTTTACTTTCTGCTGGCGTTCTACCGACAACAGGTATTTGGCTTGCGAAGGATTGGCCGCAATACGTTCCGTTGCCCGCTGGTCGCTCTTTTCCAGACTACGAATTTGGGTGTTCAAGGTCGTAATCAGATTATCCACAGAGGATACAATGCTCCGACGCATGGAGCGTAACGACTCGTCCATATCCACAACCAAGGGGTTCTGTTCACTACTATTCGCTACCAAGTTATTACGCTGAAGTTGCAAAGTATTGTATTCGGAAATCTGACTTTCGATATTCGCATTTTCCAGACCGGAATTAGCAGGCAGTAACTGGTTACGACTGGAAGCGGCGGTCAGATAGTTACGAATGTAACGTGCCATGGAAAGTTGGGTATTCAGGGTCAGAATCTGCGACTGTGCCTGGCTGCGCTCCGTCATATAAAGCTGGGAAGCCGCCTGCACATCGGGTAACAGGTTCTCGCTCTTGAAAGTAGAAATGTTTTCATCCACATGTCCCAACTCTCCTTCAATTACTCCCAAACGGTCGTTGATAAACATGGAGGTACTGACTGCAATCTGGTTCTTGTCCTTGATCCAGTTTTCATTGTATACGGCAATGACCGTATTCAATACATCCTCCGCACGCTGGATGCAGACATCCCGAAAACTCAAATCGATAATGGTAGCTTTCTCATCATTCAAAGCAACACTCAGACCTGCAGCATATCGACTGACAGCCGAATTTAATCCAGAACGAGAAACAGTCAGCGGTTCTGAACTTTTTTGCCAATTCACAAAAGCAGCAGCCGGACGGATAACCACCTTTCCTATCGGAGTGACCAAACTATCGTTCAAGGTTCCGACCACTTCTCCATCTACTTTCTCTCCGTTATGCACAAATGAAGTCAACTTGACTCCTTGTGAACGAACAGGTACTACCGTCACCCCCGCGGTTTCATTATCGGCTAAACCAGTAAAACTGACTGTCAGGGGCAAGTTCTGCCCATAACGAACCTGTGGATAAAAACTTCCGTCAGTAACATAATCTATTTCCAAATGCAAACGCTTTACCACGTCATACATCACGGCAGGAGATTGCAGAGAAATCAGTTCGTTGTTTACATTGGTATTGGACTGGAAAAGCCCCAAGTCAGAAAATGAAGTTCCTACATCCCCGGAAAGAGACTGCCCTTTCGATTCTTCCTTAATCAGCAAAGAAGCCGTACGGGTATAGACAGGTGGAGTTTTCAGCAGATAAATAAAAGCAATACCTAAACAAACCACCAAAGATAAAACAAACCAGCGCCATTTGGCAAGGCAAAGATAATACAAGTCCTGAATACGGATAAAATCGTCCGCTTTGGCAGCCGGACGGGTATGTTGTTGAGTTTCGGACATAAATTACAATTTATTAAATTTCAGTTATTACTTAAAGACAAGCACAGCAACCGTAGTCAACAGCGAAGCGAGTGAAATCCAGAACGACGTTGAACGTACGTTGTTACCATTTACCGTCGCCTGACGGGCACGGACATTGTTCGGTTCTACATACACTACGTCGTTCTGACGCAGATAATATACCGGAGAAGTATACAGATGTTCTGCCGAACAGAGATTGATGCCATATACATGCTGTACTCCTTCTTCTTCACGAAGTACCAATACTTTTTCACGCTTGCCGTAAATGGTCAGATCCCCCGCCATACTGATGGCATCGAGTACCGTCACTTTGTCCCGATCGATACTGTAACGACCGGGTTTAGTAACTTCCCCCAAAACGGAAATGCAGAGATTCATGTATTCTACGGTTACCACCGGATCTTTTACCAGATTCTTGGCAAGTAGTTCTCCCTTGATAAAAGCTGCAATTTCTTCACGGTTTTTCCCGGCTATCTCAATCTTTCCTAAGACCGGAAAGTCAATCATGCCCTGCTCATCGACTGTATAGCCGGAAACTCCCTGGCTGTTAGTAGAAGTGGAATTAACTGTCACAACTCCTTGCCCTATCTGCTGTGCTACATATGGTAAATTGAACAACTGCGTTAACTGAGGATCACGACTGTTCACAATAATAGACAGTTTGTCACCCGGACGAACCTTGATTTCGGTTGCCGCTATAACCTTCTGTTCGCTTTCACCGGGACGCAAATCCTGGAAATATGTAACACGTGAAGGGGCCGAACACGAAAAGGTTGCCCATACGGCAAAAAGGAAGAATGCCGCCTGCAGCGACAAAGAGCGGAAAGATATTCTCATAACGATGGTATTAATAAGATGTTTGATTATAGGTTTAAGATTAACGAGTCACCAAGGTAGCTTCTTTTGCTTTGCGCTTGCGGGCAATCAACACGTCCAGATAAAGATGCAGCGCCGTCCACAGCACGACATCGATGATCAGGATGAAAGTGACATTGCAGTAAGGCAAGAGCAGCAAAGTCAACCCGATAAAAAACAAAGAAATCAGCAAAATGGTCACCATCACCCAGCGCACCCGCATGCCGGTACGCAGCAGCTTGTGATGGAAATGGTTCTTGTCGGGCAGGAAAGGACTTTTTCCGGTCCGCACACGATGTAGCACCACACGCACTACGTCGAACAGAGGAACAATCAGGGTACTGAGGGCGATTGCCAACGACGGATTGGTATGAGCATTTTCGTCGAAGTGCACAAAGCTCAAATGGATTACCAGAAAGCTCAGGATATAGCCCAAGGTAAGACTGCCGGTATCGCCCATAAACAGCTTATGGCCTTTCTGGGCGTTGCCGAATACATTGTAGCACCAGAAAGGTATCAGAATTCCTAAGGTAGCCAATGCTAAAAATGCATAGATATATTGTCCCACATAGATATGCATGTAGGCAAGCATGGTAAGAGAAATACAGCACAAGCCCGAGGCGAGCCCGTCGATACCGTCTATCAGGTTGATGGCGTTGGTGATATAAACGACAAGGAAAACCGTCAGCGGAATACCCAGCCATGCCGGAAGATCGTAAATGCCGAACAGCCCACCCAGCGAACGGATCCAATCGCCACAGCCTACCAGCAATAAAGCCGCCAGTATCTGTATCAGGAACTTCCGGCGATAGCCCACGCCGATCAAATCGTCCTGTACTCCCGTCAGATACAGCAGCATGGCACCGACAATATAAAACAGAAATTCATACAGGGTACGCGACAGCGGAAGGTTTTCTACAGGTATACCATGGAGAATACGAAATCCCATTATCAACGCAAAAGTGATGACAATGGCCGGTAAGAAGGAAATCCCTCCCAAACGAGGTACCGGACAAGTATGTACCTTGCGGGGATCGGGCAAATCGAACAAACGTTTTCGGTAGGACACTAACAGAATATTGGGGATCATCACAATGCCCAGCAGCAGGGCTATCAAAAAACTGCCTGCCAAAAATAATGTAATCATCTATCTTTAAAATAATTAGAAATGGATAATCTCTATCAGGTCGGGGGAGACTTCGGAAATAGCTATGGCGGAAACATGGTCGATAAGGACAACAACCCGTCGGTTGCGCTTGCCTTTCACTTTGACAAAGATACCTTCTACCCCATTGAATGCACCACCTAAAATGCGGACGCGGGTTCCTTTGGCAAGATTGATTTCTTCCGGCTTCAGGTAAATCAGGTGTTCATCGTTGGTATGACATACCCGTATGAACTGTTCCATCTGATCATCGGGTACGATAATCTTTTGGGAAACTCCGTCTACCTTATAAACCAGATATTGCAAAAAAGAGGTGGTTTGCTTGAACAATTTCAGGCAGGAATCTGTTGTATGAACAAAGATCAGATTGCTGACAGCTGGAACGTACAATCGCACTTTCCGTCCTCTGACGGTACGTACCTCATAACGCATGGGAACAAAACATTCGATTTGCTTTTCATCCAGCAGTTTTTTTACCTTCAACACGCGGTTGTAAGGAACGCTCATTGCATACCAATGTATCGGCTCCTCTCTCTCTATCAAACTACTGCTTACAGTAGTCATAACCTCTCCCAATTTAAAACATTATTTCCTGAAAGTGTATAACAATAGCTCCTTGAAACGCATATAAAATATTGTGTTTCAATTTATTATACAAGAAATATCTAGTTTTTATTGAATAATATACCTTTTCTAAGTAAGAAGCGGTACTAATACTCAAATAACTGGAAGTAAAGAAGAAAAAAAAGGCTCAAATCTCTTAATTTTTTATCTTTTCTTTCTTTTTCTGTTCCCTGTGTTTTCTATTATTTACGCGACATAATAGTGCTCCTTTGTAAATAAAAGAAGCTAATCTTAATGAATATAAATAGTTCGATTTGTAAATGTATGAGAATCAGTTAAATCTAGTTATTTGTCGAAAAACAAAAAAATACCCTCACTATTTATTGCTTAATTCATTTGAAGTCAATATCTTTGCCCCGTCAATAGATACCGCTTCTTACTTAGAGAAGGACCATTCCTACTCACTTTTTCTATTTAGCGATGCAACCAATTCGGCATTCGCACGATCGATAACAGAAGTATCAATAGAAGAAAGATAAATCAAAGTTGTTTTTTCGGAAGTATGCCCCATTCCATCGCTGATGACTGCTACAGGTACATTATGCTTGCGTGCCGTGCTTGCCCAAGTATGACGGGAAGTGTAAGAAGTCAATACAATATCTTCTCCCAATAAAGATGCAAGCTTTTTCAATTGCTTATTGTAATAACGCAAACCTGTTTGATATTGCTTATACGATAATTCTTCATCTTCGGTATGTAAAATCGGGAAAAGGAAAGGGGTTCCTGCCGTAGCATTCCAATAGCGGTTGATAATTTTTTGTACCTCGCATTCAATACGTACAGACAAAGAATGGCCTGTCTTCTTACGTGTATAACAAATATAGCTGTTACGGATGTCTTTGCGACGAAGATATGCAATATCCACAAAGGACATACCACGGGTACAGTAGCTAAAAAGGAAAAGATCACGGGTAAACTGCAAAGTGGGCATGTCTTTCAACTCCAGTTCCTTCAAGCGAATAATTATTTCTTCATCGACCGAACGCTTTGCGGTTTTGTCAATGCCTGTATAAACGTAGCGAAAAGGAAAAGTCTGTTTAATGCCTTCCTCACGAACAGCCCGGTTATAGACCGAGCGTAAGTTGCGCATATAGAAAGATGAGGAGTTGGAGGTGATACCACGCTTTGCCAGCCAGTCTGCGTACTCTCCGATTACAACCTCATCGAACAGAGAAAAGGCTATGTCTCTACCGTGAAGAAATTCCGTAAAACTGGAAAGGGTGCTCCGCAGATTTCGAGCTGTACCCAATTTTCCTTTTTCTGTCAAACGGGATATCAAACGTTGACCATAGGAAAGGACAGATACTACTTTTCGCGAAGAATAAAAATACTCGACAACGGTACGTGCACTAAAATCTCCTCCGGACAATTCCAGGGTACGAATGATTTGCCTGAGCTGTTCCACTTCCCGATCAATACGGTGTTGAATTGCAGAAAGACGGAAATAACCTGAATAGACAGATTTACAAACACATCCGGCAGAAGCATCCCATTCCTCCGGCAATAAATGGATGTCTGTAGTTATTTGCCTTACTTCTTTTTTACGAGAAATCTGATAATATACAGTCCCGGCCCTGCCTGAAACTGTAGATAAACGTAACTTAATCTTTATTCTAGTCATATTCATTGAATTTTATATTCAACAAACAAGTTACGCAAATAAAAGATTTCAGATTTTATATTTAGATTTCATAACATTAGGATATGTTCTTCGAAAGAAAAATGAGGGAAACAAGATATAAACTATTCGTATAGAGGCATAAACATCGCGCAGACGAAAGAAATAAAGTATCAATAAGTCTTCCCAAAAATTTGTACAAAAAATAAAATGTTTTGTACAAATTTTCCCAAAACATCGGGACGTTTCCGGTGGAATTTAGGCTATATACAAAGATTCAATAGGCTTATTTACTATTCACGCCCTTCACACAGCGGGTTTCGATGATGCATTGAGCATGCCGGAAGAGCCGTATGTGAAGGGCGTGAAGGGCAAAAAAGGGTATTTTTTCTTTTATTTTAGAACTGGAAATAGATAAATGGCTGAATGTCGCTGCTCTTTACCTGAATGACCAAAAAGATGAGGGCTATCAGGATGAGTGCCTGACCGACCAGCGGCAGGCGTGTCATGCCGCGGCTGCAAGCATTCTGCCAGCTATCGGGGCACCAGTGGAGCAGGTAGCCGACTGCCATCAGGGCGAATACTTTCCAGTACCCGGCAACGAGCTGCGAGAACAATTCGGGATGGAACGAGGTGAAGATCTGACGGATCATGGAAACCGAACCGGCAAACTCGGTGTTGCGGAAGAAAATCCAGCAGAAGCACACGAAATGGAAAGTGATAATCACAGCAAACACACGGCGCCATCCGATACTGCGGTAAGTTTTGGGACGATGAAGCAGGCTGCGGAAGAACTTGTGTACGGCAAGTGCTACGCCGTGCAGTCCGCCCCATACGATGAAATTCCACGAAGCACCGTGCCAGAGTCCGCCCAACAGCATGGTCAGAATCAGGTTGATGTAGGTACGGATCTTGCCTTTCCGGTTGCCGCCCAGCGAAATGTAGAGGTAATCGCGCAGCCAGGTGGACAGGGAGATGTGCCAGCGGTGCCAAAAATCGGTCACGCTGTCCGACTTGTAGGGGGAATTGAAGTTGATGGGAAAACGGAAACCCAACAGCAGGGCGATACCGATGGCCATGTCGCTGTAACCCGAGAAGTCGCAGTATATCTGCAAGGCATAGCCGTATACGCCAAAGAGGTTCTCCACTCCGGAATACAGGCTGGGATTGTCGAAAATGCGTTCTACAAAGTTGATGCTGATATAGTCGGAGATGACGGCTTTCTTGAACAGACCGCTCACGATGAAGAAGACTCCTTCGCCGAACATTTCCTTCGAAACGAACAGGGGCTGGCGAATCTGAGGGATGAAGTCGCGGGCACGCACAATAGGGCCTGCTACCAGCTGGGGGAAGAAGGATACATAAAAGACGTAGTCCAACAGGTTGTCGAGCGGTTTCAGGTCGCGGCGGTACACGTCGAGGGTATAACTCAGCGACTGGAAGGTGAAGAAGGAAATGCCGACCGGCAGGAAGATGTCGAAGGCTTCGTAGTGGCCGTTCCACAGCGGACAGAGCATTTCGTAAAAGAAGTTAGTGTATTTGAAATAGCACAACAGTCCCAGATTAATGCACAAACTTATCACGACCAGCAGCTTGCGCTTCCAGAGTGTTTCGGTACGTGCCATCCGTCCCGCCAGCAGGAAGTCGCTCACGGTGACAATTCCCAGCAGGAAAAAATAAATGCCGCTGCTCTTGTAATAGAAATAATAGGAAAAGGCGGATACAAACAGCAGACGTGCCGTGGTCTGTTTCTGCAAAAGTACGTATACCAGGCTGAACCCCAGAAAGAGGAACAGGAACAGTCCGCTGCTGAATATCATCGGCTGACGGGGATCGTATGTAAGAATATCTGCCAGTTTAGTCCAATCGAGTTGCCACATAATGATTGTATGCTTTTATAAATGCTTCGTGTAATAATAATCCTTGTAAAGTATATCCTTCGTGGGTAAAGTGTATCTTATCGCGCTGGTACATTTTTGCGGCATTCCAGTTCAGGCAGGCACGCTGCTTGCCGCCGACAATATCGTACATGTCCCAGATGGCAATGCCGTGCTCGCGGGCGAACTTCAGTTCATTTTCTACGACCAGCGGGGTGCGGGGATTGATAATCTTCCCTCTCCTGCCGTTCCGCACATAGGCTCCCGGTGGAGTGGTCATCAGAAAGGCGACATCGGGACAGGAGACTTTCAGCTCCTCTATCAGATAGTTTATGGCAGCGGTATGCTCGGAGGCGTTGTAGCGCCGCCCGTGTGCTTCGTTGGTTCCAAACGATAAGATGACGAGGTCGGGATGCAAGTCGGCTATCTGACGGATGTTTTCGGGGGTGGAAAAGCTCTGGCACGTGGCTCCGTTTACTCCCAAGATGTGGTATACCACTCCGTTGGAACCGGTTTCACGGGCGATGCCGGATGTCTGGTAGGTGACGGGGATGTTTTCGACGGCTTTGGAGCCGAAATCGTCTTCCAGACAGCAGCGCATAACGTAAGGAAAGACATGTCCCCTGACGTGTGAATCGCCTATGTGTACGATACGTAACGGACGGTCGAGAGCTCCTAACTTCTCCCAAAAAGGATGCAATGAACCTGCCGGATCGGTCAGTTCGTTTTCGGTCGTATTGCGGAATACAGCAGGCATGGGACTGTCGACGGATACAAACTGCATCAGCTGTTTCATCTCGTGACTGGGATAAACAGGCGATGAGTGCTTGTCGGGTTTCGGACACTCGGGAAGGACATCCTGCGCATATCCGGGCATGGCGACAAGTGCTGTCAGGCAGGCTATGTAAAAGACTAGTTGTTTCAGTTTCATCGTACGTTAATTTTCGTATGCCTTGCGTTTCTCGTATTGTTCCTTGCCGTACATCAGGGCCTCGAACAGGATGTTCGCCAGATGCTTTCCGCCCCGGAAGTTGATATGGGTATAGTCGTAGTTTGCCATGGCGGGCTTGCTGTTAACCATTTCGACCATACTGCCCTCGCCTCCCATGGCCTCGAACATGTTCCAGAAGGCTACATGAGTCTTGGCGGCAAGTGCCTGCTGGTAGCGGATAAGGTTCTTCACGCCGGGCATGGTATGCAGTTCGCCGGTTTCGGTCTTGCTCTCACGGTCACCGATACCGACGATCAGAATGGCGGCTTCGGGGAAGGCTTCTTTCAGGTGGGCAATGACTTTCTCCATCTCGACGGTATAATAGGAATAATTCATCACTTTTTCCGAAGCGACATTCAGTCCGTATTGCAGGACAATCAGGTCGTAGGTACGCAAGCGGTTGTAGGCTTTCAGTACCGACATCGGAATGCCGGCAAGCTGCTGTCCGCTGCTGCCACGGGTACTGAAGTTATCAAGAATCACCCCTTCGCGCGAATCCATGGTAGCCGCAAAGCAACGGGTATGCTTTCCTGCCTGCTGTACCCGCCAGCGGATGGTACCGATGCGGCCATCTGCCTGTGCCACTTGCATACGGGTACTGTCGCCGGGGAATATGTATTCCTTACTTTCGCCCCCATTGATCTGGGCCGACAGGATAACGGAATCGGGCGAGAAGAAATAGAAGGAGGACGTTTCGCAGGTATCCAGACAGGCTGTATAGTTTTTCCCGCCCTTCAGAGTAACCGACGCTCCCGCACGAGGAATAAAGTAATGGTTGGAAATATCCTGAAAAGCGCGTTTGAAACCCGACGAGTCGGTTACGGCATGGCTCTCCCAACCTTCGAAGGTATGTTTTATTGTCGGACGGAATCCGGCTACACGGGAGGTTACCGGCACATAGCCTACTCCCCTGCCCCCGAACTTCTGCTGAAACAAGGACCGCAGGTCGGCTGTCAGAATATCGCCTTCGATAAAGGAATCGCCGAAATAGGCGATACGCACCGGACGCCCCAAAGAAGCTCTGTTTGCCAAAGCTTCGTAAAATGCGCCCATTCCCAGACCAAGGGAATCGGTATAATCTTCAATACAGGTCATGCCGGTCTTGCAGGTATCTACAAATACGGGCTTTGCCACAACCGGCAAAGAGATAGAGTCGGAATCGGAAACTTCTTCCACAACCGGATCGGGACGCAGATCGGACAGCAAGTCGACTTTGCGCAAAGGAGTACCGTTCAAATTGACAGGCGGCAGATAATACAAAGCCAGCAGTCCCGCCACAACCAGCAGGGTAAAGATAAAAGTGAATGTTATTTTATTTTTCATCGACAAATCTTTGCAAAACAGTTGCAAAGATAGCGGTTTTTCGAAGATTATGAGGCGTATTCTCAGCGCTTTTCTTTTACAGACTGTAAAAAAGCGTCTACCATCTGCATTCCTTTGGGAGTAGTAATTCCCCGCATGTGCAAGAAGGTGACCTCACTGTATATCTCCGACAATGGATAATTATTGGTAATATCGGAGTACACAAGCATCTCAAACTGCATGGACATGGCCTGATTGATGATGTCGAAATTGATGTCGTCGCGGAAGATGCCTTCTTCTACGCCTTTCTGAAAATGAATCAATGCCGCCGCATCACTCTGTTTCTGACGTTCGCGTATACAAGACAACACGTTGGGGTATTTGCGCAGGTCGCGCAGGAAAAGAGGATTCAGCTCGGTCAGCTCATTGAGCTTTCGCTTGTAAAAAGCAAAGATTACTTCCAGAGCATTCTGAGCTCTGGAAGCAACCTCGCTTATATAGGTACCCATCTTCTGCTGGTGCATAATCAAGACTTCCAGCAAAAGCTGTTCCTTGTCGCAGAATAATTCGTAAAGAGTACGCTTGGAAATAGAAAGAGCACATGCCAGATTATCCATGTGTACATTTCTAATCCCATATTTGCCGAAAGCCCGGGAAGCCTCTTCTATCACCCGTTTTTTCAGCTCTTCACGATCGCATTTGCTTCTCTTTACGCCTGCCATAGTACCTTTTAATGAATAATTCCCAGTTTGGATGTTTCGACAAACTCGATAATATGATCGATTTCCGGACTAGAAGGCACTTGTTCCTTGATACGGATCAAAGCATCGTGCTGTGAGGTATTCGCTTTATACAAAATACGATATGCCTGAGCAATGTGCTTGACCAGTGGTTCGGAGAATCCTGCTACTTCCAGAACCTTGGTGTTGATGCTGTAAAAAGCAATCGGTTCGTGAGCCGCAACAATATAAGGAGGAATATCCTTGATAAAACGGCAGCCACCCTGTACCAGAGAATAACTTCCCAGACGGGTATTTCCCTGCATCAGTACATTGGACGTAAGGATAGCACAATCCTGAATGATGCAGTTTCCTGATACCTGCGAACCATTTCCGATGATACAGCGGTTACCTACTGTCACATCGTGCGACAAACGTACACCTGTCATGATAAAGTTACCATCGCCTACGGTAGTAGCATGTCCGGCGTGTGTACCACGGATAATCACAGCATTTTCACGGATAACATTGTTATTGCCGATGCAAGCCAGTGTTTCTTCACCCGTATAGGCGAAATCCTGGGGAACAGCCGCAATGACTGCACCCTGATAGACGGTGTTACCGTTTCCCATACGGGTACCGCTCATCAGGCTGGCATAAGGCATAATCACATTATCATCGCCTATCTCTACATTCTTGTCGATATAGGCAAACGGATGTACCGTAACGTTTTTTCCGATCTTAGCAGAGGGGTCAACGTAAGCTAAAGGACTAATCATAGTTTCTTTCATATTTAAGGTTAATTATTCTCTTCCTCCTCCCAGTGCACTGTACAGGTTGATGACAGCCTGAATACGCTGGAAGTTATCAGATACTTCGCTCAACTGTGCGCTCAGCAGATTTTGCTGTGCAGTAAGGATTTCCAGATAAGTAGCGTCGCCGCTCTGGAACAAGGACTTGGTATAAGTTACCGCCTTATCCAACTGGTCTACCTGACCGCGGTCTTCAATCAGCTTCTTGTTCTGTGTATCGTACAGGAACAAAGCGTCGCTAACTTCTTTTCCGGCTTCCAGAATGGTCTGCTGGTAATTCATCTGGGCAATCTTTTCTTCTGCCTTCGATACCTTCAGGTTAGCAACCAGCTTTCCGTTGTTGAAGATAGGCTGAGTCAACGAAGCAACCGCATTCAGAATCAGTTTGCCCGGATTCAATACCGCAACACCTGCGCTGTTGGTCCATCCGGCAGTACCGGTGATATTCAGTCCCGGATAGAATGCGGAACGTGCCTGATTGGTTGTATAATAAGCGCTGGCAAGCGTCATTTCGGCAATCTTCACGTCCGGACGATTTTCCAGCAACTGCATCGGAACTCCTGCTGTCAGTTCTTCCGGCATCACCTGTTCATCGAGGGTACTGCGGTCGATAGTCTGTGGAGCCTTGGCCAGCAGCACGGCCAGCGAGTTTTCGGTTTCACGTACCTGACGTTTCAAGTCCAGCAGAGAAGCCTCTACCTGATGACTGGCTGCACGCATCTGTGCAACTCCAGCTTCGGTAGTCATACCGGCTATCTTCATGGCTTCCATTACACGTACGTTTTCTTTGTAGATGGCAGCCGTTTCGGTAGTGATTTCCACCTGACGGTCGAGCATCAGCAGCGAATAATATGTGTTGGCTATGCCACAGATAATCTGAGAACGTACAGCCTGACGGGAATACTTGCTCTGCAGGTAAGCAGCCTGTTGTCCGCGTTTCGCGTTCAGCAGCTTGCCAAACAGGTCAATTTCCCAGCTTGCGGCAACCGGAAGCTGGTAAGTCTGTGTAGGTTTCGACTTATCGAAACTGCTCAGTGTTCCCTGAGGAGCCAGATTGATGGAAGGAAGGTAAGAAAGACGAGCGGCAGTCAGCATCACCTTTGCTTCTTCCACACGCAGAATAGCAGCCTGCATGTCTACGTTGTTGGCCAGTCCTTCTTCAATCAAAGCCTGCAGTTTGGCATCACGGAAAACTTCTTTCCACGGCAGATTTCCCATGTTGGCCGTATCCGAAACCAACGTATCGGTCGCCGAGGCCGGATCACGATAGATGCCTGAAGCATCTATCGATTCCGGACGATCATAAGCTTTATAAATGTGGCAGCTGCTCATCATGGCAGCTACACACATTGCACCTAATATTTGTTTTTTCATTATCGTCTTTATCATTTATGAGTTTTACTAGCAGGAGAATACTGTTCAATTTCAGATTCAACTTCGCTTTCATCGAGGCTATCCCATTCCATCGGTTTAACTTTCTCTTGCAACCACTGGAAGATCACAAACAATACGGGGACAATGAAGATCTGCAAAATCATACCGATCAACATACCACCGATAGCCGAAGAACCCAATGTACGGTTACCGTGAGCACCTACACCGAAGGCAAACATCAACGGAAGCAAACCGACGATCATTGCCAGAGAGGTCATCAAGATAGGTCGCAAACGAGCTGCAGCACCTAACACGGCTGCCCACGAAATACTCATACCCTGCTTACGACGGTCGAGGGCGAACTCTACAATCAAGATAGCGTTCTTTGCCAACAGACCCATCAACATGATCAATGCAATCTGCATGTAGATATCGTTTGACATGGATCCTACGATCATCTTCAATGCCGGAATGCTTCCCAGTGCACCGAAGCCGTTGACGAAGAGGAAGCTACCCATCAAACCGAACGGTACTGACAACAGTACGGCAAGCGGAAGGATGTAACTTTCGTACTGGGCACTCAACAGCAAGTATACGAATACGAAACAGAGCACGAAAATGATACCGGTAGTACTACCGCTTGAAGAAGCTTCCTCACGCGCCATACCTCCCAGCTCGTAACCGAATCCGGTAGGAAGATTTTCTTTCGCTACTTCGGCAATGGCCTGCAAAGCCTGACCGGAAGTATATCCTGATGCCGGAGCAACCATGACCTTCATAGAAGTATACAGGTTGAAACGGCTGATGATATCCGGACCGTATACTTTCTTCAAGCTGACAAACTGTGTGATAGGAGCCATTTCTCCGTTGCTTCCACGAACCTTTACTCCGTTCAGTGATTCCATGTTCTTGGTTGCGTCAGGTTCAGCCTGAATCATTACACGGTACATCTTACCGAAACGGTTGAAGTTAGAAGCGTACAGACCTCCGAAGTATCCCTGCATAGTAGAAAGGATGTCGCTCGGACTGATACCTGCTTTCTTACAAGCTGCCGCATCGATATCCAACTGATACTGCGGGAAGCTCGGGTTGAAGGTGGTCTTCGCAGAGTTGATTTCCGGACGTGCTTCCAAAGCTGCGGTATAGCTGTTTACTACTTCGAAGAAGTGATCCAGGCTACCACCGGTCTTATCCTGCATGTTCAACTCGATATCGCTTGATACTGAATAACCCGGAATCATAGGAGGAGCGAAGAACAATACCTGTGCGTCCTTGATGACTTTCTGTGCACGCATGAACAACGTAGCATAAATGATATCGGAATTCTGCATCAGTGAACGTTCTTCCCAGTCTTTCAGCTTGATGATGACAGAACCGTAAGAAGGTCCCTGACCACCGATGAAGCTATAACCGGAGATAATAGTACGTGACTGTACGGCAGGTTCGGCAGCTACCAGACTGTCTACCTTGGCCAATACTTCCATGGCACGTTCCTGTGAAGTTCCAGGAGGCAATGTCACAGCACCCATGATGGTACCTGTATCTTCGTTCGGCACCATACCGGTCGGAGTAATCTTCATGAAGAATACCAGCAGAACGATAGAAGCTGCTACCATTCCCAATGCCAGCCATTTCTTGTGGATGAAGAAGACAACACGTTTCTTATAGCTCTTCAACAAAGAGTCGTATGCGGCGTTGAAGGAAGCATGGAAACGGTCGACCACGCTCATCTTCTTAGGCTGATGTTCTGAATCATGCGGTTTCAGGAAGAGGGCACACAACGCAGGCGACAAGGTCAACGCGTTCAATGCGGAGAATGCAATAGAGATCGCCATGGTGATACCGAACTGGCGGTAGAATGTACCTGCCGTACCACCCATGAAACTTACCGGGATAAACACGGACATCATGACCAGTGTAATGGAAACCAATGCACCACCCAGTTCGCTCATGGCATCGATAGAAGCCTCGCGGGAAGATTTATATCCCTGATCCAGTTTCGCATGGACACCTTCCACCACAACGATGGCATCATCGACCACAATCGCAATGGCGAGCACCATCGCCGACAAAGTCAGCAAGTTCACACTAAATCCGATCAACTTCAAGACGAAGAATGTTGCAATCAAGGCAACCGGAATAGCGATGGCCGGAATCAAAGTAGAACGCATATCCTGCAAGAAGACGTATACTACGATGAACACGAGGATAAATGCCTCGATCAAAGTCTTGATAACTTCGTGGATAGAGGCGTACAAGAAGTCGTTGGCATTCTGAGCCACGTTGATTTTCAAACCTGCCGGCAAGCTTTCTTCTGCTTTATGAATTACATCCAGCAAGTTGTTGATGGTTTCTGTAGCGTTGGTTCCAGCCATCTGGAATACGATACAGGTTACAGCCTTATGTCCGTTTACCGTATTATTAAAGGTATATGCCAGACGGCCCAGTTCGATACGGGCTACATCCCCCAGACGGAGAACCTCACCGTTAGGCAGTGCCTTGATGACAATGTTTTCGAATTCTTCTGTCTGCTGCAAACGTCCTTTGTAACGGATTGTATACTGGAAAGTCTGGTTACCACGTTCACCAAACTGTCCCGGAGCTGCTTCGATGTTCTGTTCAGCCAATGCATTGGAAATATCACCCGGTACCAGGTTGTACTGTGCCATGACATCCGGCTTCAACCAGATACGCATAGAATAATCCTGACCCATCACGTTGGCATCACCCACACCTTTTACACGCTGAACTTCCGGAATCAAGTTGATCTTGGCATAGTTTTCAATGAACTCGATGTTATACTTGTCTTCCGCATCGTACAGAGAGAAGATCAGCAACATAGAGTTCTGACGTTTCTGAGTAGTGACACCGACTTTTGTTACTTCGGCAGGCAACAGACCCTGTGCCATAGAAACACGGTTCTGTACGTTGACCGCTGCCATATCAGGGTCGGTACCCTGGTTGAAATATACACTAATATCAGCAGAACCGTTATTCGACGCACTAGACTGGATATACATCATGTTTTCTACACCATTGATCTGGTCTTCCAGCGGTGCAATAACGGAGTTCAATACTGTTTGCGCGTTGGCACCCGTATAGGTAGCTCTTACCGATACGGTAGGAGGCGCAATATCCGGATACTGTGTTACCGGCAGTGTAGCAAGGCCGATAATACCCAGAATAACTATCAAGATAGAGATTACCGTTGATAGTACCGGACGATTAATAAATTTATCTAGTTTCATTCTATTCCTTAATAATATTATACGAATAAATTGTTCACCTCACACAAATCAATTGAAAGCAGTCTGGATATTTCCATCGCGCTGATCCTGGAGGGCTTTCTGATACTTAGCCTCTTTCTGAGCTACAGTAATAGGAACGATCTTCTGTCCATCCTGCAAAGTCTGAACGCCTTCAACTACTACCTTATCGCCTTCTTTCAATCCGCCGGTTACGATATAGTTCTTACCGTCGTTCAGATTGGAAACCTGGATTTCAGTATGTTTCAGTGTGCTGTCGGCCTGCAAGACATACACGAACTTCTTATCCTGAATTTCCTGTGTAGCCGATTGAGGAATCAATATAATATTATTCATAGCGTAAGGGAATACGACGTTCGCCATACCACCACTACGCAGGATATTCTGTTTGTTCGGGAAAATAGCACGCATGCTTACAGAACCCGTGCTCTGGTCGATAACGCCGCTGACAGCATCAATCTTACCTTCAGCATCGTACATTGTACCATCCGACAACTGCAATTTAACTGCCGGCATTTTTTCCAACTGTTCTTTCAAGGTACCACCTGCCTTTGTCAGAGCCAGTAATTGTTTTTCTGTCATAGAGAAATACACATACATATCGCCAATCTGAGAAACTGTAGTCAGCGGTTCAGCTACCGACGGACTAACCAGCGCACCCACACGATACGGGAATGTACCGATTACACCATCCGACGGACTAGTCACCGTACAGAATCCCAAGTTTTGTTTGGCAGCGGCATAAGCAGCTTCTGCCTGGGCCAGACTAGCCTTTGCAGAAAGCAAATTATTGACCGCAGTCTGATATTCAAAGTCGCTGATAATCTTCTGTTCGTGCAACATTTTCTTGTTGGCCTCCGTAGAAGTCACAGTTTCCAGGTTAGCTTTAGCTGAAGCCACGCTTGCCTTCGCCTGGTCGTATGCAGCCTTGTACTGTGTCGGGTCAATCTGGAACAACGCCTGTCCTTTGTGAACGGTCGCACCTTCATCCACACACAACTTAACAATAAAACCTGAAACTTGAGGACGGATTTCGATGTCCTGCAAACCCTTGATTGTTGCCGGGTACTGAGTTGACTGGTTAGTGGAAGTAAATGCCACCGCCTGTACCGCAAATTGGTCATCACCCATTTTCATACCCCCCTGACCACCACAAGCAGTCAGAACCGAAAGAGTCAATGCATAGAATGCCACTCGGCTAGAAGAAAGACTTCTGTTTCTTTTTGTGCTCATACTTATATTCATAACTAAAAATTGATTTTATTCTTCACTCTCTCAAAATATAAAGTTCTTCAATGAAAACTTTAAGCCCTTTTTTAGTTTTTAATGGTGCAAATATAGTAAAAAAGTACAGCCTGAAAAACGGCCTTTAACTAAGAATAACCATAAAACGAAGATATACTTACATATAGCCAAATTAATCCGACCAATTGACGATAAACATCGACAAAAAACATAAACAAAATTCGTTTTATAGTTTTTTTCAGAAAAAAACAGTCCATTTGTTATTTTATTCCTACATTTGCGCAACGCTTTATTCTTTGAAATACCTAAAAAACGAAGAAATTATGACAAAAATAACAAAAGAAGCTGCTTTGCTCTACCATTCGCAAGGCAAACCGGGGAAAATCGAAGTAGTCCCCACCAAACCCTATCAGACACAGAGGGATTTGTCATTGGCCTACTCTCCTGGAGTAGCAGAACCCTGTCTGGAAATCCAAAAAAATCCGGATACGGCCTACGATTATACCGACAAAGGTAACTTGGTGGCCGTAATTTCCAATGGAACCGCCGTATTGGGATTGGGTGACATCGGCGCCATGAGTGGAAAACCTGTCATGGAAGGAAAAGGTCTGCTGTTTAAAATCTATGCAGGCATCGACGTATTCGACATCGAGGTAAACGAAAAAGATCCGGATAAATTCATTGAAGCCGTAAAGGCCATTGCCCCAACTTTCGGAGGTATCAACTTGGAAGACATCAAGGCTCCTGAGTGCTTCAAGATAGAACAGCGTTTGAAAGAAGAACTGGACATTCCGGTAATGCATGACGACCAGCATGGTACAGCTATCATCTCCAGTGCCGGCTTGTTGAATGCCTTGGAAGTGGCAGGGAAAAA
>ENA-OPTA01000462-OPTA01000462.1-human-gut-metagenome-genome-assembly--contig:-NODE-462-length-28016-cov-6.336504_pt1 | contig 28016 bp, 18 predicted proteins | sample MGYA00241813_ERZ501917 | MGnify/ENA primary metagenome ERZ501917 (study PRJEB25962, sample SAMEA2042408) | human gut metagenome | biome: human gut; feature: human-associated habitat; material: faeces...
TGTCCTGTCGGTTCTGCCATTTTGATTCCTTTGATCTTTGCCACCCGCAGTACGCAGCCATATAATTCTCCTGCAGTCATTTTCCCGACTCTTTTTTTCAGTGCAAGACATCTCTTTTTCCCCTGCAAATAAAAAACTGCAAGCATCAGTCCTGCGGCCAGTATTCCCCCAGCCGGTTTCAGCCAGCCTGCATTCTGGTATAAAATTCTTGCCAGTCTCCCTTTTGGCAGTTTCATTTCTTCCACGCTTTTTTGAATCTGTTCTATTCCGGCCGGCGGAGTCACTTCGACATTTTCCCAGTATCCGTCATCAAGGCACCATACCTGACACCAGGCATGTCCCATCGCTCCACTGATCTGTGCCTGATAAGTTCCGTCTTCCTGTTCTTCAAATGCACTCGCCGGAACTGCATATCCTTCCGCATATCTTGCCTCTTTTCCGGCAAGCCGGAATAATAAAGTTCCTGCTGATGCAAAATGGACACAGAAGCCCTTCCGGTTTTCAAAAAGAAAATATTCCACAAAATCTTTTCCTGCCGGTGTTGCACCAGGTTCTGTATCATAGACTGCAAGTTCCCATAAAGCTTCGCAGATCTTTTTTCGGATTGCCTCAATCTCTGACTTTGAATCTTTCCATTCCCCATCAATCCCACCTATCTCTTCGATATAATAGCGGGTCAGTTTTTGTAAGTCTGTGGGACAGGACAGATAATCTTCCATATGCTCCCACATTTCTTCTTCATCATCTTTACCGGAATGTTCAATATCTTTCCATGTATCATCCTCATAAAAGACTCCGTACCGTTCTGCCACATACACCGTTGATTCGGGTCTGTATGTGATCGTAACGCTTTTCGCCACAGAATCATCCGGAACAAAGCCCGTAATCTGATTCAGATTTCCTATTTCATCTTTTAGAATCGAATTTGCTGTTCCTGATTTGTCTGTCGTTCCTGATGCTCCTGTCGTTTCCAGTACAGGGAGCTTTCTTTTTAATCTGGCAGGATCGGTATCATCTGTGCTTTTGGCTTTTTGGGATTCTGCAGTACTTTTCGCTGCCTTCTGTGCTTCTTTTTTCTTTTCACTTTCTTCTTTTGCACGAACCGTTTTTTGTCCTGTCAGACGTTCTTTCGCATCAGCGATCGCTTCGTCCAGTCGTTCCCTGACTGTATTTCTGGCTGTCATATACCATCCATCTTTTTCTTCTTTTACCACATTCAACTGCTTTCCGCTGCCAAAAGCAACCAGTAGGAGAACCGCCAGACCGATACCGCCCCGGATCAGCCTTCGCAGTTCCATCCGGATCTGTACCATTTGGGTTATGTCACCCGAAGCAGTTCTGTCTGCCGCAATCATTCCGGTCAGCAAATACATTCCACCATTAAAAAGCAGGACTCCCATTTCGGTCATCGGAAATTCATCCACACACCCTGCACATACAAACGGCAGAATGATAAAGACTGCCGCTGCCCATCTTCCTTTTCCTTCATATAAAATTGCAATCAGAACAAGAAGGAATGGGAGCATCAGAACAAGAACTGAAATTGTATCCATTTCTATATTCTGATACAGATGCTCTGCATCACCGGCTGTCCCTTGCCGAAGTTGTCCGAACACCCTTCTGCCCATCCCGACACAGATGTCCCACTTATACCAGATTCCTGCTGCCGCTGCTCCCAGTCCGGCACCGATTCCGCCAACGCGGGACATTCCATATCCGGCAGAGAACAGCATAGATATCAGAAGCAGCCCCAATAAGATCACTTTTGTATCCATTTCTATGCGAAATATTTCTGACATTCCCCAGCCCCATGCTGCTGCCAAAGCAAATGCAGACATTCCATTCAACACAGTAATGTATCCAGTAAAATATCCGGTCTCATTGTTCTTCTTTCTGCTCTCCTGTGCAATCCGAATGGAAGTTTTCTTTTTCTCCATATATTTCTCCTTTTACACCGGATCAGATTCTGAGATGTTCAGCTTTCTGTCCGTTCTGCCAGAATCTTCCTGATGCATCAACCTCAATCACTGCTGCAAATTCCCTTCCACGAAAACATTCCATTCTGCATTCGTTCATCCAGTCAGTCCTTTTATATGGATGAATATCCAACAGATTCCAGGTCATATAACAGGCATCCTGCACTGTCTTCACACGCCACATTACAACCTTCCCGGTCAGATCATCATACCACGCAACTAAATGGATACATTTTTCTTCTGCCAGCGTAACTGATAAGGACGCTGCATTTTTTACCATTCCCGAGAAATCGTTCTTTTCCTTCTTCCCTTCAGGATAATCAATCCAGATCAGCACAACGCAGCCCAGGGGAAATCCTCTTTCCCGGATCATCAGCTTTCCCGCTCTTGCTGTCTGCTTCCAATGGATATCTTTGATATTATCCTGCTCTCTGTAAGAGCGGATCTGATACGTCTCCGATGCATCATCTCCTTTTCGATCCTGTGCATATTCTGTATCGTCTGCCTGAAATTCTCTTACCCTGCGGGTAATCTCCATCGGGATCAGTTCATACTCAGGGAAAATCTTTATGAGGGATCGTTCTTCTTTTTCCTCTGTTAGATAAAAAATCCGAAACCAGTCATATCTCCGAATGGATTCCACACTCACTTCAAGCACGCCACACTCCGTTGTCTCAAAATCACACCACACTGTCTCACTGCTTTCCGGTGCGAGGTTTCCCCTGCAGATTTTTACCGCCTTTTCTTCTCTGTTCCTGTCTGTCACCACAATCTTCACTTCATACTGGATTGCAAAATAACGACTCAGATTTTTTAAAAGAATCCCTGCACGGATTTCTTTTCCCTCTTCTCCCATTTCTGGCACTCTGTCCCTTTTTGTCCGCAAGGATTTTCTGGTCAGGGTGAGCCAGCTCAGAGATAAAATTGGATACAATATGGAGAGAATTAAAATTGCAGACAGCACTTCTGCATCATAGATCAGAAATGTATACAGAATTACCAGCATCGCTGCTCCATAGGCAATGCATCTTTTTATCATTTTTTCACCGCCTCTTCTGAAGACTTGGCTGTCGCACCTGCTCAACAATCCGCCGGATCAGTTCTTCTGTCCTGATATGTCCCACTTTTGCCTTCATATTCAATATGATCCTGTGGATCGCCACATCCTCAAATACATCCATAACATCTGCCGGGATCACATAATTTCTCCCCTGCAGATATGCCGCAGCCTTCGCCATCTTTGTCAGAGCAACTGTCCCACGTGTACTGATCCCCAGTTCTGTCCATTCATTCTCTCTTGTCGCCTTTGCAAGCTCAGCAATGTAACGATATATCCTTTCATGCACAAAGACTTCTCTCACTTCCTTCTGTAACAGTAACAGCACCGTCTGTTCCAAAATCGGAAAAACATTTTCCACAGCCTCTCCGCTCTGCGCTCTTCTGAGGATTTCGATCTCCTCTTCCACACTCGGATATCCCATCTTCACGCAGATCATAAACCGGTCCAACTGAGATTCCGGCAAAAGCTGCGTACCTGCAGATCCAACCGGGTTTTCCGTTGCGATCACGATAAAAGGATCTCCTGTCCGTCTTGTAACTCCATCAATCGTCACCTGCTTTTCTTCCATAACCTCCAGCAATGCCGACTGCGTCTTCGGTGAAGTACGGTTGATTTCATCTGCCAGAAGGATATTACACATAACCGCTCCCGGCTGATAGACAAACTGTCCGGTTTCTTTCTGATAAATGGAAAATCCGGTAAGGTCTGCCGGAAGAACATCCGGGGTAAACTGCACCCTGGTTTCTTTCAGACGCATCGCCCTGGAAAAAGCAAGTGCCATCGTTGTCTTTCCGGTTCCGGGAATATCTTCGATCAGGATATGTCCTCCTGCAAGGATCGCAGTCATGATCTTTTCCAGGATTTTTCGCTTTCCGACTACAGCCTTTTCCACTTCATCAATTACCTGCAAAGCCAGTTCTCTTCTTTCACTCATCTTCTTTTCCCCTTTGTCAATTCTGCTTTTATCGGTTCTCTTTCACATCTTTTTACTTTTTTGGCTTTTTTTCATTATACCACAGAAACGAAGACAAATTGTCATTTAAGTGTTATAATAAAAAAGTACATTGTCAATGTGCGACTATATTGAATCTCTACGAAGGAGGAATTCTTATGAAGTTAGTAATCACAATGAGCCGACGTTTTGGAACAGGAGCGAGTATTATTGCCTCAGAGCTTTCCGAAAGACTGGGTGTTCCGGTATACGATAAAGCCTATATCGAGGAAAAGATCAACGATCATGAATATGAATCTGAGGCAGAAGCAATCCGCAAACTGGCAGAAAAGCCCTGTATCATCCTCGGACGCTGTGCTTCCGATATTCTTAAAGACCGTATGAATGTCCTGAATATTTTTGTATGTGCAGACAAAGAAGACCGCATCCTGCGTATCATGCAAAAAGATCATCTGGATCACGACAGTGCCAGAGAGAAAGTGGAAAAGACTGACGAAGAAAGAGCCGCCTACTATTATGAACATACCGGAAAGACCTGGGGCGATGTCAATGACTATCATATGATCCTTGACACTTCTGAACTTGGAGTTGAAAATTGTGCCGATATTCTGATGCATTATTTTGAGAAACTCGAATATATTTAATTTCCCCGGTATTTTCAACAAGATCAGGCAGGCTGATACCTCACTCGACATTGCACGCATCACCTCACCTAACAGCCCGGTCTTGCTGCCCCCTGGCAAATCGCCTTTTATGCAAAGCATGAATGCTGTCTGCCGGGTTTGTGCAACAAAAAAAGAATGTGCATCCGCACATTCTTTTTTGTTGTATTTATCTGAATCTGAGCTTTAACTGAAGCCCGGCTCCACTCCTTAATTGGAACCGGAATCTGCTCCTGCATCAGATCCTGCATCTGAACCTGAGTCAGAACCTGTATCTGATGTCTTTGAAGTCGTAATAGTAATACCCTGATCTTTGAAGTCAACCTTCTTCCATTCTTTCTTCACAACTTTGATCTTTGTATCTTCTTTCCAGCCCTTCAGTACCTCATCATATTTTTCCTGCTTACGCTCCGTTACGATGCTTGCCTTTTTGCTGTCTGTAGCCTCACGGTCAAGAAGACTTGTAAGCTTTGCTACATACAGTCCGTTGTCCGTCTCGATCACTTCTGTGACATCACCCTCATTTACAAGTGCATCTGCCGCTGCGATCAGATCACTGTTCGGGCTCGTACTCTCTGAATCAAAAGTTGCTGTCTGTGCTTCTACACCGGCTTCTGTTGCTGCTGTTCCGAAATCTGCTCCGCCTTTTACACTGTCCACAAAATTCTGAGCGGTTGTCTTCAGTGTCTCTTTCTCGTCGTCCGAGAGAGTCGTGCTGTTGCCGGAATCATCCTTTGTCGTATATGAGAATAAGACATACTGCATACTCTTCTGAGCTGCCTCATCATCCGTGATATCATCTGCCGTCACCGTCTCAGTATCTTTGATCGCTGTATCCATCTTATTCTGGATCGTCAGCAATTCCAGAAGTTTCTCGATCGTATCCGTACTTCCTGATACAACATCTTTTACCTGATCCGTATTATCTTTTCCAAACTGCTCTGCTGCATCCTTGATCGCTTTCTTTTCATCATCACTCAGGGAAACATTATATTCTGATGCATGCTGGGAAAGCAGATACAGATTCTCAAGGCTTTCCATAATATTATCCTTCGTCTGCTCTTCGTAATCCTTTCCGTCGGATGCATCCTGTGACCACATTGCCTCCCCGGTCGTTCCCATCATTCCGGCATAATAAGTCTCATACTGCCCCTGCTGCAGTCTTGCATAGAAATTTGCCACTCCAAGCGTGATCTTTTCCTCTCCAACCGTTGCTACTGTTGCATCTTCTTTTATAGAACCACATCCGGTCACAGACATAGCTGCAATCGCTCCTGCAAGTGTCAGCACTGCAACTTTTTTCCCAAATCGTACCATAATTGCCTCCTCTTTCTCGCATTCTTAACTGTCTGCTGTTCTGCATTCCTTTAAGAATGCTGCTCCAGGTTTATTACCCGCATATATTTATACATTATAACTTATTTTCATATCAGGAACAAGTAATTTCACAAAATTTACATTTTCCTGCGGCTGCCCGTCACGGCACGATCCGCAATTCCCGGATATCCTCAAGAATCTTTCTCAGGAGCTGGATCGTATCTTCCCCGGTCTCTTTTCCGCTTCGTCCTTTTTTCTGATAGAAAAAGTAAGGTGGTTCTTCTGCTCTGAAGACTAATTTATTTCCATATCGCTGAAGCAGTCCCGGTATCTTCTGAGGATCTAATTTTGCCTTTTCATATAAGGTAAACTTAAAATCACTGCCTTTCTGCTCCACAGCAGTTACATAAGCTGCATGTGCCAGGCTCTTTAACGCCGCAATATGAAGAAGCTGCTGAACCTTTTTCGGAATATCTCCAAACCGGTCGATCAGTTCCTCCGTCATATCATCCATTTCTTCCTCCGTTGTGATCGCAGCAATTCTCTTGTAAATATCCAGTTTCTGATATTCATTTTTAATATAAGATTCAGGAATAAATGCATCAATATTCAGATCCATTGTTGTCGTGAACTGATCTTCTTCCTTCTCACCTTTCAGTTCTTTTACCGCTTCATTAAGCATCTTGCAGTACAGATCATATCCGACTGCCGCCATATGACCGCTCTGTGCCTCACCAAGCAGATTCCCCGCTCCTCGGATCTCAAGATCTCTCATTGCGATCTTGATCCCCGAACCAAGATCCGTAAACTCCCGGATCGCAGCCAGCCTTTTTTCTGCAACTTCTTTCAGAAGCTTATCTCTGCGGTACAAAAGGAATGCATATGCCATACGGCTTGATCTTCCTACCCGGCCACGCAACTGGTATAACTGGGACAGTCCGAACCGGTCTGCATCCTGGATGATCATCGTATTTGCATTTGCAATGTCCAGTCCGGTTTCTATGATCGTAGTGGATACAAGTACATCGATCTCCCCATTAATAAAATCATACATGATATCTTCCAGTTCCCGTTCACTCATCTGCCCATGTGCAAAAGATACACTTGCTCCCGGAACAAGCTTCTGAACCCTTCCGGCTACATCCGCAATATCTTCCACCCGGTTATATACATAATAAACCTGCCCGCCCCGGGAAAGCTCTCTCTCGATTGCTTCACGGATCATTTCATCATTAAATTCCATTACATAAGTCTGGATCGGCATACGATCCATCGGAGCTTCTTCCAGTACGCTCATATCCCTGATCCCGATCAGGCTCATATGCAGCGTCCGTGGGATCGGGGTGGCTGTCAACGTCAGCACATCGATATTTTCACGCATTTTTTTAATTTTTTCTTTATGCGTCACACCGAAACGCTGCTCCTCATCTATGATCAGCAGACCAAGGTCTTTATAAGTTACATCCTTTGACAAAACCCGGTGCGTCCCGATCACAATATCCACCAGTCCCTTTTTCAGATCTTCAATCGTCTTCTTCTGTTGTGCCGGTGTACGGAATCTGCACAACAGATCGATCCTGACCGGGAAATCTTTCAGACGCTGGATAAAGGTATTATAATGCTGCTGTGCAAGGATCGTAGTCGGGACAAGATAAACGACCTGCTTTCCATCCTGAACCGCTTTAAAGGCAGCCCGGATTGCTACTTCCGTCTTTCCATACCCTACATCTCCACAGATCAGGCGATCCATCACCTTTGTGCTTTCCATATCCTTTTTGGTATCTTCAATCGCCCGGAGCTGATCCTCAGTCTCTTCAAACGGGAACATTTCCTCAAACTCTTTCTGCCATACTGTATCCGGACTGTATACAAATCCTTCGGTCTGCTGTCTCACTGCATACAGTTCCACCAGATCCTGTGCAATCACCTGCACTGCCTTTTTTACCTGGCTCTTCGTCTTATTCCACTGAGGTGTTCCAAGTTTATTCAGCTTTGGCGGTTTCGCATCTGCCCCGGCATATTTCTGGATCAGATCCATCTGCGTTGCAAGAATATAAAGGATTCCTCCGTCTGCATAGGAAATTTTCATATAATCCCGGGTCACTTTGTCTACTTCTACTTTTTCAATTCCCTGATAGACTCCAAGTCCATGGTTCTCATGCACCACGTAGTCTCCCGGCTTCAGTTCTGCAAATTCCTGGATTTTCTGTCCTTCGTAAACTTTCCTGCGTCTTTTTTTCTTTCGTTTTCCAAAAATGTCCGACACCCGTATGCGTCAGAAATCTGTGGATTTGCGTAAAATTGTATCCACTCACTTAGAGCGAAGCAGCAAAAAACTGGATTTACAGTTAAAACAGTTAAAAGATACGGAAAAACGTGATAAATATAAAGTATACGGCGAATTATTAAATACCTATGGCTATCAGGTTACCGAAGGAGCCAAATCAGTAGAGGTGCCAAATTACTATACCGGTGAAATGCTTACCATTCCTCTGGATGAAACACTTTCTCCACTGGACAATGCAAAAAAATATTTTGCCCGGTACAATAAATTAAAGCGTACCTTTGAAGCATTAAATACCCAGACCGAAGAAACCAAGACAGAAATAGCACACTTACAGACCATTCAGGCTGCGCTTGCCATTGCAGAATCCGAAGATGACCTTGCCCAGATCCGGGACGAGCTGGAAACCTATGGCTATATCCGCAGGAAAATGAACGGTAAGAAAAAACAGAAATTCAAAAGTAAACCATTCCATTATCGTTCCAGTGATGGCTTTGATATTTATGTTGGAAAAAATAATTTCCAGAATGATGAGCTTACCTTTAAGTTTGCCACAGGGAATGACTGGTGGTTTCATGCCAAGAAGATGGCCGGTTCGCATGTGGTCGTGAAGTCTAAGGACGGAGAACTGCCGGATCATATCTTTGAGATTGCGGGACAGCTTGCCGCTTATTATTCCAAAGGACGTACTGCCCCTAAGGTGGAGATTGATTATATCCAGAAGAAGCAGGTGAAAAAGCCTGCAGGGGCGAAGCCCGGATTTGTGGTTTATTATACAAATTATTCGCTGATGGCTGAGCCGTCATTAAAAGGAGTCAGGGAAGTCTGATCATACTGTTGTATAGTTACAAATATTAAAAGAATTGCGGGAGCTGCTTTGCAGCGGAGTAAGTAATTCGTGGATGTCAGGTCAGGGGTGAAATACCTTTGGACCCTGACATTATATAACAATAATTAAGGAGAATTTCTTTTTATGAGTATTTTGAATGTTGAACATCTGACACATGGTTTCGGAGACAGGGCGATTTTTAATGATGTGTCTTTCCGCCTGTTAAAGGGCGAGCATATTGGACTGGTTGGTGCCAACGGGGAAGGTAAATCTACTTTCTTTAATATTGTAACCGGAAAGCTGATGCCGGATGAGGGTAAGATTGAATGGGCAAAGAATGTACGTGTCGGCTATCTGGACCAACATTCTGTCCTTTCTCAGGGTATGTCCATCCGTGACGTGCTGAAGTCTGCGTTCTCTTATCTCTTTGAGATGGAGGAAAGAATGAATGGGATCTGTGACTCTCTTGGCACTGCTTCTCCTGAGGAGATGGATACTCTGATGGAGGAACTGGGAACTATTCAGGATACCCTTACCATGCATGATTTCTATGTGATCGATGCGAAGGTGGAGGAAGTTGCCAGAGCTCTGGGACTTCTGGATATCGGACTGGAACGTGATGTTACAGATCTGAGTGGTGGTCAGAGAACCAAGGTTCTGCTTGGCAAGCTGCTTCTGGAGAAGCCGGATATCTTGCTTCTGGACGAGCCTACCAACTATCTGGATGAGGAACATATCGAATGGCTGAAGCGTTATCTGCAGGATTATGAGAATGCATTTATCCTTATCTCCCACGATATTCCGTTTCTGAATTCTGTTATCAATCTGGTTTATCATATGGAGAATCAGGAACTGAACCGTTATGTCGGGGATTATGACCATTTCCAGGAAGTGTATGAGGTGAAGAAGGCTCAGCTTGAGGCTGCTTACAGACGCCAGCAGCAGGAAATCAGTGAACTGAAGGATTTCGTCGCAAGAAATAAGGCCAGGGTTTCTACAAGAAATATGGCAATGTCCAGACAGAAGAAGCTGGATAAGATGGATGTGATCGAGCTTGCTGCCGAGAAGCCGAAACCTGAGTTTCATTTTAAATACGGACGCACTCCGGGGAAATATATTTTCGAAACGAAGGATCTGGTTATTGGTTATAATGAACCTCTTTCCAGACCTGTTACTCTCTCTATGGAAAGAGGAAATAAGATTGCGCTGGTTGGTGCAAACGGTATCGGTAAGACAACTTTACTGAAGAGTATTCTGGGGTTGATCCCGTCTCTGAAGGGTTCCTGCGAACTCGGGGAGAATCTTCAGATTGGATATTTTGAGCAGGAAGTAAAGGGTGATAACAAGACTACCTGTATTGATGAGATCTGGGCGGAGTTTCCGTCTTATACTCAGTATGAGGTGCGGTCTGCTCTCGCCAAATGCGGTCTGACTACCAAGCATATTGAAAGTCAGGTACGTGTACTGAGTGGCGGGGAACAGGCGAAGGTGCGTCTGTGTAAGCTGGTGAATAAAGAAACGAACATTCTGCTTCTGGACGAGCCTACCAATCATCTGGATGTGGATGCAAAAGAAGCTTTGAAGCAGGCATTGATCGAATATAAGGGAAGCATTCTCCTGATCTGCCATGAACCAGAGTTTTACCGCGATGTGGTTTCTCAGGTATGGGACTGCAGTAAATGGACTACAAAAGTATTATAATAATTGGTACATGAAGGGTTATTACAAATGAGTAAAGCAAAAACTGTGGATCTGACTTCCGGTCCGATCCTGAAAACTCTGGCAGAGCTGGCTCTGCCTATCATGATTTCTTCCATGCTGGGAACAGCATACAGTATTATGGATATGGCATGGATCGGACTGCTTGGTGCAAAGGCGGTTGCAGGCGTGGGAGTAGGCGGAATGTATGTCTGGCTCTCCCAAGGACTTGCATCCCTGTCAAGAATGGGCGGACAGGTAAATACAGCTCAGGCATGCGGGCGCAAAGATTATGACCAGGCACGTTCCTATGCTGCCGGTTCTCTACAGCTCACTGCACTGTCCGGCATTTTGTTTGCTGCTGTCTGTGTTATTTTCATACAGCCTCTGCTGGGATTTTTTAATCTGACCGACGCAGAAACTTATACTGCTGCCAGATCTTATACATTGATCACCTGTGGACTGATCCTTTTTTCTTATCTGAATCTGACGCTGACAGGACTCTCTACTGCACAGGGAGATTCCCGCACTCCCCTGCTTGCAAACTTTATCGGGCTTGCAGGAAATATGATCCTGGATCCGCTGCTGATCCTTGGCATCGGACCTTTCCCGAGGCTGGAGGTTGCCGGAGCCGCTATTGCGACAGTAAGTTCACAGATTCTGGTTTTTGTGGTGATGGTTATGCGTATCCGGCATTCCAGACTGGAGCCCAATGTTTTACAGCATCTGAATCTGCTGTCTGTTTTTCCAAAAGAATATTATAAGCACATTTTCAGGATCGGGTTTCCCACAGCTATACAGGGAAGCATTTACTGTTTCATCTCCATGATTCTGACCCGTATGGTTTCTGGTTATGGTGCTGCCGCTATTGCAACGCAGCGTGTTGGCGGACAGATTGAATCCGTATCCTGGAATACTGCTGATGGTTTTGCTTCAGCACTGAATGCTTTTATTGCCCAAAATTACGGTGCACGAAAAAAAGACCGTATCCGTAAAGGTTACAGTCTGTCATTTCGCGTTCTCACAATTTGGGGCCTGTTTGTCACTGCAGCTTTTGTCTTTCTTCCGGAACCAATTGCCAGGTTATTTTTCCACGAAAAAGAAGCTCTGGATACTGCTGTCAATTATCTGGTCATTATCGGATTCAGTGAAGTCTTTATGTCCATTGAGCTGATGACAGTGGGCGCATTATCAGGACTTGGACGCACCAGATTATCCAGTACGATCAGTGTGATCCTGACAGGCTCACGAATCCCGCTGGCATTGATCCTGACACATGCGGGAATGGGATTAAATGGTGTATGGTGGGCGCTTACAATCTCTTCTATCGTGAAGGGAATCGTGTTTACACTGACATTCCGGCATATCAGCAGGCGGTTGCCTGAAAAGGTCTAAAAATACAGCTGGCAAACTCAAAAGAGGACTGTTCAGAAAAATTTCTGTCAGTCCTCTTTTTACTGTTTCTATTATTTCGCAACAAAGTTTACGATCTTGTTCGGTACATAAATCTCTTTGATAAGGTTCTTGCCTTCCAGGAAGGAAGCAATTCTCTCGTCTGCTTTAGCAATCTCGAATGCTTTTTCTTTTTCACATCCGTTAGGGATTACGATTGTTCCTCTTACTTTACCGTTTACCTGTACACCGATCTCAACGGTCTTGGCAATTGTTTTGCCTTCATCGTATTTCGGCCATTCGGAAACTGCCAGTAAGCCTTCACCTCCGATGAATTCCCAGATTTCTTCGCAGATATGCGGTGCGAACGGGCTAAGCAGTTTGATAAAGATGGTAAGGTCATCTTTGCTTAAGTGTCCTTCTGCTGTGATCTCATTAATGAGTGTCATCAGGCTGGCGATCGCAGTATTGAATTTCAGGTTCTCGATATCAGAAGAAACTTTCTTGATGGTACGGTGGAGTTTCATCTCCAGTTCATCAGATACGGATTCTTCAGAAAGGATATCTGTTAGCCCTGCAACACGGTCCAGGAACTTCTTACAGCCCTTTACAGAGTTCTCGCTCCATGGTGTAGCTGCGCCATAGTCACCCATAAACAGCACATAGGTACGAAGAGTATCTGCACCGTATTCTTCTACAATATCCAGCGGGTCAACTACATTACCCTTGGATTTACTCATTTTATCTCCGTCCGGTCCGAGGATCAATCCCTGGATGGAACGTTTTGCGTATGGTTCCGGTGTATTTACTACGCCAAGATCATACAGGAAATGATGCCAGAATCTGGAGTAGATCATATGTCTGGTAACGTGTTCCATACCACCATTGTACCAGTCAACAGGCATCCAGTATTTCAGTTTGTCCATATCTGCCAGTGCATTTGCATTGTGCGGATCTGTATATCTTAAGAAATACCAGGAAGATCCTGCCCACTGAGGCATAGTATCTGTCTCACGCTTCGCTGCAGCACCACATTTCGGGCATGTGCAGTTTACGAAAGAATCAATCTTTGCAAGTGGGGACTGTCCGTCTTCACCCGGCTCGAAGTCCTTTACATCCGGCAGACGCAGCGGAAGTTCGTTCTCCGGAACTGCCACAACACCGCAGTTCGGGCAGTGGATAAGCGGGATTGGCTCACCCCAGTATCTCTGGCGGTTGAATGCCCAGTCTTTCATCTTATACTGAACACCGGCTTTACCGATTCCTTTTTTCTCCAGTTCTTCCAACATACGCTCAATAGAATCTTTCTTCTTTGCATATCCGTTCAGGAAATCGGAGTTTACCATTTCGCCGTCGCCTGTATAGGCTTCTTTGGAAATATCTCCGCCTTTGATAACTTCGATAATGTCGATGCCGAATTTCTTCGCGAAATCATAGTCACGCTGGTCGTGAGCAGGTACTGCCATGATAGCACCTGTACCATATCCCATCATTACATAGTCAGCAATGTAGATCGGGATTTTCTTACCGTTAACCGGGTTGATTCCCTCAAGTCCCTGGATTCTCACACCTGTTTTATCTTTTACAAGCTGAGTTCTCTCAAACTCTGTTTTCTTTGCACACTCATTACGATATGCAGTGATCTCATCCATGTTTGTGATTTTATCTGCATATTTGTCAATGATCGGATGTTCCGGTGCGATTACCATGAATGTTACACCAAACAGAGTATCCGGTCTGGTTGTATAGATTTCAAGTTTCTCATCGATTCCGTCAACATCGAAGTTAACGAAAGCACCTTTTGATTTGCCGATCCAGTGGATCTGCTGCTGTTTTACATTATCCGGATAGTCTACATCTTTCAGACCTTCCAGAAGCTTATCTGCATACTGGGTGATTCTTAAATACCATACATCTTTTGATTTCTGAACAACATCGCTGTGGCAGATATCACATTTACCGCCCTGGCTGTCTTCATTGGAAAGGACTACTTTACAGTGCGGGCAGTAATTAACCAGTGTTCTGTCTCTGAATACAAGACCTTTTTCGAACATTTTCAGGAAAATCCACTGTGTCCATTTGTAGTAGTCTTCATCTGTTGTATCGATCACACGGTTCCAGTCAAAGGAAAATCCAACTTTCTTTAACTGGTTTGAGAATCTCTTGATGTTCTCATCTGTGATGATACGTGGATGTGTTCCGGTCTTTACCGCGTAGTTCTCTGTCGGGAGACCAAATGCATCAAATCCGATCGGGAAAAGTACATTATAGCCTTCCATACGACGTTTTCTGGAAATAACCTCCAGACTGGAATATGCTTTGATATGTCCTACGTGCATACCGGCACCGCTTGGATATGGGAACTCTACCAGACCATAGAATTTAGGTTTGTCACTGTTATCTTTGGCTTCGAAGACTTTGGCTTCTTCCCATTTTGCCTGCCACTTAGGCTCGATCTTTTTAAACAAGTATTTCATCTCTATACTTCCTCCAACATTTTGCTATATCTAAAAATTCATTTTAATTCAATGGCGCCGGTTTGTCAATGTAACGTTTCGCAGTATTGGCTGTTTTTGCGATAAAAATGGGACCTATTTTATAGTTACTACCAGTGAACAGTAAAAACAGGACATCTCACATTTCTGTCAAATGTCCTGTCTTCTTTATTTCTTATATACTTACATCTAATTCATAGCGCTGATATATTTATCTGCTGCCTCTCTGTCGGTAACCGCCAGCCTCTTATTATTCTTCAGCTTTATCCACTTTGCTTGCTCTTGCTTCAATCTCTTTTGCTTGGATATCGTTCGGAGCCTGCTCGTAGCGTGCAAATTCATAGGAGAATTCTCCGCTTCCACCTGTCATAGAACGAAGATCTGTGGAATATCCATAAATCTCAAGCTGTGGAACATCTGCCTCAATAATGGTATTGCCCTGATGATCAGGAGTCATACCAAGAACACGGCCACGACGTTTGTTCAGGTCGCCCATAACATCACCGGTAAATTTATCCGGAACAGTTACTTTCATAGATACGATTGGCTCTAAGAGTACAGGTGATGCATCCATAAAGCCTTTCTTAAATGCAAGAATCGTTGCCATCTTGAATGCCATTTCTGAGGAGTCTACCGGATGATAAGATCCATCATATAAGGTAGCTTTCACACCAACTACAGGATATGCAGCCAGAGGTCCTTTTAATACGCATTCCTGAAGACCTTTCTCAACTGCCGGGAAGTAGTTCTTCGGAACTGCACCACCAACTACAACCTGTTCAAATTCATAAGGTGTCTCCAGATCGCCTGATGGCTCGAAACGCATCTTAACATGTCCATACTGTCCATGTCCACCGGACTGTTTCTTATGTTTACCCTCTACATCTGCATTCTTACGGATCGTCTCGCGGAACGGAACCTTCGGTTTGCTCAGCTCAACATCTACTTTGTAGCGTTCTTTTAATTTATTCATAACGATATCGAGATGCTGATCACCGATACCATAGATAAGGCTCTGACGGTTTGCACTGTCATTTACTACACGAAGTGTCTTGTCTTCACTCATCATCTTCGCAAGTGCCTGGGAAATCTTATCCTCATCACCCTTCTTCACTGCTTTAAATCTCTTGCAGGTATATGGTGTGGAAAGGAGTGCCTTCGGATAAAGAATCGGATTTGCTTTTGTCGCAAGGCTGTCACCAGTCTGTACGCTGTTTAATTTGGCAATTGCACCAATATCACCGGCATGAAGTTCCGGAACCTCGATCGGTTTGGATCCTTCAAGTACATATAATTTATTCAGACGTTCTTCTTCGCCTTTCTCTACGTTTAATAAAGTGTCATCGGATTTGATAACACCGGAGCATACTTTAATAAGAGAATATTTGCCAAGGAACGGGTCTGCAATTGTTTTCCACACATATGCGGATTTCACTTTCGTGAAGTCGTAGTTTGCTTCAAAGATCTCATTTGTCTTCTGAGCGATTCCGTTGCAGGAGCGTTTGTCCGGGCTTGGGAAATATCCGCAGATATCATCCAGTAAGTTGGATACACCGCGAAGATTGATCGGTGAGCCCATGCATACAGGTACGATAGATGCTTCCTGTACGTTCATTGCAAGTGCTGCGGAAACCTCTGTTACTGAGAATGTATCACCTTCAAAATAACGGTCCATGAATTCCTCGCTGGTCTCTGCAACAGATTCCATAAGGATATCGTGATATTTCTCCAGATATTCATCCAGGTATTCAGGAATCGGGCATTCCTCTTTCTTACCTTTATCTATGTACTTACGTCCTGCCTGTTTTACAACATTTACATATCCTACAAATTTGCCGTCTTCACGAATTGGAAAGTGAAGCGGTGCGATCTTCTTGCCGTAGAGTTCAGTGAGCTGTTCTACTACTTTACGGTAGCTGACATCATCTACGTCCATATCTGTGACGAAGATCATTCTCGGAAGTTTATATTTCTCACATAAGTTCCATGCCTTCTGTGTTCCAACCTGAACGCCTGCTTTACCGGAAACTACAATGATCGCTGCATCTGCTGCGCTTACTGCTTCTTCTACTTCGCCTACGAAATCGAAATATCCGGGAGTATCCAGCACATTGATCTTTACCTTATCCCACGGTACCGGGATCAATGTGGTAGAAATGGAAAAATGTCTCTTGATCTCTTCTTTGTCATAATCGCTGACAGTATTTCCGTCTTCTACTCTTCCGAGACGGTTAGTCATTCCTGCCAAGTAAGCCATTGCTTCTGCCAGTGTAGTTTTGCCAGCGCCCCCATGACCTAAAAGGACTACATTTCTAATTCGGTCAGTTCTAAATACATCCATGTTGCGTACCTCCCTGTTTGTCTGTTATGTTATTGCCGCCCGTAACGTCCGCAGCAACGATATGGCTATATATTACTAAATTTTTTTATATTTTTCAAGTATTTTATGAAATTTTAACATCTTTTTTTGTGAACTTCTTGTAAATTGATAAGCATTTTATATATTTTCAGTAATTTTTACGGATTTCGACTGTGAATTTTATCTCAAGTGCACAGCTACTGACTGATTTTGATTGTACGAATATTTATAATGCATCGTTTTTTCAGTTGACTATAACAGTCTTCGTAACCAGAGTGCGAAAGATATGGAAGATATCTGCATATGATACGGCGTTCGCTTTGTCGCTTTAAATTATTTATGTATAAAAGTGCCGTATGAATTGACTTTTCAAATCATATCCTTTAAAATAGTAAATTATGAAATCATGTAACTGTTCCGTATTTTCACAGTTACGAATAATGTTACCTGAAAGGATGCAAAAACCACTATGAAAACTATCGGTTTTATCGGTCTCGGACTGATTGGCGGATCAATTGCCAAGGCCATCCGAAAATACCATGAAGACTACCGACTTCTTGCTTATGATCAGGATCGGGAAACACTTGCTGCAGCAGTAAGCAGCAATATGATCGATGCTGTATGCGAAGAACATGATGAACGTTTCAGGAGCTGCGATTATATTTTCCTGTGTGCTCCTGTAGAATTTAATGTAAAATATCTTGAATATTTCAAAGACAATATCGGTCCTGACACGATCCTCACAGATGTTGGAAGTGTCAAGGGCATTATCCATAAAGAAGTAGAACGTCTTGGAATGGAATCCCGTTTTATCGGAGGTCATCCAATGGCCGGTTCTGAGAAGACCGGATTCGAAGCTTCCAGTGACCGTCTGATTGAGAATGCTTACTATATTATTACTCCGGGCGGTGAAGTTGCACTGGAACGCCTGACAGATTTCACAGAGATGATCTCTTCCCTTGGTGCGATCCCGATGGTCCTTACAAGTGAAGAACACGATTTCATCACTGCCGGAGTCAGCCATCTGCCTCATATTATTGCTTCTGCACTGGTAAATCTTGTCAATATGCTGGACAGTGATCAGGAATACATGAAAACGATTGCAGCCGGAGGTTTCCGTGATATCACACGTATTGCTTCTTCTTCCCCGATTATGTGGGAGCAGATCTGTGTGGAAAATAATCAGAATATCTCCAATGTTCTGGATGACTACATCCGCCTGCTGGTTCAGATCAAATGTTTTGTGGATAACAAGGACTCCAGGAGTCTGTATCAGATGTTTGCAAGTTCCAGGGATTACCGTGATTCTATTGATGTGGTAGACAATGGTCTGCTGAAAAAGGCTTATGTCCTGTATCTTGATATTGCGGATGAGGCCGGCGGTATTGCTACGATTGCCACTATCCTTGCGATGGAGAAGATCAGCATTAAAAATATCGGTATCATTCACAACCGTGAATTCGAGGAAGGTGTCCTCAAAATTGAATTCTACGACGGAATCTCTATGGAAAAGGGTGCCGCACTCCTTAAAAAAAGAAATTATATTGTCTACGAACGCTAGAGCGTATCTGAAAAATCATTCCCGCAATCTGCACGCCCCACTTTGCAGGATATTTCACCCGAATTCAGTTGCCGTAGCCCACTACGGCGCCCTCATCCGGGCAAAATATCCCACAAATTGTGACGCACATCTTGCAGAAAGCCTTTTTCAGACACGCTCTAAACAGATCACCCTTTGACATTCATTTCAAAAATATTTTGTCAAAAGCAGATTGCTATAAATAGCTGCAGGGAAATACAGAAATATTATAAAAACAGGCAGGAATCAAACATGGAAATAAAAAAACAGACAAACCTCAGAGGAGAACTCACTGTACCCGGAGATAAATCCATTTCTCATCGTGCAGTCATGTTCGGTTCTCTTGCACAGGGTACTACAAAGATCACACATTTTCTTGAGGGAGCTGACTGTCTCTCTACTATCTCCTGTTTCCGGAAAATGGGAATCGATATTGAAAGAAATGCTTCCGAAATCCTCGTTCATGGAAAGGGACTTCACGGACTCAGTGCTCCGTCTGAAACTCTGGATGTGGGAAACAGCGGGACTACCACAAGACTGATCTCCGGAATTCTGGCAGGACAGTCTTTTACCAGCGAATTAAACGGCGACGCTTCCATTCAGTCCCGTCCAATGAAAAGGATTATGACTCCTCTTCTGTCTATGGGCGCTGATATCGTGAGTCTTAGAGGCAATGGATGCGCACCTTTGCGTATTACAGGAAAGCCTTTACATGCCGCTCATTATCAGTCACCGGTTGCTTCCGCACAGGTAAAATCCTGCGTGCTTCTGGCTGGTATGTATGCAGATGGGATCACCAGCGTTACTGAGCCGGTACTTTCCAGAAATCATACAGAAATCATGCTGAATTATTTCGGCGCAAATGTGACTTCCCAGGGAACAACTGCTTCTATTGAACCGGAGCCTGTACTGAACGGACGCGAGATTAAAGTTCCCGGAGATATTTCTTCTGCTGCTTACTTTATCGCAGCAGGGCTTCTTACTCCCGGAAGTGAGATTCTTCTTAAAAATGTAGGCATTAATCCAACCAGAGACGGAATGCTTCGTGTATGCAAGGCTATGGGGGCTGATATTACTCTGCTGAATGCAAGTACAGAGGGTGAGCCTACCGCTGACCTGCTGATCCGCACAAGCAGTCTTCACGGAACCACTGTTGAAGGTGAGATCATCCCCACACTGATCGATGAAATCCCGATGATCGCTGTAATGGCAGCTTTTGCAGAGGGGACTACTGTTATCAGGGACGCACAGGAGCTGAAGGTAAAAGAATCCGACCGTATCGCAGTGGTAACAGAAGGGCTGAAACGCATGGGAACTGATATTCAGCCGACTGATGACGGAATGATCATCCATGGAGGAAAGCCACTTCATGGTGCCGAGATCAATTCTTATCTTGATCACCGTATTGCCATGTCCTTTGCTGTTGCAGGTACAATTTGTGACGGTACACTTACTATCAAAGATGGGGACTGCGTTAAAATTTCCTATCCGGAATTCTATGAAGATCTGTACTCTCTCGGAAAATAGCAACTGTCATTTATAATTATGCTGCTGTCAACATATCATTTTTTTATGTTTGTTGACAGCAGCATAATTTTTACTGTTCACCTGTAATATCCCGCAAGATGTTTTTTATCCTGCATATCTTTTGTCTTTCTGTACATACTTTTCATAACAAAGCATAATTTGCAATTCCTGTTTAAAGTATCTTCATACTCTCTCAGATTGTATTTTTATAGATACTTGAGAAATTTTATCCAAAATAGCCTTTTCTTTTTCCGATAAATCGGTTATAATGTGAATCGTCAGAAGATTGTTATTATTTTAACATTATTCGATTTGTTTTACTATAGCAGGATTTCACACTCTGATGGTCTGGATTAAGATGCATTATTTATGAGGATTGCTATAAACACTGATATTATAATTTTCACGGTGCGTATACCATACAGGTATACAGCCAGAGAGGAGCTAACATTTATGAAAATCTTATTTTACGGCACAAAAAACTACGACGAAGAATTTTTCGAGAAGCTTCTTCCTTCCTATCCGGGAATTACAATTAAATTTACCGAAGCAAATATTCACGAAGAAACTGCTTCCCTTGCAAAAGGATATGAGGCAATCTGCGCTTTTGTAAACGCTGATCTGAGCACTCCTGTTATCGAAGAGCTGAATGCTCAGGGTGTAAAACTGATCCTTATGCGCTGCGCAGGATATAACAATGTAGATCTGGAAACTGCTCACAAATTCGGAATGAAGGTTCTGCGTGTTCCGGGATATTCTCCGGAAGCTGTGGCTGAGCATGCAATGGCACTTGCGCTGACCGCAAACCGCCATACACATAAAGCATACATCAAATGCCGCGAAAACAACTTCTCTTTAAGTGGTCTGATGGGACTTAATTTCTATCAGAAAACTGCCGGAATCATTGGTACCGGAAAAATTGGCCAGGCAATGGCAAAAATCTGCAAAGGTTTTGGTATGAGAGTTATCGCTTACGATCTTTTCCCGAATAAGAGCCTGGATTATCTGGAATATGTATCTCTGGATGAGCTTCTGGCAACCAGTGATCTCATCAGTCTTCACTGCCCGCTTACAGAAGAAACCAAACACATCATCAATGAAGAAACTATCGCCAAAATGAAAGATGGTGTAATTCTTGTAAACACTTCCCGCGGCGGCCTGATCAAGACAGAGGACCTGATCTCCGGAATCCGTGATCATAAGTTCTTTGCAGTAGGACTGGATGTTTATGAAGAAGAAACTGATTTCGTATTCGAGGATATGTCCGAGCGTATTCTGCAGAGCTCCATTACCCAGCGCCTGCTCTCCTTCCCGAATGTAGTGATGACTTCTCATCAGGGATTCTTTACAAAAGAAGCACTGACTAACATTGCTGAGACTACTCTCGAAAATGCGAAAGCATTTATGGATGGGAACGAACTGAAGAACGAGGTTCTTTCCTGATAATTACAGAAATATGATCAGGGGGCTGTCGCAATAATAATTCCAGCGACAGCCCCCTTGTGATTATTTTTCAGTTTTCGTTTTAGTTTCTGATTTCGTTGTATCTGCAGAATCTGATGTTTCAGTTTTATCCGCAGATTTTTTTGCAGAAGAATCTGAAGTTTCTGCTTTATCTGTATTTTCCGTTTTATCTGTAGTTTCTGTTGCATCTGTAGTATCTGTAATGTCAGCGGTTTCTTCCTCAGGCTCATCAATCTGTTTCATATCCTCGTCAGAAGTATCTGCATCCATTTCATTCAGCTCTTCTTCTGTCAGCGGTTCAAGATCATCCTGATAAATTTCCTTATTTGTAATATCATCTTCTGACTTCTTCCCACATCCGGCAAGACCGATGGATGCCAGAAGCATTCCTGTAATCATAAAGTATTTTATTTTTTTCATTTTAATCATCCTTTCGTCTGTTCCACATAACACAAATGGTGTTTCATTTTCAGATAATATTTATTCTGCTGTTCTCAATCTGCCTGCCAGATCTTTTATTTCCTGTATGATATCTTCTCTGTCTCTGACCGGCACTTTGTCTGTACGGTTCACATATACAGTCCCCAGACTGTCACAGCTCATCTGACGAAGCAGCATCTCTGCCGTACTTTCCGCTTTTTCTCTGGGTCCGATACTTCCTGCTGTCAGCAGAACTGCTCCTGTTTTCTTCTTAGGAACAGGTTCTTCTTTACGGATATATCTTGCACTGAAATAGGTCTGCAGTCTGCTCATCACAGCAAGAAGCATTCCCGTAACCTCCTCAAAATATACAGGAGATGCCATAATAATATGGTCACATTCTTCAATGTACGAAAGAACCTCCTGCCATTCATCTTTGACTGCGCATCCTGCATGGTCAAAACACCATCTGCAGTCTATACACGGTCGGATATCTGCCCTGTAGGCATTAACCACCTTAAAATCCCCTCCAAGATTTTCCTGCAGAGTCCGGATCATATATGCAGTTTCACCGTTCTTTCGCGGTGAACCGTTGAATATCAATGTTTTCATCTTTATTTTTCCTCATATTCTTTCCTGAGAAGTGCTATCTCACGTACCCATCTCTCATTATCTTTGAATGCTTTCAGAGCAGGTTTCATACGCTTTAGAGCGTGTCTGAAAAAGGCTTTCTGCAAGATGTGCGTCACAATTTGTGGGATATTTTGCCCGGATGAGGGCGCCGTAGCGGGCTACGGCAACTGAATTCGGGTGAAATATCCCGCAAAGTGGGGCGTGCAGATTGCGGGAATGATTTTTCAGACACGCTCTAGGATAACACATCTCATTCTTTGTCTGTAATATTTATGTAACCTTTTGTCATGGTATTATAACAAAAATACGGTTTTATGAAAAGACTTATTTCTTGACGATTCTGTGAATTCTCTATATACTTTGAATATATCCTATAGCAATTACGATTTATTTTTTGTTAATTCTGATCATCTGTTCAGATATTTTAACTGCCCGGTCTCTTTAATATTTTTTTAATACTATATCTCTAATCTATTATAAACGAAAGCGAGAACTATACATATGAGCCTACAATCCAACAAGCGAAGCCAGACGAAATCTTCTTCTGCACGCAGGAAAGACATCTACAAAAAATCAAAATACTATCAGGAAAAAAGGCAAAAATTGCTGATTGCAACAGGTATCGGTATCTTTGTTCTGGTTTTTATACTTATTCTGGCAGGTATCCGCGGATGCAGCAACTATATGAGCTCCAGACAGGCAGCAGCCAAAAAAACTGTTTCCATGAACGCTTCTAAGGACAACAGCCAGAAAGCATCCTCAGATTCTCAGAACACGGATTCCTCCAATGCTACAGTATCTTCTCCTGTTTCTCTGACACTCAGTGTTGTCGGTGACTGCACTCTTGGCACAGATGAAACTTTTGATTATGATACCAGCTTAAATGCTTATTATGAAAATTACGGTGCAGATTATTTCCTGCAGAATGTAAAAGATATTTTCTCCACAGATGATCTGACTATTGCGAATTTTGAGGGAACACTCACCGATTCTGATGAACGGGAGGACAAAACATTTGCGTTTAAAGCACCTGCATCCTATGCCTCTATTCTGACAGGCGGATCTGTAGAAGCCGTAAATACCGCTAATAATCACAGTCATGATTATGGCGAGCAGAGTTTCGATGATACTCTGGCAGCACTGGATGATGCAGGAATCGTTCATTTCGGATATGATGAAACTGCTGTTATGGATGTAAAGGGAATCAAAGTAGGATTAGTCGGTATCTATGAACTGTACGACCATCTTGAACGCGAGCAGCAGTTAAAAGACAATATTGCAAAAGTAAAGGCAGACGGGGCACAGCTGATCGTAGTGATCTTCCACTGGGGTAATGAAACGGAAACCGTTCCGGACAGCAACCAGACAACACTTGGACGCATCGCGATCGATGAAGGTGCTGATCTTGTATGCGGACATCATCCGCATGTACTTCAGGGTATTGAAACTTATAAAGGCAGGAATATTGTATACAGCCTCGGAAACTTCTGCTTCGGCGGCAACAGTTCTCCAAGTGATATGGACACCATGATCTACCAGCAGACCTTTACTATTGATGCCGATGGGATAAAAAAAGACAACGTGACCAATATCATTCCCTGCTCCATTTCTTCTGCTGCCTATGATGGATATAATAATTATCAGCCAACTCCGGCAGAAGGTGATGAGGCAACAAGAATCCTTGGAAAAATCAATGAGCGGAGTTCCTGGATTTCTACTGCAGAAGGCAGTACTTTTACTGCAAAATATAACAGTAATAATGACTCCCAGAGCAGTTCTGCAGATACAGCTGCTTCAGATAGCGATATCGTTGATATGAACAGTTCAGCTTCAGATGACACAGACGCAGAGACATACGACGAATCCTATGATACTGATAATTCGGACGCCGAATAAATAGAGCCTTCATTCATCCAAAATCACATCCATACTTCAAAAGAGCTGAAAAATCCAGTTAAGGACTTCTCAGCTCTTTTTTATATTTTTACTATGCTTTTATCAGGCAGATAAAAGCATCCTCTTCGCTACTTGCTCATAACCAGATAATTGATTGATATAATTATTTGGGTGACATTATATGATAATCATAGCATCTCCAAAAGAGAAAAATCTGTACTTTTCCTGCACTGCAGTCTCATAGGCATGCATGATATTCTCCTTGCCTGCCAGCGCAGACACCAACATCACAAGTGTGGATTCCGGCAGGTGGAAGTTTGTGATCAGGGCATCGATCATTTTGAAATGATAGCCCGGATAGATAAAGATTTCTGTCCATCCGCTTCCGGATTTCAGAATTCCATCTTCTCCTGTTGCAGATTCCAGTGTTCTGCAGCTTGTGGTTCCCACTGCTATTACACGCTTACCTGCCTTCTTTGTGTCATTGATCAGCTTTGCCTGATCCTCCTCTACTATGTAGAATTCGGAATGCATATGGTGGCTTTCCACGTCATCTACTTTGACAGGGCGGAAAGTTCCGAGACCTACATGAAGAGTCACATGAGCGATATTGACGCCTTTTTCCTTTACTTTTTCAAGAAGCTCTTTAGTAAAGTGCAATCCTGCTGTCGGTGCTGCTGCGGAGCCTTCGTTCTTTGCATAAACTGTCTGATAACGGTTCTTATCTTTCAGTTTATGTGTAATATAAGGCGGCAGAGGCATTTCGCCAAGCTGATCCAGGATTTCCTCAAAGATTCCTTCATAATGGAACTGGATCAGACGGTTTCCCTCGTCCACCACATCAATGATCTCACCTTTTAAAATACCATTTCCAAATGTGATCTTAGCACCCGGGCGTGCCTTCTTTCCGGGTTTTACCAGACACTCCCAGATATCATTCTCTCTTCGCTTCAGAAGCAGGATCTCGATCAGTGCTCCTGTCTCTTCTTTATGTCCGTATAACCGGGCAGGGATTACCTTTGTATCGTTGATAACCAGGCAGTCTCCCTCTTCCATATAATCCAGAACATCTGTGAAATGGCGATGCTCAATGCTGCCATCTTTTAAAGACAGATGCATCAGTCTGGATGAACTTCTGTCCTCCAGAGGATCCTGAGCGATCAGTTCCTGAGGAAGGTCATAATAAAAATCTGATGTTTTCATTTTATCTGCTCCTCTTCTTCCTTCCACTGTTTCCTTAACTGGCGCACATAGTTCCATTCTTTGTTTGTCAGATCAGCTTTCTTAAGAAGATCCGGGCGTCTTTTTGCCGTGCGGTAAATTGACTGCTCTCTGCGCCACTTTTCTATGTTTGCATGATGACCGGACATAAGAACCTCCGGTACCTTTTTGCCATGCCACTCTTCCGGACGGCTGTACTGCGGATACTCCAGAAGGTTTCCTGCAAAGGATTCTGTCTCACCGGACTCCTGATTGTTCAGTACACCCGGAACCATTCTTGAAATGGAATCCATCATGACCATTGCAGGAAGTTCGCCACCTGTAAGCACGTAATCTCCGATAGATACGTAATCTGTGACGATTTCCTCCAGAACACGCTCATCAATTCCCTCATAGTGTCCACAAAGGAATACCAGATCCTCTTCCTGCGCCATTTCTCTGGCCATAGCCTGGTTAAATACCTGCCCCTGAGGAGTCAGATATACAACTCTTGGCTTTTTTGCCGTACGGTTTGCAATCGCCTCATAAGCAAGGTAAACCGGTTCTGCCTGCATCAGCATTCCGGCACCGCCGCCATAGGTATAATCATCCACTTTCTGATGCTTATTGAATGCATAATCACGAATGTTCACTGCCTCCAGTGTGAGGAGACCTTTTGTGATCGCACGTCCGGTAATGCTGGTATTCATGCCATTTTCAATCATCTCCGGAAACAGGGTTAAAACATGAAAATTCATTTATATTAATCCTTTCATCAGATGAATGGTCATTACATTCTTCTCCACATCCACATCAAGGATACATTCCCTGATAGCAGGAAGCAGAATTTCTTCGCCTTTGGCATCCTCTACTACATAGACATCATTAGCGCCTGTTTCCATTACATCTTTCAGAGTTCCAAATTTGCTTCCGTCTTCGAGAACTACATCCATACCGATCAGGTCTGCAATGTAATATTCATCTTCTTCCAGCTCCTGTGCTTCTTCTCTCGGGATCCAGAGTTCTCTTTTTTTATACATCTCTATATCATTAATATTATCAATTCCCCTGAATTTCAGGATTACAAGGTTCTTGAAATACTTAACATTCTCTATTTCAAGCTTTCTTTTCTCTCTGCCTGTGTCAAGCAGAACATATTCCAGATCCAGAAATCTGTCTGCATCTGTGGTAGGATATACTTTTACTTCCCCGCGTATTCCGTGTGTCGTAGTGATCACACCAACTTTTAATAAATCTTCCATCTGCTGACTCCTATAATTTTCATATCATACGTCATTTGCATTCTGCTTTTATGCCTGCTCACAGCGAATGCTGATCCATATTCCAAATCCGCTTAAACCCAAATCAGGAGCCATGGGATGTTCCACAGCTCCTGACCCTTATTTTCATTGCAGAATATCTACAATCACTTTTTTGCTGCTTTTTGAAGAAGCTGCTTTTACCACAGTTCGGATCGCTTTCGCAATTCTTCCCTGCCGTCCGATAACCTTGCCCATGTCAGCAGGTCCGACTTTCAGTTCAACGATGATCGCGTCTTCCTTTTCTGTCTCAGTAACAACTACTTCATCCGGATTTTCAACAAGAGATTTTGCAATTACTTCCACTAATTCTTTCATTACATACCTCCCTGACCCGTCCCCTACGGACGCTGCAGAAATACCTTATCCTGGTATATCTGAATTATTTTTCAATTCCGGCATCTTTGAGGATTTTTGCTACAACATCTGTAGGCTGAGCTCCTGCTGCAAGCCATTTTTTAGCTGCTTCTTCATCAACTGTTACAGCGCTTGGCTCAAGGTTTGGATCGTATGTTCCGATTTCTTCGATGCATCTTCCATCACGTTTGCAACGGGAATCTGCAACTACGATTCTATAAAAAGGTGCTTTCTTCTGTCCCATTCTTCTTAATCTGATTTTAACTGCCATTGTTTCTTTTCCTCCATTAAATAAAATATATTGTTTTCTTATGTTATATTACTGTTCAGCTATGAAACAGTAACTTTTATGTCAAAGCGTTATCCGCTTCGCTAACTTCTCAATTACAGTCCGAACGGAAGTTTAAATCCACCGCCGCGCTTACCGGCTTTTCCGCCCATAAGACCAGGCATCTGTTTCATCATCTTCTTGCTCTGCTCAAACTGTTTCACCAGACGGTTTACTTCAGAGACATCTACTCCTGCACCTCTGGCAATACGGTTCTTTCTGGAAATGTTCAGGATTGACGGATTACTTCTCTCCTGAGGTGTCATGGA